>JACCED010471583.1_pt1 | contig 28060 bp, 20 predicted proteins | sample 7455021 | NCBI WGS metagenome assembly JACCED01 (sample SAMN15323456, study PRJNA562643) | freshwater metagenome | isolation source: river surface water | place: USA:Blue River Watershed | collected 2017-08-19 | reverse complement strand
TCTTTACTTCCTTTACTTCTCGCACTTTCAACTTTCCTTTTACTTTCATCTTTCCTCGCGACATTCCCACGTAACTCTCTCCTACTTCTTTTCCTATTTCTCCCATCAACACTCCACTCTTTGTCGAGCCTTGACTCTTATGCACTGTTTGACCTTTACTACTCTTTATACTTACCTGGGTCACCTTTATATTCATTATATCACTTGACCATTCTACACGCGTCATCTCATGCTGCGTCTTTTTATCACCACTTTCTACTTCTATTATCGGATATCCATCAATACTTATCGCGACTACAATACCCATTGAACCATTACATAGTATCAGTCTACCATTATCATCATACTTGTTTATAATACTCATAACGGTTGACCCTATTTTAAATCGTTCTACTTCATTCACCACCAACGACTTTATCAAGTAGTCAAACTCCTTATCTACCATCTCTTTTGTATACCCTTTCTTATGCATTTCAGCATCTGACATATACACTCGCTCCATTCGATATACATACTCCTCTCCTGGAATACTATTATGTATCATCATATTATATTCATCCACCTCTCTGTTCGTTGAGAACAAGTGTATTTCATTCGGATACTCTTTTTCCTTTTTCGTCTCATTCATTATACGTTTTATATATTTTATCGACTTTTCTGACAACTCTCCCACACGAAGCTCTCGCAACATGTCATCGTACTCCTTGTCATTTTTATGTCGAAATGATGTCACCAACTCAACCTCTTGGGATTTCGGAAATGCTTCTCTCCATAAATCACTTTTGAAGCAATACGACGATGTATCTTTATCGAATTGGTCACCCACTGGCGGTAGCTGATAAAAGTCGCCCGAGAATACTAACTGAATACCACCAAACATAGCTGTCGACTTTCTCACACGCTTACCAATCATGTCTAGCAGTTCGAAAAACCATTTCGACATCATACTTATCTCATCTACAATAAGTAGCCGAGTTTTCGCCCAATTCTTCTTTTTAAAGAAGTTTTTCATCACCTTATTCGCAATCTCTTCTTTCGGTATTCGACTCGTTACTCGCCCGATTCCCGCCCACGAATGCAGGGTTATTGCATCGCAATTCAATACAACTGCCGCACATCCAGTCATTGCTGTCACTGCTACATTCTTATTATGTTTAATTGCATGCTCTCGTATTCTTCTTATTAATGCCGACTTACCTGTCCCTCCCGGTCCTGTTATAAAGACGTTTTTACCGGTTGTATATAATTTAAACGCGGCCTCTTGTTCTGGAGAATACGTTGTAGGGGTTACCAATGCTACGGTACCCCCATTATACACTAGTTCATCAAACACAACAGGCTCTTCATTCGATGTATCAACAACCGGTGGTTTCTTTACAAAGTATTGAGATATTGTTGTTTGCTTCTTTTTGCTACTAATAGATGTCTCTGATGTCTCTGATGTATCTGAATATACCGAATCCTCTTTGAGTTCAGGTGACGAACTACCATCTTGATTAACATAACCATGTGATACACTGATCGATTCCATACTTCACCTAGTGGTCTTATTTGAAATAGGGAGACGTAATAATTCTGTTACTGCACTTGCACTGCACTTGCTTTGTAACACAAATATAATTATAGTAATCAATTTTTGTCGTATCTTTTTTTGTTTTGTAAGTATAGGAAATATATGGGATATAAAAATAACAGTACTTTGCAAGAACGACAGGCGAAATCAAGTATTATTTTACAACAATATCCTGATCGAATACCGATTGTAATTGAACCATCAAAACAAAAGTCATTTGAAACACAATATTTGCTAGAGAAAAATAAGTTCATAACGCCAAATGACTTCACGGTTGGTCAGCTTATGGCAATGATTCGCAAAAAGATACAGTTTCCACCTGAGAAAGCATTGTTTTTATTTTTTAACGAACGGTTTTATCCAGTGTCGACACTTCTCTCTGTTATATACCATACACATCGTGATGAGGATGGATTCTTATATGCTACGTATAGTGAAGAGAATACATTTGGATAATCGGAGTATGAATGATCGGAGTATGAATGATCGGAGTATGAATGATCGGATTATGAATAATATGTAAAATTGATATAGTTATATATTATTATAGTAGTATTAGCTGCCACCTCGCCACAAAATAGTACCAATTAAAGTTAAAATATTTTCAAGAATAAGACAATTATTCATGAAACGGATACGATTCAAAGATACTCATGTTGATAGAACATCAGACATGATAAGTATGATAGATGATGTCGACCATTCTTCTTCTGAACACTGGTCCGCACCTGGAGAAATGGTAGACGTTGATGTTGATCCAATTAAAGATACCTGCATTCCAAGCGAGGATGACAATGCAAGTGACGATGACGATGAAAGTGACGAGTATGAAGATGAGATGGATGCAGAAGGATATACAATGAAACAGTACGTACATGATAACAACATACTGGTAAACACCCCTGGGGCGGCAATGTCGGATAACCTATGTACTCGGCGATGTGACGACTATATGCTCTCGTTGCGTAAACTTTCTGAGAGAATAGATGACCGTATAACTTCATTACTTCTTACCAAGTTGGAGTACTTATACATAATTATTCGAAATGGAGGTCATATTACGTTGTACGACGAAATAAAAGATTACCCGTGTAAAAAGATGCGACATATTCCGTTTTATGGTGTATATAAAACCGACACATTTATTCTTAGAATATCGGAGGTGCCGGATGAATGTAAGTCAGAGCAGGAACTGATTGATATTTTTGGGCCGGGGATTAACCCGCATGTGAATATGGTTCTTCCGTATATAACGAGTATGTACAAGAGGCCTCGACGGACGCGAAAAAGGGAGGAAGTTATTATTGAAACAACGATTGGTTCCATGGTATTTGATAGGCAAGAGAACGCGAAGCAGGAGGAGGAGGAGGAGGAGCATAGTGAAGGAAGCCGGAACGAGGAGATAGATTCAGATGCGGCTGGCGCCACAGTAGCACATCCTGCGATTCCAATGAATCCAATACAGGAAAAAATAAATAACATACATGCATTGTATTTTAGTATACAACCACGAGTACGACAATCGGATACATTACATGAATGGTTACGTTCATATAATACGTTAATTCATTACAATTCGTTTTATACACATTTGCAGTTATTCTATCAACTCATGAATATTATTGCATATATGCATTCAAAAAACGTGATTCATGGTGATATCAAATCTGGCAACATCATGATTAAAAAGTCAAAAACTACGGTTTGTGGCAAATTATGCGACATATCTCTCTATTTGATTGATTTCGGTTTGTCGGGAGTAGAGGGTGTAGTAGAAGGGACTGGTGGTACGTCGCCATATTGTCATCCGGAAACAAAGAATATACAAAATGTTGAAAAGAATACTGGTGCATACGTATGGTGTAAATCGAAGAAGAAGTATGATGTTTGGTCAGCTACATTACTATTCATGACGATATTTATTTTTAGAAAATGTAAGTCATATTATAAGGATTATCCAAGTGAGTTCTTTATGGATGATGGGTATATAAATCCGGCTACGTATGAATGTATTCCATGTAAGTATCGTCCTCTGTTTGTTGATATTATGGCAACGTCCGAATATACCCCTGCATCAGAAGTATGCGATAGAATAAGTGAACTCATCAAGAGGTACTGAATATGAATCCTACGCGGGTAGTGGATCAGACTGATTCGTTATTGCAGCATGAATTGCTGAGTCGGGATGTATATCAGTCGATGGAACAGGCGGGACAGATGGATGTTGAGGAATAAAAGGTAAGTGAGCAGGGTGGTCCGGATGGGATGTATGGAGAGGTACGGATGTTGCAACAGCCGAATGGTTCGTTTGTTGCACCACTTTTTTCACAATCTCTCGTTTCACATTTTGCCGCTGCAGCAGGTTCATTGCTATCTTTGGCGAGATAGCGATAGTGTTCATATATGTTCTATACTTGAATACACACACCGATGTATTTTTTTCAACAAATGACATACTGTGCCACCAGAACGCAGGTATAAATATCATCTTTCCGGGGGTTAGCTCAACCTCGAGTGTTTTTATTTTGTCAAAGTCCGCCTTATATTCTCTCTGTACATTCCATGGTTTTACTGGTGACCGAAACTCGAAATTATCATAGTCGTTATGAGGATATAAGTATTTTGAATCTTTTGGAGGAATAAGAATAATCTTCAACCTCCCTTGCGTCACCATGAAATAATTCCGATAATTCACTTCATATCGGAGAGGTGTACACGTACCAGTTGATGCCATCACGATATCGTATATACAATTCGACACCATATATGGTCGCAAGAACGCATCGTTATATTGAAAGCTCTTGATTGTACCAGTCTCTTCAAGAAAGTCGCGATTATTTTCGCTAAGATATTTAGATTGTGTGTCGCTATACAACGCTTCATCGGCAACTCTAAGTGGGAGAGGCATGTACATTTCGGTTTCATCATCGTTATCGTTTACATCTCTCATTTTTACATCGAATGCGCCGTAACTGGAACATAATGCATCATGATTTGCGCTTTCAAGAAGACGTTGATTTGGATAGTCGAAGATAACAGGTTGTCGTATATCACATATTTCTTCTAAACGATCCTTCGATGGCTCATCAATTTCATATACTTCTAAATCGTCGCTGGTCTTCAAATGGAAGTATACATGTAAATATAAAAATAACACAATACAGAAAATAAGAACAACAATCACTGTTTCTAACATATTTATGTTGTATCTACGAATTACATTATTTATATAGAAAACATTTGTGAAGTTGTCCGCACAACAAATAATGAAACACGCTGAAATATGGCGAATATTGAAGGATACTATACAAAAAATAAAAATAAAACATATCGATTATTTTTATTTTACATAACTTACATGTAAACAGTTAGATCTCGCTTTCTGAAATGTTAGAAGACATATCTTCTGGGCAAGATAGTTCAGGATCTTGATGAATTACTTGTAGTAAGATGTTTGGATCATAGGTATTGCTACTTTCAGATACTGCTTTCTTTTGTTTAGGAAAGCAGACACCGTTACGACATTCATATTCATCGGTATCTTCTGGGGTCTCTTCCTCTTCATTATGTTCGGCGGATTCGTCAACATGCGTCTGATTCTCTTGCGCCTGATTCTCTTGCGCCTGATTCTCTTGCGTCTGATTCTCATATGATCGAGGATTGCATTCACATTCGATTGCATCATTTTCGCAACATTGTTTACTCACACATGAACCTGTATCCATATTTGACATGAGTTTAAAAACAAGTGTACTCATTTGATTCAACAGTTCTTGTTGCGAATTGATAAGGCTGCGTAGTTCACGATTTTCAACAATGATCGGTTCAATTTGCTTAATAACTTCGGATAGGTTAGTATCATTTACAATCTTATCGACGACACCGGTAATAAAGTCTCGGTTATTAATAAGTTCTTCAAATACTTCATTCATGACATCGTCGTCTCCCTCTCCTTGATCTTCTCCTTCTCCTTCATTACTAACTTGGTCTTCTTTTACAGAAGGCATAACTGGAAACGTAACCCCATTTGCGTTTTGATACACACTTGGATGTGGTGTAGAAGGGGATGTAGGGGTCGCCATAGAAACGTTGCCTTTTTGTGCTTGAACACTAATAAAGTAGTCCAGTTTATCAATACGGTCATTCAGATGGTTAACACGATTATCAACATCATTAATACGTCCTTCATGTTCTTTGAGTTTATCATCATGTCCTTTGAGGATAATAATAGGAGGTGGCATAGGACCGGTATTTCCAAATGGATTAGGTTGTTCTTGCATCCCGGGCATCACAGGCATTCCCGGCCTAGGTGGCATTTGACCAGGCAACATAGTAGGATCAACACGAGCATTTACCATTCCAGGGGGGACAACTACCTGTCTTTGTTGAACACTCCTTAGTAATTGTTGCTGCTGCTGAAGTTGCTGAAGCTGTTGTTGTTGTTGTTGTTGACTAGCAACTGCCGCACTAATACCCATCGGAAATGCAGGATTTCCTAATCCATTTCCTGGTGCGACCTGTTGAGGAGAAACTATGCGGTTGCTAGGAACGTTCATGCCCGCGTTTCCAGGAGGAGGAGGAGCCTGTGATGCTCGTCGTCTACGTGCGGCCGATAATGCTGCGCTTCCACTCATTTCGTTGTTTCTGTGTTTGGATTGAATATAATAATTACTATGTTATACTTTTTAATAACAAATCTCCTAAAATGTTTTAGAAATGATTGGGTGTTACTTATATCGTTATAACACACAATATTACGCAATTATTTCCGCATCTCGTATCGCAACAAAATACAATCGATTGCTCCAGTTCTACTTCCGCATCTCGTATCACAACAAAATACAATCGATTGCTCCAGTTCTACTTCCGCATCTTCATCTTAATTGTCGGATGGAACGTATAATTCTCAACTTTGATATCACTTACAACATAATCATTTATGTCATCGTGGGTTCGATCAATCCGTACTGTAGGGAAATCATACGCACGTCGTGTTATTTGTTCACATAATGCATCGATATGGTCATCGTATATATGTGCATTCCCTAAATAATAAACAAACTCGTAGGCTTCTAATCCACAATGTTTCGCGAGAATATGGGTTAGTAAGCTATACGAAGTAATGTTAAACGGTACACCAAGTCCTACATCCCCGCTCCTCTGGTATAATGAACACGACAACTTATTTCCATCGCTTACATTAAACTGGGCAAGAACATGGCACGGAGGTAACGCCATATCATCTAGCTGACATGGATTCCACGCTGACATGATAATACGCCTTGACGACCGAAGAACTGGATCTTTCAGACAATCAATCACATATTGCAACTGATCTACTCCCTTTCCAGTATAGTCGTCATCACATGTCGAGTACTCTGCATTAAAGTGTCGCCACTGATGTCCGTATACAGGACCAAGATCACCTTCTCTTCTACATTGTAGACCTCTCGAGTCTAAAAAGTCGCGTGATGCATTATCATCCCAAATATGTACATTTTGGGCAACAAGATGGTCATTATTTGTATCTCCATGGATAAACCATAACAGTTCCTTTAGACATGTTGTATGTGCGACTTGTTTAGTTGTAAGAATCGGTATTACATTATTCTGAAGAGAGAAGTGCATCGCTGCGCCAAATACTGACAATGTTTTCCCATTTCGCCCATCTTCTTCTGTGCCATAGTGTAATATATCATAAATTAAGTTAATGTATTGGTGTTCATCATGGATTCTATCTTGTTCTGTATTACTGTTGTTATTGCACAAAACTTCTGGATATAACTTTTTAGATCCATTGTTTTGTGTTATTCTACGAAGCATTATGTCTCCAATAATTTATTAACACAGTTGCATTTAATTTCTTATAAAATTATATATATAATGGAAGCTTTCGAGGAAACTGTAAAAGAAGGATCAAAGCGTGGAAATAGCTTTATTGACCATGTATTTCGTCTGGATGAACAACAAAAGGGAGTTATATTAAACATCGCACAGTATACTGTTCTGGCATTTGTTCCGATCATCATTGTTCTGTATATAATTCGAACATATGTTCCTGAGCCGGATGAATATAAAGGATCTGCACTGGTTTTAGCCGAAATCATCGGCCAAGTGTTATTCATGTTTATCGCGATTTATTTTATTCATCGTGTTATCACATACATCCCAACATATAGTGGATATAGGTACAGCGAGTTTAACTTCACATCGGTCATTCTGGGTCTCTTGCTCATTCTCTTGTCGATCAAGACAAAGCTGGGTGAAAAGGTGCAGATACTGGTTGAACGTGCGCAAGAGCTTTGGACAGGTGATTCAAGTATGGGTGGCTCCGCTGTAGCATCGGGACATCATCAAGGAAATGTTCGCGTGACGCAGCCTATCTCTCAGCAGTATGTTGGAGGCGCTCCCGGTGGAATGATTGGAGGCGGAATGGCTCCTCCGAACCCTGTACTCACTGCAAATAGAAATAGTGGAACAGCAGACTATGGCTTAGCTCAAACTGCACAACAGGCACCTAACTTTAATACTACCTATTCCGGCGCAATGGGAGGCGTTGGTCCAGCTATGCCTGGCGCATTTGCAATGGAACCCATGGCTGCGAATGAGTTTGGCGGGTTTACACGTTTTTAAAGGAGTGTATTCTTCACATATGTAAATGACTAAAATGCTTATTATGTGTACAATAAGTATTTTACAAAAAAGAACAGATGTAATATTTGCCCTCTCGCGGAATCGAACCGCGGACCCCCAGTTTACAAGACTGATGCTCTACCTCTGAGCTAAAAAGGCGATGGTTGGCGTAGTATTGTAACTACACTCATATGTAGTATAATATATTTAAGTCCGTTTTATTACAAAATATATTAGCGAGAAATCTGTTTACCGCCCCCGCCACGTAAACACTATAGTAAACGGTTGCCTCACTTCTCCAAGTAAACAATATTTTCGATATATTTGAGTATTTTGCGTTCTCCATTCGGATCATCTTTTATTTCATGAAGTGTTTGTCGGAGCATATCGGTATGAATATCTTGTAAACGACTATTGTTTTCCCATCCAGGGTGTTCATCCATCCATGTTTTAATAGCCTTATGTTCTTTGCTTGCGATAATAATAATCGCATGTCGTAGCCTTGCATGTCCTTCATCACGCGCCCATACATGATTATCTTTAATATAGATCGTATCTCTCTTTTTATCGGTGCAATGAATCGGTCTCTTGTATAAATCAAGTTCATTGATTCCTTTAATAAATACACTTGCGATACCTTCAACGAGACCTTGTGTCTTTGTATAAGCGAGATCATCTTGTGTAACTTCAAGAGAGTTAATAAAGTCTGTAAAGTTAATCGCGTCTTTGCATTCTTCATTTAAAAAGAAGTTGAGATTAAACTGAGTATTATTGGTGGTATTGTTATTATTTGTTGTATTATTGATGATTGTCGGCTTGCTTTCTACGATTGCCTTCATTTTGTCGATGATTTCAATAAAAATATCCTTTTCTTTTTCATTCTTCTTCTTCTCTTCATTCAACATGTATAATAAGAGGTTTTTATACGATACTTTCTTATTGCCGCCACTCAACGATATATGTAATTCATCTTGATCAGTTGATGATGTCTTTCTTTGTTTTTTGGTATTTGCGGGGGTGGTTGTAGCCGCAGCCGCCGCCGCCGCCGCATTGGCGGAAGCACTCGTTGTTGTACCCCCAGTGGAGTTACTTCCACCGCATGTACAGTTTCCCGCCATACAGTTAGTGCATGTTGTTCCAGTACAAACGTTGCATGTGGTACAGGTATCGCCATTAAAACACATCGTACAACTTCCGGTTGTAGTTGTAGTTGAGCTATCGCAATCATCATCACACCCAGCTACATACCCATAATCATAATCGTATTGAAAATGAGGACCGGAGGGTACTCCACCAACACCCGAAATTGAAGATGATGTTGTTGATACAACAGATGCAGCAACAGATGCGGCTGCGGTTGCCACTGCTGCCACTGCGGTATCCATTGTATGTTGGTAAATATTATGAAAGTAACATGTTGACTTATGTCTCCAAAACGTTGTTCTACTTGAAAAGTTCGATCCACATAAACATACATACTTATATTTTGTATTAGATGGCAAACTCTTATTCGACATCAAACATTCAATATTATGTTTATTATCCACTTTTGTTAGATGTTTCTGTGTCTTTTCATGTTTCGCGTAGTCTTTTTTATTGGATGTTACATAGTTACATAATCCACATTCAAACAACATATTTTTTAATGAATGTATTGATTACCTATGATCGATGATCAACCGATTTTGATATATTACATATACGTAATAGTTAATTTTATTATCTATTTCTAAACAAATACTTTTTGGGGATTTTTTGAGTTATCACTACATTACGATATATTAGTAGGATTATCCCCTACTATCCTCCGGGATTTACTTGATTTACCTGCAGAGACATTATGAAACACATGTTTCACGTCATGTTATTAACGTATAGACTATCATATAATACAGCATATATGACAGCATATATCGTCATATACTTATTCACACGTCGCGTATGAATTGTCCTGGTAAGAGGAAGGGGATGGGAAGGATGGTTCAATCATTCGCTGGTATAAAAACAAAATTGCGATATAATTCGACCGAAGGTACTACTTGTCGCCAAGTTTTTTTTTTCAAAGTCAAAGAGGGTGTTTGAAATAAAAGAATAAACCAAAATAATATACCAACGAACCTTTCAAACCGTCACTTGTCGACCCAAAAATTGAATCTAGTAAAAACGAATCAGTAAGCACCATCAAACCCGAAGATATTCAAAATGAACTATTCCAATATGAACAACAGTGATGTCAATGCAATCTTTAATGAAAACAAAATCAAATACAATACTGAAAAGAACAAAGAGGAACTGATTGAAATGGTAAAGCAAATAGATGCTACACCAGTTTCAGAACCAAACATTGAGGCGGAAACTTATGTAAATATAAAAGCACCTGTAAAAGTAGAGATGAATTGGATTGCATGGTCAGAAAAATCAAATGATGTTTCATTCAAATCCACTATTGTTGGTGTGGGAGATGGTGAACAAAAGGTGTCCAAAGAATTGGATACTCCTATTCTTGGACAAAACAATCCGTATGATATGCTGCTAATGTTAGAAGGTGTTCTGACAAAATGTGATGTAAAGAAACTTGATACACAAAATGATTTCAACACTGGAAAAGAAGGAAGGGATATGCTACGTCCAATGAAGTCGCATCATATCGACCTCCTTGATTCGATAAGTACATTTGTAAAGAGCGATATATTCACATCAACAGACAAAGATGACCTTCTATGTTTTCACGATGTAAGCCCTGATGAACTTTCAGTAGGAACACTAAAAAAACTAAAAAATATATGTGAGATGTTGTCTTTGAAGAAACAAAAACTTCGTTCTACTCTTCCAACAGTTCCATTCACCATTCATGGACAAACAAAGGAAATGCCACTTGACTTATTCTTTAATATCAGTAAAAAACTGGAGTTAGACTTCCCACCTGAGTTCTCTTCCTATATGGAAGTAATCTTTATCCTTCAAAAGATGGAGAATGTCTATATTGATGAACCGCAAAAACTAATGGAAGACCTTAATTCTCTTGTAGGCAAACTATTCACCGATTTAAAACTAATCATTGTGCATGAACAAAAAGGATATTTAATCCTAACAGATATAAGCAAGATTCAGTTCTACCGTATTACTCGTGGAAATCCAAGGTTTAAGGTTATCTTTTAAGGGGCTTTCTCAAATATTATACTTAGAAACTCTGCAAATTTACAAGGAACAGCATTACCAAGTTGTTTATACATAGATGAGATAGAACCTATAAACTCAAAGGAATCAGGAAATGTCTGTATTCTCGCACATTCTCGCACAGTTAATCTTCTTTTTAGCGAAGGATGATTATGAATAACAGGTCCACCACTTCCACCACCTCGTCCTGTAATCGTTGGAGAAGGTTCATCCCATTTGAGTTCTCGGTTTCCAAGATATCCAGTTACTGCACATTTATGTTTTGTTCCAATATGCTGGATATCTGTTTTATATTCGATCGGTAAATCTCCAATAGCATCTTTTAACGTTAAGATTGTGTTAGAAGGCTCTGGCCAGTTAGGAGTAAAGTCAATGTCAGAACGAACACCAATAATAATAACACGTTGTCTCTTTTGAGGAACATTGTATTCTTTGATATCAAACAGTTTAAACTTTACATTGTATCCACATTCTTCCAAATCTTTTAGAATTACTTTCATTACTTTACCTGTTTGATTTTTCTTGTCTTCTGTTGTTTCATACCCTCCCATATTTAGAAGACCCTTTACATTCTCAAGTAGAAAGTACTTTGGCTGTTTTAGTTTAAGCAACCGTAGAATTTCAAGGTATAGTTCGTTTCGTTTGTCTTTTTCATCTCTATATGGATTTGCCATTGAGAATCCCTGACAAGGAAATCCGCCAATAATCATATCACAGTCAGGAATTGTTTTTATCTGTTTGATATCACCACATGTAGGTTTAATCTTGAAGTTTTTTTCATAGGTGTTGCATGCATCTGCATCAAAGTCATTTACGAATACACTGGTATATCTGGTATTATTGTGAAATCCATAGTCAAGTCCTCCACAACCAGCAAATAGAGATGCTATACGAATCTTTGAATCTCCATACACTATAAAATTTTGTTTAGTTTTATCGGTTAAATCAGGCATTATTGATTGTGTTAGCATTTGCACTATCTCTTCCTTCTTCTTTCCGCTATATCCTTTGATGCTCTTCTCTTTACAAACAGCAATTAGTTCTTCACGAGTTTTCGTTGTATAGTCCATGTTGCTTGACTGTATAGTTACTGTTGGAGTGGATTCAATTTTAACTGCAATCATATTCGTTTTTGACAGTACCTCTTGCACATTTTGTTCAACGAGTGGTTCAATCGTAGTTTCCTTTTTACAAAGGCGTTTGCGGTTCTTATGCATTTCCAGATGATCTTTTTGGGCGAATGTTTTCTGACAAGTTTCACAACCATGTTTCACCATTTTATTCTATACTATAGACTCACAAAAATCTTTACACTACTTACTCTTACTTTTATTCCCGGGTTGAAATGTTCGTTGGTCTAAAACAAAATAATAAACCAAAACCACCATTTCACAAAAAAAACAAACGACCTATTCGAATATTTTTTTTCAAAGTCAAATCAACAAAAAAATCCGGAAGGGATTCATACAAAACTATAAAAAATCGAGGTACTTGTTGGAATATTTTTTTTCAAAGTCAAACCATTACTAGTAACAAAACCCGGGATGGGATAAAGGGGAAATAGTGAAACACCCAAAACCACGTGTTCCAAAGCATAATGCAGTGGTTACATGGGGATATGTATACCCCCAACTACACCATTATGCTGTGGGGATAAAATGAACAAAACACCCTAAATCCAAAAAGGTGAAACACTTCTGTCCCCTACTACCAGAGCATAATATGCAGTGATACCTATATGAAATCCCCAAGTAGTCCACACTTCTCAGTCACAAGTGTTTCATTTTGTCCCCGGACATTTTAAAAATGTCCAAAAATGGAAATGGCCGGTCTTGAATTTGAAACAAGGCCGCGCGGCCTCCCTCCTTCGGCGGCTGTGACCATACATTCGGATTTTGTATAAACTACCGTTCCTACCACACGATCAATGATATGGAATTGCGATGTATGCATTAGAACTCCGGGTTTTCAATGTGGGAGGGATGTAGGGAGACTAATACTACTTACTATGTAAACTAAAAAGCTGTTTGTAATTGATTGACGTTGTAACTGGGTAGTTAAAAAATTGAAAGCTTTGTACCAATACGTAGTATGAAAGTATCTCAATCAATCAATCAAATGGCCGTGAACTCCAAACTGTTAACTCTCATGAATGTAATCGAAGAACTGCAAGACGTAATGCCCGAAGGTAAGTATCTCGAGGCGATGAATGCCTTACGTGACCTGCATCGGACCAATCCCCAACATGTCGATGTACGGACTGTCTCCTATCCCAATAGGATTATACTGACAAACCAAGAAGCCCAAGCATACCGTTTGATGTATACCAACCGACAAAAGAGTGATGTACAACTAGCCTATGAAAAGGATGAATGTGGTATCGCTACTACATGCCAAAGGCTAGGCATCTCAATTATGGACTGGATGTCGATGGAAGATCGAAGTTATGTTATCTCCCAAGCATTGATGTCACACGGGAACGTCAATCGTAACAGAATGACTCTTCCCGATCCGTCAGTCTGTCCATTCATTGCTCGTCATGCAGTAGGTAGATGGGACGCCCCAGACACGCCTGGCGGTAAATGGTCATGTGTCTGCGGTTCTACTAACAACTTGTCGAAATACTGGGAGAAACATAGAAATAGCGATAGGCATAAGGATTGGGCTAAAACTCGTTTCGTACATGGGAATAAAATCAATAGCATGATGGGTCGTTTCGAATCGTCAACAGCTACCCGCAAAACTTACCTATTGGGTTGGGTAATACGGGAAGGTTCCCCCTACTACTGCCAAACAAAAAATGAATGGACTCATCCGGAGTTATTCATCCAAAGCACTGGGGATACATGGCTTCCCGAATGTGTTTCGTACACGAATACACCACCTGAACCTGTAATAGAATGGATTGAGTATCGTGATGCTTGTCCGAGGTGTGTAGGCACATATCAATACATTGACTTACCCCCGTTACCATATGCCGGGATGATACTCGACAAACGTGTATTCGACTCGATGAGGGAGTATAACATATGGAGACGCATGATGGAACAAGAAGTTGAAGGAGGGATATACATCCCAAGAAGTATACAACTACAACAGTAAGTAGAAAGATGTTCGAATACCCCTCGTCCGGGGTGTATACGTACCCCAAAAGGCAGTTGTTTCGCCATTTTTTTTACAGGATTTATGCAAACAATTTCCATCGGGGATAAATGGGGGAGAATGAAACACCCAAAACCACGTGTTCCAAAGCATAATGCTGATGTTTCACTGGGACTCCCCATTGGTCAACTACACCATTATGCTGTGGGGACAAAATGAACAAAACACCCTAAATCCAAAAAGGTGAAACACTTCTGTCCCCTACCACCAGAGCATATTAGCATCTGGTACTTGTAAGAAATCCCCAAGTAGCCCACACTTCTCAGTCACAGGTGTTTCATTTTGTCCCCGGACATTTTAAAAATGTCCAAAAATGGATTTTGCCGGTCTTGAATTTGAATCGAATCGCAGCGGCCCTCCGTCCCCGGCGGCCCAAAACTTTCCCGCGTAAAACCTCCGACATTTTCCCGCCAAAACACACCTATTTTCCCGCCAAAAAAACAATGTAATTATTCATATTTGAAGATATTCGTTCATTGAAGATATTCGTTCAATAAATGAATCAAATAATACTTTATCATTACAAGTAAAAGGGACATAACTAGCGATAAATATGAATCGACATCCTTATTCTCAACCAGTAAATAAAGTATTTATAACGCGGGATGAATTATACGGCGGAAAAGATACAACGCCAATAAATAAAATGATTCCATCTCGGGGTAACCAGCCGCAGCAGCCGACATCGCAGCCACCGCAGCAGCCACATCCAAATAATAACCAAATAAAACCATGTAATGAAGACACATCTCAAATAGATAATGAGTCGCCGATTGATATGAATGCACTATTGGAAGCACTTGATTCAGAGACAAACGACACCATCGCCAAATTAAACAGTCGTATGATTTTCAAAAAGAAGGACGACATGCTTCGATTATTACCGATAAGTGAAGATAAAATACTCGAATATCATAATGATTTGAGAGAATACAGGTTAATTGAATCGTATGATGAATTAGAGTTCGGGCGCAATATTCGATGGATATCACTTCATCCAACCTCTCCATTAAAACTAACAAAGGGTGCAACGATTGTAAGTTTTACAGTAAAAGAAGAAAACTCGATTGAAATATTATGTACGTTATGTTACAAGTTCTGGTATAAGATACAACTTGACAAGGTCATGATATTTCAGAAGTTAACAAAGTACGAGAAGCTTATTCTTCAAGCAATTGACTTTTTGGATGATTCAAAGAGTACAGTTACTCATGATGATATACATCCAGATGATATACATCCCGATGATATACAAGATGAAACTGATACCCAAGTAGATGATGTGTCGAGTGAATACACGGATGATTATACAGATGACACAGATGAATATAGTGATGACGATACCACATATACCAAGTAACCCATGAAAAAATGTAAATAAAATGATTATAATATATTTTACATAATACGTCATGTAAATATATTATACGAACATCGACCAAATCGTTACATGGTCTTCGTAACCGGTGTATAAGAACGGTGTGAACGAGTGGGGTTCCATCTCGACTTTGATTTCGATCGTGTAAAACTCTTCGCTTTCTTTGTTTCCCGTGAACGTGTGCGACTGCGTGACTTCATTTGTTTACCCAAGCGTCTTGACTGTGACTTCCACGGAACCTTTACATCAACCCACATAATTCGAATATCGTATACTCGTGATTCTTGACCACTCTGACAATGAGCGCTAGATACATAATTATGATTATATACTGCATCATGTGACGCGGTACTTGCCAACATTTTATCAGTCGGAACCAATTCAAACACTTTGTGTCGTATGTTGCTGTTTGTTTTAATGATATTCCACAAATCAAAGAATGAAACAACTCCAGTAATAACCGCACCTATGCTGGGTAAGTTCAGATACGGTTGTTCCATCTTTATCCCAACAAATGAGTCAACCGTTGGGCATTCATATCGTATGTTTGTCGAATCATTCATGACGTTGATCAATTCATCGCGTGATATAACATAAAACTCATTGTGTATCTTAAATGCAAACGTATTTCTCTCACTATTCACAGTTTCAAGCACACCCTTATCTTCGAGTTCAATTAAGTCATGATATGTGTCCTTCCTAGTTACTGGATGCGCACTTTTCTGCAGCCTTTTTCGCTGCATTCTATCTGGTTTATATTCTTTATTTTTGTAAATCTTACCGTTCAATACATCAAATATGCCTTCGTTCTCATCATCGTCATCATCATCATCATCTTCACCATGTTCAAAAATGTCACCATATTCACCATGTTCACCATGTTCAAAAATGTCATCATCTACAGATGCAAACGCGTCAATAAAACTGTCCTCATCGATTGATTCAAAATATTCTCCTGGAGGCATAACCTCAAAACGCCTATCATCCATTATACGACTGTATATAATTTTGTTTGCATCTGGTGCTGTACTATCAATCACACAACCCTTAATAGTTGCATTCGTAATTGATAAGCCATTCTCAACCATTTTTGTGTTGTTTGTAATGTGAATTAGATACAAATTGCATGTCATAATTACATTATTCTCATTGAACCCACAATTATCTATTAAAACCTTTCTCAACTTTATATACCTAAACGTATTTTTTTTAAAAATAGAATCTTTAAACATAATTTCGGACATTAACGCTTTCGACTGCATTCCCTGACCAATGAATGTTGTATTCGAAATTACTGTTTTCTTTACATATGCAGTATGAAACTTACAATTGTTGAATTTAACACCATATAATAGAGTGTTTAAAAAATAACATCCGAAAAATTCGCAGTTTTCAAATATGCATTCATAAAAAAGCAATGACTCAAAAGAAACATATCTAAATCTAATGTTGCTAAATTTGCAATCTTTAAAAACCACATAATTATTAAATTGACTATTCATGAGGTTAGTTGTATCAAGTGGTTGTGTTATTCTTCTATGTTGAATTCTTTCTTGTCGAGCTTGTCGACTATGAAACGTTGATGTAAATACATGTTTTCCATAACGATTTTCTACGCTATCATTTTCAGTCGGTGAAAGATGAACTTCATTTTCGACCGATGTTTTCAACTCTTTCAGTTCTTCGATTGATGTATATACCTTGTCTGTATATTTAAACATTATCGCGTTGTATATAATATATGAATATATGAATACATGAATACATGAATACATGAATACATGAATACATGCCCAGCCCAATCCTCTCATATCGCTACGAACCTCTTCAATGATGCTTGATTTATTTCAGTTCAGGTAAACGAATAACTTTCAATGTTTTTCTCATTCCACGTTTACGCGGGTCATTCTTTTTACTACGCAGTACTCCTCTCGCCTTTTTAACATCTGATCCTTTTTTTCTGCAAGTAAACGAATATCGTACTAACCCGCGGTTATTAAATAATGATTTGGTACAAATTGCAATACCTGCTGATTCAGACGTATTATTTTTGCGTGGAGATACAGCCCCGATTCTCTTAATACAACTACATAGTTTATTCCCCATAATATTTTCAGCAATCTCTCGAATGGTTGAAAGCGATGCCTTTTTAGGAAGACGTACACCATAGTATTTTATTATTTTGAGGTAATCATTCTTGGTAAGTTCCATTTCTTGTTCAATCATTTTATCACGGCCGCCATACTGTGATGTGAATGGTGTTGTTGTAACCGGGCTGTCTATGTTTAACGACTGTTGCATTCGTTACTATAAATGACTTTCGTGGTGGAATGAATAACAGCGTATGTTTCTTATTTTTCTATATATACCAGCGAATATTTTTATGATATGACTCTCTCAATTATCCACCGCACTTTCGAAAAAAGTGATAAAATATGAATACATCGAAAATTATATTCTAGTTATATTATAAGTTTTTTTGAAAAGAGGGAAGAGGAAAACACATGTCATCACCACAATCCTCTCCATCGCCGCCATCCTCTCCATTGTTGAACCAGCAAATCCTGGATACAGGTGGTTCAAAAAAGGGAACAGGCTCATCAAAGAAGTTGAAACCTAAGGTTGTAGTATTAGACGTGGATGAAACGCTTGGGTTCTTCCTCGAGTTTGGCATATTTTGCGACGCATTATCGATGTATTTGGGTAGTGCAAATAAGCCATACGAGTTTTTTTACGAATTAATGGAGTTATATCCGGAGATTCTACGACCGCATATTGTTAAGATATTAGAGTATGTGTATATGAAGAAAACAATAGGGGAGTGTCATCGAGTTATGATATATACAAATAATAACGGTCCTAAATCATGGGTGATACATATTAAAACATATCTTGAGATGAAGATTGCCGAAGTTATCCAGCGCGACTCCTCTCACAAAGGAGATATTGAACCAGTCAAGTTATTCGACCAAATCATCGCGGCATTTATGATAAATGGAAAGGTAGTCGAGCCGCTGAGAACAACCCATGAAAAAACGATGGACGACTTTTTGCGGTGTTCTAAACTACCAAGTAATATCGAGGTGTGTTTCATAGAGGATACAATGCATGAGAAGATGTTGAAAGACAATGTGTATTACATCAAGTTAAAACCGTATCATTATTCACTTCCGAATGATGTATTTGTTACGCGGTTTATAGAAAGTCCGATATTTGAGAATATACCGCATCATCGAATGTTGAGTGTTATGATAAATGAAACGAAGGAGGAAACCTTTCGTAACTTTATTATCAATCAGATGAAGGTAATTGCTTCAAAATACAATTACATACATCATAAAAAGAATCCGGCTGAATATGAACTTGATAATATAACAAGCAAGAGGATTCTCTCGCACTTGACTACTTTTTTCAAGGAAGTGAATGGTGATTATCATGGGGAACTGATTGATATGGGTAGTAAGTCATCGTCATCCCTGTCGAGTCATAAGTCGACGGGTAAAAGATCATCCTCATCCTCATCCTCATCCTTATCACTACATGCATCGTCATCATCACGCCGAAATAGTGGAAATAAATGATTTGACTGGTTTAACAATTTGTTGTTCTACGGGTATTCCGATCTTCAGTTTGACTTCTCTTTGAAAGTATTCGGTAACAGCGGATGTAAGGATACTGGTTGTAAATAGGAACAGTGCGGCAGAAAATACTAAATTGCGGTCAAAGTTGTCGAACTTATTTCCTCCGATAGAGTAACTAGTACCCCACGTGATAGGGTTAAACCGCAACATGAGAAAAATTACAACAAAGTATTTAATTCCGGTTTGAAGGTCTTGGAGGTATTGGGGAGCGACATTGTAGATACCGAATAACAGTACAATGTAAATAACATAGGATACAGTGATTGCGTACTTATAAATACTTTGAATGATTGAACGGAATGACACGTCACCTCCGTGGTTACTCATATAAAAAACTGGTATATAATATTATGATATAATATGATATATTCAATGTCATGTCACTATCTCCACAGAATAATAATCAACACCTATCTACATAATGTCGGATAACCTATGTAACAGCAACGGCAACCTATGTAACAGCAACGGCAACCTATGTAACAGCAATTATTTACCTTTTGTAAAAGTCGAGTAGCCGCGCGCTGGGGTCGAGTACACCATCACAAAACGGGTGTCTCCAGTAGTAAGGTATTGTATCAGCACGACCAGGAAAGTATGACTCGAATACCCTTCGATAAAAGTAGCTTTCTTTATCATATGGAGGATTATATTCATACGTATTTTTATTGAGTTCAAACTCCTCATCGCTTACTTGCGTGTTTACATACTCTTTGATAATATCAATCCATGTTCTGCCATCACTTCCGCTAACTCCATCACTGAACGCCTCCTTTCTCCTCCACATAACATCATGTGGTAACATATCATTGAACGCCTTTCTAAACAAGTACTTCTCAATTTTTGTATCATCGAACCGTTTAAACCGCGCAGGTATTTGCATTACGTATGTTAAGAATGTTTTATCTGCAAATGGGACCCGGGCTTCAAGACCAGCCCCGCTAATACTTTTATCGGATCGAAGTAGATCAAAGAAGTGAACATCGCGAATCATTCGTTCATTCTCTCGATGAAAGTCGTCATCGTTGGGTGCCTTAAGAAACCCGCGATACGATCCAAATATTTCGTCAGACATGTCTCCGCAATAAATAACAACATCATTCGTGTTACTATAAATATACTTGCTGACTAAATAGTTGCCAACGGATGCGCGAATTGTGGTAGTACAATAGCTCTCGGTTTGATAAATCGTTTCATTAATCGCTGCTAGAAAGTCCTCTTCGCTAACAACGACTTCATGATGGTCGGTCTTGAGATACTCGGCCACTTTTCTCGCCCATTGAAGATCAACAGAGCCAGCGAGGCCAATACTATATGTCTTGAGGGGGTGACGTTCGCTTCCTTCCTTATCGGCCTTTTCATCAAGAAACTTGGAAACAAGAGCGGTTGTCACAGAACTATCGAGGCCACCTGACAGTAGACATCCAACGGGGCGTTCACTCATAAGACGTTTCTTGACTGCATCAATAAATAAGGTGCGAATATCGCTACAAATACTACGTTCAATGTCGCCTTCAGGTATATAAACGCGTGTATTCGTTTCATTATTAATCGTTGGATCATTGACCTTGTATTTATAGTCTACGAAGATCTCTCGAATATGATTCGCGAGAGAGTATTGTGAAACGGGGGAGTCACTTGATGGTTGGGGGCGAAGAGAGACGGGTTCATAATAAGAGTAGAATGAGGCGCGGCGATCGGAAGGGTCTAGTACTTCATTTTCATACATCATATAACATCCTGGAGGAAATTGAACGACGGTTGAACAAAATGAGAGAGCTTTCATTTCACTTGCAATGGCGATATCATTGCAGTATTTGGGTTTATTGTTACCTACCTCGGTATTTTCATCCACCGTATGATTCTCTATCTCTATCGCATGATTCTCTATAGCATGATTCTCTATCGCATGTTTCATTGACCCAATATATAATGCGCGAACCCCGACAGGGTCTCTCGCAGCAATAACCCGTTTCATTTTATAATCATACAGAACAAATGAGAATACTCCATCAAGTTCTTTAAGAGTATTATGTAGGCCAATTTTCTTGTATAAATGAATAATGATTTCGCAGTCACTATCGCTCGTATATTCTTTTTCAAGTGAATATTTCGTTATAAGGCTGCGAAAGTTATAAATCTCTCCATTGCAAATGAGTCGACAACCCTTAATATAAAATGGTTGCTCCGAGGCAGAAGTATGCCCATTTATCGCAAGTCGATGAAATCCAAATACACGCGACCCATCATTTACAAATACACTTTTATCGGGTCCTCGATGAAGTATTTTCGAAAAGTTTCCATGAAAGAAAGCCAATTCTTTGATACTTAGTTTTGTCTTGGTCGCGCACTCGTAATAAAATATTCCACACATTCGATAGTATACTTTGAATGATTCGCTTTATATATTATTTTGTTTCGTATCAATTTTTTACAAGGTTGTATGGATATTCCACGTTATACACACATTCGTGTTACTCCATTTTTTTATTATCTTAGTATATTAGTACAATAATCTCTCGCTTTATAAAAACAATCCAACACATAATATGTCATTAAATGAGCCTTCTGGATTATACGGGGTGGTTGATGGTGTATATTATACCAATCAAGAACGTCACCAAGAGTTGAATGACCGAATGTATGAAAGGTATTTGCCGAGTTCAACATTGCAGCCGGCATTTAGTGTACGCCCAGTATCGACAAAGTATGCTACGATGCCGATTCTGGACCAACGTGCTGAAACAACAACGCCAATTTATAACTATGGAACATATAGTTCTGAACGTGTATTTAATCCAGGGACGGATAAGGCTCCGTGGAGAGGATTTGCTGAAAATATCAATTTAGAGTCATCGCTGCGAAACCAGTATTTTGGATTGCAGCATTGTGAGAAGTCAGTATATGTTCCTTCTTCAACCAGTGATTTATATTATGTTCCGGTTGATTCGCGTATTGTAGAACAGCCGAATCCGTATTTGTTTGATAATGGTGCATCTAATTTCGAACCATTTAACCCGAATCCTCTTGGTTTAGGAAAACTGGTATTTGATAACTCGACAAGGTATCAGTTAAAAGAGTCGCCATGTACGTATGATGGTAAATGTACAGGAGATGGTAAGCCTCAGACATCGAACAATGTACAGCAACAACAGCAACAACAACAGCAACAACAACAGCAACCTCTTCCTCGTGCAACACGGCGCATCAAGGTTAACTGAAAAGATCAATTCTAGACGAAGGAGTAACAAAACAAAATAAAATAAAACAAAACAAAATAAAACAAAATAAAATAAATATATATAACCGTACTTTGATACAATGGGTCACCACCACTTCCACTTCCACATGTCCAATGTTTTCCACGACATTGTCCACGTTGCCGAGCATGAAGCAATCAGCTTTGTTGAGCATGAAGCAGAGAGCTTCGCCCTTCACGAGGCCGAAAAGGTCGGCGCAGGAGTAGTCGCCGCATTATTGTAAAAGTAAAACATTTTTTATATATTCAAGATTATATTGAAATCATCGAGATATAATCTTGATAAAATCGCAATGGATATTTCATTCAATTTGTGCGACACAGCAACATTCGAGTTTCTAATAAACCCATCGCAATATGACAAACTAATGAAGAAAAATGAGTTAACAATGGACCATGTTTTTAGAAAAGAGCGGCGATTCTACAAGCGGCGTATTCTAGCATTAACGAGAGATTTATTCAATAAAAAGGTAACTGATCTAGCGTTAGTGGGTGTATTTAACCAATATTTGAAGGATTGTATACAATATTTGAAGTTCAATGATATCGCCGAGATTATTCAGAGAGATTATAATGGATGCAGTAGTATTCCAAGTAAAGATATAAGTGGTAACAATGCAATGGCCATGGATGATTATGATGATGACAACATTGGAAATACGGAATATGAATACATGGTAAATGGAATTATTGATACGGACATGGATACAAGTGGAAATAGTATAGGTTCAACAATGTCGGGTGCTTCTACTTGTTCGAATAAGTCAAGTAAGAAGAATAATGCTGTACGACAGAAGATGAGAGATAAGAGAGAACAAGAGAAAGATAATGCAGATATATCCGATGATGAAGGGACGGATGACGATAGTAGTAACTTCAACATAGTAAAAGCAACGACGGTATGTTTTAAACCGAAAGAAGTGAAAACAATCACGCTTGACAATTTTGTTATAGTAACGACTCCTCCGAATAGCGAAAAACCGATGATTGTTCCACAAGTAAAGGACATAAATATTATGACTCCTTCTTTTAAGAAAAAGGGTATTGAACAAGGGATAAAGGTTGGTCCTCGAAATAAAAAGCAAAAAGAGAAGCAAGTAGCAACAATTGATTCGCAAGAACCACCACAATAAAATATTTTACGTTGATAATACAGTATACGTATACGATATGGAACATGAAGAGTTAAAAGAAGGCGGTACATCCGCCCCCACCTGTGCGCCAAAACCCGAAGGAGAGGAAGAATATAATTTCACATGTTATTCATCTGAATCTCTCGAGAGGTTAAAACTATTGTGGAACAAGCGACATCAAGATAATAAGATCGAAACAAATGATCCACGAAAAATATGGCGTTCACTCAAGAACAACTTAAGCGGAGTATGTAAAAGCGAGGCTTGTTGGATGCGACAAAGCTTTGCAAAAAGCGGAATAAATAAAGAGATGGAGAATTATACATTTGCGACACCAAGTCCAGTATCGTGGAGAAAGAATCCAAATGAGTGGCTGAATAGTTTAGACATTACGAATGTGATGAGTCAATATGAACACGCATATCCGTCCTTTATATTTTTGGGACCATCGCCCATCGATTACGATCAAGAACTGGAGTATGGAGAGTGTGTGTGGGATGATTTATGTCGCTTTAACCTATCTCGACATTTACGTAATGGAAAGAAGAAGATAGGAGTAATTTTCAATACAGATCCGCATGATAAACCGGGGGCGCATTGGATCTCTCTATTTATTGATACACGACAAAAGTTTATCTTCTTTTTTGATAGCACTGGGATGAGTGAGCCGGACCATGTGAAGCGTTTTATAAAAACTGTAACAGACCAAGGGCAAGAGGTGGGGATTACGTTTCGTGTTATAGTAAATGATGTTGTTCATCAAAAGAAGGATACTGAGTGTGGGGTGTATTCATTATTTATGATAATTCATCTGTTGACAGAAGAGATGAAACCGGAAGACTTTCTTGATAATTCAAAGAGAATGAGTGATAAGTATATGGAGAGGTTCAGAGAGGAATATTTCAACGTTGATGATATCACAAAAGGATGATATAGCAAATAAAACATAGTAAGTAAATAAAACATAGTAAGTAAATAAAACATAGTAAGTAAATAAAACATAGTAAGTAAATAAAACATAGTAAAAATAAAATATGAATATAACACCAATATAATAAATAAATAGTATGACACAACCACTCGAAACAAATGAAAACAAACAACTACTGTGGGGTATTTTAATGGAAGAGGGGGTGTTTAAAGGATTATCGGGGTCAATGTTGCCGACGATACAAGCAGTATTTGAAAACACGATTCAGGAAATAAAGAAAGCATCTCCGGCGGGGACTCCTTTAAAAATATTAAACATGAGTGTTATTCAGCGTCTTGCGAGAGAGATTCCGCAGTTTTCAAGAAATGCAGGACAAGTACCGTCAACTCAGCCTCATATCTCACCGATAGAGTTAATATACGCGGATGATATTCACAAACATAAACAGTCCGAATTGGAAACGAGATTGCGACAGCAAGAGAATGACATGAAATCATTTTTAGATAGGCCAAAGCCGGAAGAGATCGACTTTAGTGATGAACTGTATGATAAACCTCTTGGTGATGATATGGAGCGTATTATAAATGAAACACTTGCTGCGAGAGAGAGGGACTTGGAAATGATATCAAGGTCGATTAAGCCGCCTGTATCATCATCGTCATCAAGAACAACTACTGCGATGATGGCGGCAACTCAACCAGTAAGTATTATGAAAACGCCTGTTACACCGTCAACTTTTATACAAAAAACACAACCACAAGCAATGACTGCGATCGAACTTTCAAGTAGAGATGAGTATATATTATCCTCTCCAAGAGAATCATCTCTACCTCGTGATCAGCAGCAACAGCAACAACAACAACAACAACAACAACAACAAAAGTCCGTTTCATTTTCAGATATAGTCACTACAACCGAAATAAATGAAGATGATTCAATCCTTCAACGATTTAAACGGATATCGCAGCCGCAGCAACAGCAACCAGCCATCTCCGGAACGAACGACCAAATTATACAATTCCTCCAAGAGATCCAAAAAACCCAATACATTATTTTAAAAGAGATACGGTCATTGCATGAGGAAATATTCCCATCAAATGACAACCCAGTAAATATACCCGACCCAGAATACACCGACTTATCACAACAAATACAGCATGTACATGATACACAGAATGCAGAGGACTAAATGATTACTCTTGTACGATTTTATATCCACCAGGCTCTCCATTCTCTCCGCTAGGATTCATGACTAGTTTCCCAACGAGTATAAGGTTTCCGCTCTGATAATTTTCAAAGTCATATAAAGTGTTATTTGATTTGTCCATTGCATATTTGACACCTCCAATATTAACTGATACAGCATTCACTTGTTTCTTCACTCTATTTGCAGCGGCAGTAACATCGCTCTCTTGATTCGCAATATTTGGACTATACACATATTTCGTCTCAGCAACATCACCAAACGTGAAGCATTTCACATTTTCTTTCGATCCAGCGCGTGTATGAAGTCCACAATCAAACGACGACGACTTGACAGCGCTCAATATTTGTTTATTTATTTCTTCTTTGATTCGTGATATTTCATAGAGAGATTGATCAGTGGTAAGTGGTGTGCGATGATCTATTTTGCTTACATCTTTCAATCGAAGTTCGAGAGATTGGTCGCTTTCCGGAGATATCTGTTTCTCGCTGAATTTCATGAGATACATAAACACATCGACCGTTCTAAGTTCTTCTGGAAGGTCTTTATGACTACAAATACGTCGCGCACGTCCGATGACTTGGTCAATTCTAACGGGATGCCAATATGGTTCGACAATATGTACAAATCTGACATTTCGTAGGTTAATTCCTTCTGCACCAGATGCAGTAATCATAAGAATCTTAATAATCTCTCCATATACGTTATTATTTGCCATGCGTTTCAGCTCATCGGTGATTGTATTTGGCACATATTTCCACTGGCTATTAAATATGTTGCGGATAATTTCCTTCTCTTCGGGTGTTTCAGTACCAGTATATAATGCGAAGCATGGTTTTCCGCGTTCTTCATCGGTCATATCGATGGTCCATTCACCCATGGAGCTTTGTTTAATACGAAAGTGTGCAAATCCATTTGTCTCTAGAATAATCTTGATAATTCCAACTCCTTCTAATGTACGAAACTGTGTATATAATAGATGAAGGCCAATATTCTTTTCGTCAACAAGGTTCTCTAACACACGCACAAGTTTCGGGCTGTACGTGATTAAATGTTCAGGAGTAAGATAGCTCATCGCACTGGTTTTGAGATCATTGAGCGCCTTCTTTATTTTCGCCTGGTAGATATCATTGACGCTGGCTTTTGTTCCGGTTGTAGAGAGGTGATTTTGAAGTTTGTCGCGGTCATCTTCATCAAAGAGTCCATCGGGATTGTCTAATCTCTCTTCAACTCCAACACCGTCGAGCATATCTTCATCAACTTCTTCTTGATCGGCGATGGATGTGCGTGTATTTCTACCCTTCTTTACAACTGGTTTATCATCGTCTTTTGTTGGTTCAGATGAAATAATCATGTCGATTTGGTTGATGTATGAATCAATATTAGGATCATTATTATTAGTATCATTATTATTAGTATCCTTATCCTTTTTAGTGTCACCGACTGTTTTTATGTCATCATCGCCAGGCAACGGGCGTTTAATTCCGGATGGAAATACAAAGTTGCATGAAGCCCTCGAGAAAATGCGATATGTCGATGTTTGTGTTTTATATAGGGCATTTGCGCCTTCTTCAGAGTTATTGACGGCCACCCCACCCTTTGACTTATTTTTCCGCGATCTCTCTTCTTGTTTTCTCTCAACTTGTCGAACCTTTTCATAAATATTGAATTGAAAATCGCTCATTTCAGATTCAACTACATGAAAGTTGGTATGAAAGTCGTATGCTGGAAGTAATTTTTCTTGGGCGCTTCGAAAATAAGATGTAAGTCCGAGGATTCGTCGCATAAAAAGTTCAACATTTTTGAATCCAAGATTGTCATTTCCAATAAACATGGCATTAAACTCTTCCAATTTATCAGGAAGTGCTTTATACTTCTCTTGTTTAATCATGGTTGTGGTTACATCAAGTTTATTCGAACGAAGAGTTTCAACAACCATCTTTTCGAATTGTGCATCGCTCATCATTCC
>JACCED012357288.1_pt1 | contig 28065 bp, 31 predicted proteins | sample 7455021 | NCBI WGS metagenome assembly JACCED01 (sample SAMN15323456, study PRJNA562643) | freshwater metagenome | isolation source: river surface water | place: USA:Blue River Watershed | collected 2017-08-19 | reverse complement strand
GTCTATTGTCTGAGTGGGATACATAGTGATGGAATGGATATGCGGATAGCGTCGAGGAACTGTATATTGGATGTGTTTGAGGCGTATGCAGGTGTGTTGGTGAGGAAGTCCATGTTTGAGGATGATTTCAGTGAGTACATATCGAGATGTATAAAGCACGATGTATGTAGAATATCGGATGACCTTATGGTTTCTATGTATCTGAAGGAGAAGGGAGTAGATATAGAGAGGGTTGGAGGGGTGTTTGTTAATCTATGGCTTCATTGGAATCTGGGAGGTGTTCTTGAGTATGGGAATGGACCGGATGCTCTGCACAATTCCACAATAGCCAAGAGCACGATTGAACGCTATAAGAAGGCTCTCCCTGTGCTTTATGAGATACTCAATGAGGTATGCAGATGATATTGCAAATGCATAGCTTGGCGCGTCTGGGTGGGATAATAAGCCTGAGACGAATACCATAAGGTGAAGGTTTTTGAAGCGTTTCTTATATATGTAGTAGTGGATCCATATGGATGATGTTAGAGTAGATACAAGGGAGTACATTTTTTGTGTTATATAACACAAGGGTTTAAAGGGTATTTCAACATTCTTAAAAGATGGCTAGTTCGAGCAATATGTATGCTGTTCTTCAGGAGACCAACGGAAAGGAGTATGAGAGTTGGCTCTATTTCATAAGACACACTGGTAATGAGGAGGCCCTCCAGTATCTTCATGATCAACTTGAGACCGTAGATTGGTACATCCTTGACGATCTTTCGACCTTTGATCTTGACCTTGACAACCTTGTATCCGAGCAGACTGCGTCGGATATGATTACCCTCAATCTGAACCATGTCTCGAATCATAGGAAGTTTGATGGCAAGATGGAAAAGATCGATCTTGGCCTGAAGGATGGATATACCAATGACAAGAAGATTGTCAAGGTCTTCAAGAAGCTTGGTATTGGACACATCGATGAGTACATTGAGGATGAGGATGTCTTTGTCCATGATATGGGATCAGATGAGGAGGATGATGAGTCGAGTGGCACTGAGTATGAGTATGACATCTCGGATGATTCTACTGAGGAGGAGTCAGAGGATGAGAAGCCCAAGAAGGGAAGCACCATTGAGAAGCTGAAGGAGGAGATCAAGAAGAAGAAGGAGCAGAAGGAGCGTGAGCGTATAGAGAGGGAGAAGGAGATTGAGCGTCAGAGAGAGGCAGATAAGAAGAGGGAGAAGGAGAGGAAGGAGAAGGAGCGCAAGGAGAAGGATAAGAAGAAGAGGTAAGGAAGGGAGTCTAAAGATTTATGAATATAGAGATGAGGCGGTATAGCTCAGTTGGATAGAGCGCTCGACTTCTAATCGAGAGGCCGTGGGTTCGACCCCCACTATCGTCATTATTTTAATCAGATGGGATTAAAATTGAATAATTAAGCCTGATATATCGTGAATAGTACCTTAAGATGAACGCAGAGCTCAGACAGAAGTATATGCTTACTATGTATTGGATCGACAAGTGTAGCCATTTTGCATTTACCAGTATTGATATTCAGAGGATTGAGATGTGCCAGGATATGCTTATTCATGAACGTGTGAATGTGCTGAAGAAGCTTGTTGGGTGGTTGAGGAAGCAGTACATTAGGAATGATTTCCCTGATGTGTGGTGGAGGACAAGGTATTACCACAATATGAGGAAGGCAGAACTTGTGAATACTGTAAAGAGCATCTTGGGATATATCATGGATGTGCATAAGCCTCGTGTCCCTGTTACCCTGTGTTATTGAAGAAAGTGAGTATAAAGAGGTGAGTGTAAAAGGTGAGTCGTGGTGGCCGAGTGGTTAAGGCGCGCCCCTGCTAAGGGCGTATGGAAACATGCGAGGGTTCGAATCCCTTCCGCGACGATTTCAATATACAATGTATATTGAAAACATCACTATAGCTTCTTTTGTTTTACGATTTCATAGATCATTTCTGTGCTTTCAGGGTTAGCCCTTACAAACCCAAGCTTCTCGTAGAAAGGGACAGCCCATGGCGTAGCAAAAAGGGTTACCTTTGATCTTCCTGCCTTTCTAGCATCGTTTATCACTCTCTTTACGAGCCTGGATCCTACACGCTGTGCCTTGACGTTGGGATTATAAGGAGCCTGTGTAGATAACAAGTCTATTTCTACTCTATCAATAGGCAAAATATCAGCCACCTTCATAGCACCGCATAATATAGTACCTTCATACTTTGACTCGGCAGTGGAAACATAGTAGTATGTCTTTGTCTTACCATTATTATCACTGTTTTCACATATATATTTAAGCACGGGAAATCCTAAATCATCGGCCTGATCTTTTACTTTTTCATATAGCTGTTGAAGCTCAATAATGTGGTTCTTATTTTCGCATTCGTATCTCCGTATCTTACATTTCATCTTTGGATCTCCAAGAGCAAGAGGAGGAATTGCTCCGTTTTCTCTTAACATGTTAATCATAACTGGTCCCTTGTTTCTAATTACTGCGTGTCTGAAAGTCGTGTGGATATTGATATAAGGGATGAATAGCTTTACAATCTCAATATTTCTGGCATTGAGTACATATATTGAAAAGTCTTTGGCGGCTTTTTGATACTCTGACATTGATAGAAGCATTTTCAGACCATCTAGATCATCTGCATCTATCAGTCTTACTAGATCTTTTTTTCTCTTCTGCAAATCTTCTTGCTTCCTCTTTGCAATAAAGTTGCCCATTTGTTATTTCAATATATTTTGTATATTGAAAATATTAATCATGCTCATCTATGATTTCCATATCAAAACTAGACCCGATATCTTCGTTGTCATAATACACTGTGTATGGTTCCATGCATGGGGTATGGACCCATGATGAGTTGGGAATGGCCTTCAGTCCATGGCCTAGTAGATATGTGTTGTACTCACCGAGGGCATAAGGTTGAGGGACGTCTGAATTTCCTATGGGTGAGTAGTAGGACTGGATCTTCTCCTTATTGATGGTTGTGAATGTATATACCTTGCTCCCTATGTGCATGTATTTTCCATTGCCCATGTAGATCAGAAGGGTGTTATTCTCGATGAATACGTATCTGGAAGGGTCATATGCGGTAGGGTTATTAAGAGTGGGGTAGAGGCTGTACGAATGGACAGACATCAGTAGGGACGTAATGGGACGGAAATAATCATGAAGGGCATCGGCAGAGTTGGTACTGTTCTTGAATATGGTAAGGGTATCGTTATCTACATCCACTCGGTATGGGGTTCCTCCGTTAAAAAGTATATTGTAAGATACCATTTGATCTTAAATGGTTCATATTTAAGCTTGGAATCAACGGAATAATCCGGTACCTCCGCAATCAACCTGTTGGCAGTAAAGATCTATACAGCGATCCTTGAAGTCTGCCTGTGTAAATCCCTTTATAAGCCAATCGGAAGGTAGGTCTATCTGTTGCATATTGTAATCCCTAGGAAGTATTCTTCTGTTTGGAGTTCCTATGGGGAGGTTATCTCTGATTCTTTGGTTTAGGGCTCCAACGGTGGTTTGGCATACTCTTTGATTGACTCTGCATCTATATCCAGTCCAATCTGATGAGTCTAATTGCTCATAACTGACACGATTACAGGTGAATCCTTCTCCGCATCCTGTATCGCAGTTTCCGATTATGTCATTCCATGTTCCTGTTAATCCTGTAAAGAAGGGAGATGTATTTGGTCCCTCGACATTAGGATACTCCAGCTTCAGTGTGCATCCTCCTAGACCAGGAGGAGTACCCTTATTCAAGAAATATGGGTTGGTCTCAAGCTTCTGGTCTCTCAAAGGGTCTGTTCCAGGACATATATCGCATACACTGTTGTTATTAGTGTTTCTAGCCTTGCAGTTAGCCACCTGTATGACACAGTGACCATCATATACAAGAGGCTCTGTTGTGCTCAGTAGTATAATCATAATAAACACGATTCCAAGTACTATTATCACGTTCATTTATTATAGTATAAATTTAAGGTATAAAGGTGTGCGATATAATGGTAGAACGCCTTCTTAGCTCAGTTGGCTAGAGCGTGTGGCTTTTAACCTCAAGGTCGTGGGTTCGAGCCCCACAGAAGGCGTAAGGCCCTATAGCTCAGTTGGTAGAGCGTCACGCTTGTAACGTGAAGGCCACGGGTTCGATTCCCGTTGGGGCCTATACCTGAAATAGTCTTGATAGTTCAGTTGGTTAGAACGTCTGCTTTACACGCAGGAGGTCGTCGGTTCGATCCCGACTCAGGACATAAAAGGTATAAAGAATAACATTATACAATAAAAAGGACTTCCTGTGGTGTAAAGGTTAGCATTCGTGGTCGTAACCCACGAGACGCAGGTTCGAATCCTGTCGGGGAGATCCTAAAGCATAATCATATACTCGCGATAGCTCAGTTGGTAGAGCATGGGACTGTAGTCGTTCGTTGTATTCCTAGGGTCGCTGGTTCGATTCCGGCTCGCGAGATAATTTCAATACAAGTTTATATTGAAATACTTAGTGCTTCCTCCCTCTTCTCTTCATATTGAAGGACGGTCTGGACATAGGAGCTACATCCTCCTCTGTAAGGACATATTGAGGGAACATATCCATATTTACCAGTGCATTCTCAGCCTGATCTATTATCCTTCCGAATCTGGAGTTGAATTGCATGCTTGTTCCAAAGTAAGACTGGAACTCTTCTAGCAATACCTGAATTATATCCTCACATACAGTCAGCTCCTGTATGCCTCTATAGTTATCCACTATTTCAGTACGAATTGAACCGTCATCGTTGGTTACTTCTATACGGGTTATCAGGTCCTTTATAAACGCAAATGCATTGCGAACAAAGGTGCGTATAAGGCTATTAAAATCGCCAGGAGAGACACTTGCCATAGTACCCAGGAATACAGACATCATATCCATAAATCCAGACATGGTTACATTTGCATGCATAAGAACAGCATCATAAAGGTCCGAATGAGAGGATGCTGTATTCGTTCCAGCAGAGAATGCCATTATGTCATCAATAATAGCCTGCTTATATTGAATAATGGGTAGAGACATATCTACCTCTTGACCAGTGGTTACGCTGAATCTCTGTCCAATTAGATTATTGATAAACGTCTCTGTGAGGTTTGAAAAGTCACTGGGGGTAGCCGTCGTCATGCTCTTGATCAGTAGCATCATAACAATGACAAACTCACCAACCACAATTCGCCGATCATTAATAGCCCTCTTAAGGATAAGCTTATCAAATGCTGTATCAGAATAGATAGATCTCATTCTCCTATTCGTGGATGCAAGAGCACGAGAACCCCTTGTGCCTGCATACTCGCTTATATTAATCCTCAATTCAGGAGGAAGAAAGGACAAGTCCATTTATTATATTGAGATTATATATTCAAAAGCATGGGCTCGGACATCAGCAAGATAGATATTTCAATAGCGGAACAAGGCATCAGATCTCGTATTGAAAGGATCGATACAATACAAGTCAATATGCATTTCCTCTATAACACCATCAACAACGCCCTCAACTATGTAGATGAGAATGGCGAATCCATGCTTGAAAACAGGCTCCTTGAACCCAGCCAGATCGTTCTTGCATCGGAATGTATATACTCCGTTCTTAAGGCTATTCCTTCTGACATGCACATAGATGTGATGAGGCGATTCCTGACAAATATGTTGGAGATCCATTTACATCCCGAGAAGTTCAACATAGTATAAAACAGACTTTCCTATCCCTCCTACATAGGAAAGTAACAACAACTAACATGGGAGTCAAAGGTCTTTTCGGAGGATATATTCTTAAGAAGCACAGGGATTGTGTATATCGTACTCGTCCTGAAAATACCACATGGGATCACCTTCTCATCGATCTCAATGGAATCATCCACACAGCATGCGCCCAGGTCTATGGATATGGTGAGCCCTCCAAACAGGACGAAAAGCGTCTCCTTGGAGGGGGCTCATCTTCCAACCCGAGGGAGAAGACTGTTAGGGATGTCGAGAAGGCCATCTCTGACAGGATTCGCTACCTCATCCGTCTCACGACCCCTGAGAAGGGTGTGTTCATCGCTATCGACGGTGTCGCTCCTGTGAGCAAGCAGTGCCAACAGCGTGCCAGGCGCTACCGTGCATCGATGACCCGCGGTGACGACTGTCCTTTCGACAGCAACGCAATCACCCCTGGAACTGAATTCCTCAACCATCTCAGCTACTCTCTCAACGTCACCATCAAGAACCGTCTTGCTGTCGAGTTCCCTCATCTCGAATTCTTCCTCGCAAACCAGGCTGTCGCCGGCGAGGGCGAGCACAAGGCGATCCAGTTCATCCGCAAGCGTATCTCCATGAACGAGAGCTATATCGTCTATGGTATGGATGCCGATCTCATCAACCTTGCACTGGCATGCCCCGCTGATCGAGTCTATATCGTCAGGGAGATCATGCAGGGATCCATTCACAACTTCCACTGGGTTAATATCTCTGCTATTCGCACTCGCATTCAGACTGATATGTTCTGGCAGAGCATGGAGTACGCTTGTGATCCTGACGGATTCATCAGGGACTTCGTCATCCTTGGATATCTGCTTGGTAACGATTTCCTCCCCCAGGTCAAGTCCCTCAATATCTACGAAGGAGCAATTGACAACATGATCTCTGCATACACAGAATACGCTCCTTCCAATGGACACCTGGTGATTCGTCGTCAGTCTTCATGGGCTATCAACAAGCTTCTCTTCAAGCGCATTATGGAATGCCTTCAGACCAAGGAGCACGAAAACCTTGCAAATGTAGCTATTGGAAAGGACGGAAGGCATATCGATATGCTTCAGCAGGAGTGTCTTACTCTTACAGCAAACCCCAATCCCAGTGACTTTAATTACTCCAAGTACATCAGTCTCTACACTGAGAGGAAGCTCCAAAGCAACGCAAAGAAGGCGGTTATGTGCTATATGGAAGGCATGGAGTGGATTGTGAATTACTACCTTGACGGACCCAGGAGCTGGACATGGCATTATCCCTATCATTATGCTCCTCTCCTTCATCACTTTGTCGAGCATGTGGATGTATTTACCAGTGTTACGTATCAGCCCACCCGTCCTCATGCGCCCATCCTTCAGTTGATCTCTGTTCTTCCGCCCAAGAGTGCAAATCTGATCCCTGAGCCTTTCAGGAGTATGATTCTGTCGGCCGATTTCAGTCTCAAGGATCAGTATCCTTCGAGTGTCGATGTGGATCTTGGAGGATGCAAGGCCGAGTGGGAAGGAACAGTACTCGCTCCCTTCCTGAATCAGAGGGCTATTACCAAGATCTATCTGGATAACAGCAGGCTTCTTCCAGAGGATGCAAAGAAGAGGAACATCGCTGGGCGTGTGTTCAAGTACGCAAATGGATCCGTATCATTCTATGAGCTCTAATAATCACAGTAAAAATTCCAATAGATATTGTATATTGGAATTACAAAGTCTTGAATAGGGAGTCAGTGTCTATCTCATCGTTCATTACATCGTTCCATAGGTCGAGAACATCGAGAGGCGCTGCTGGAAGGTTCAGTCGGAATGATAGATAGGTGGGGGACATCTGGGTTGCATCGCCTGATCTGGCAAACTCTTCAATATGAAAGTCATTTAGAACCCTGGAATCGAGAGTGCCATTGCGTACTCTGGTACAGAATATATGAATAGCATAGTCCTTGGCGTCATCGAGTGTCTTGAAGATCATAATGTCCTCCCACTCGGCGCCATCGGGTATAAAAGCAAATACAGAATTCATGTTTCTATCTAAGATAGCTGTCTTTTTAAAGCTCTGATAACTCCTTTTAGAAGGTCGTTCTTGAGCTTCTTCTTGGTGGTTCCGCGTTGGTATATATTAACACCCATCTTGAGGGCGAGTGCTTGAAGCTGTTCCTTGGTCATGGACTTGGGACCTTTGGCGATCATGGAGGATATAGCGCCGTCTCTCTCCTTTTGAGTGCTATATACAAGGGCTGCACCATAGCCCTTACGAAGACACTCTCTGGGTGATCCCTTTCTGGTGTAGCCTCTGGGTACATCCTCATCATCGCCACAATAGAGCTTCTCCTTGCGTGGCATTTATTGTATGTATTCATGTAAAACTGACATATATAGCCTTCCTCGCTAGAATTAGATAAGATATGAACTTCAGGGATACGCTTGATTCTTATAAGAATAGTATCAACTCTCTGAAATATGAAATAATCAACGATTTTAACTCCAACTCGGAAGAGTCCATGAACTATAATATCCTATATGTCAATCTGATGTCAGACGCCTCCGGTCTCAAGGTCATGATGGATATCCCACCCCTGGAGACCATAACAGTCCTCGGAAAGGATACTATGAACCAGGACATGGAGATGTGTCTGGTCAAGTTTATGATTACCTTATCTGCATTCTACGAGGTTCTCCTGTATAAGAATATCCAGGATCAAACCCTTCTCAAAGCTCTCATGGAGAACCTCAATACGAGGATGTCTCAGAACTCTTCAAACATCCTCGCAGACATTGGAGCTCGTGGTCTAATCATGGCATCCATCGACATTACAAAGCAGAGCATCTCTACAACCAATTCCAAGAGAATCAAGGCTAAGAATACCCTAAAGACTCACATGAAGTACCTTTTCAAGTGCGTATATCATACATGGAAGACGGGCTCGGATATGGAGTCTCTGAAGAATTACAACATGTACGAGTTCCTTGACTTCTGTTCAAAGTATAACGTCCTCGAGAAGTCCCTTATCGAGGACATGTATGAGATGCTCACCTCTATGGACGATGTGTCTATACTCATGTACACAAATCTCTACAGCAGTATGATCACATACAAGTCTCTAAAGGTTGATATCGATCACCTCCTCTCCACCATATTCAAAGCATTTAACGAGTACAAGAAGGACCCGGAAGAATACACATCTATGCTCAACGTTGTGTCTCTTCTATCATGCCTCGATGTCGTGTCTCAGGATATCGAGCTTGATCTGTCACAATACGATGACGACTCGGTGATGAGCCTAGTGTTCATCACAATGGAAATCCTAAAGTACTTTTACAAGCACAAGGACAAGGTGTTCAATGTGTTTATCGATATTGAGAACACATCCTTCTCTGTCCTGTTGAAGATCCTCAAGAAGGAACCAGGAATCCTGGACTCATTCCTTCTCAGAGAGATTCCATACACAATCCTTACCAGCGCCATCATCCCCGATAAGAGCAATAAGAACCTGGTGAGTATTTTCAAGATCCTCTCTAAGGAGACCAAGTTCTTCCAGTATGTTGCTTCGTTCGACACACAGAGCATCCTTGACACACTAAGTGAGATCCTCAAGGACGAGAAGAAATACGTGGATAAGCTTATGCTCAAGCATTCTCTCTATGAGACGATCGGTACGATGGATACGGACAATCTATACAGGGATGAGATCACAGGATGTATTATCGTCATACCGGCAATCCTAATGTGTGGTGAAAGGGAGATCTGGGTCGATAAGTACGCATTCCTGGGATATCTATATCAGAAGCCTGAAAACCCATACACCAGGGAAAGCCTCACTCCGGAGGACTTTAGACGAATGCAAAAGGAGAACAAGGACAAGATCCGTGACTACAGGAAGGAACGCAAGGAATTCATTATGAGCATCATTGATGATGAGTAAAAATGAACTAACATATAGACACCACTTCATAATAATAGAATTATGAAGTCCAATAAGGGAATGAATCTGATATCATCTATGGATCTCAACCAGCCTTATACTGGCATCGTTGCCCAGGCTGTTGGAGTCCCTAGTAAGTTCAATACATATGTCAAGGCCACTGAGACCGACGCTCTCGTGGAGAAATATAAGAAGCTCAAGGAGCTCGAAGAAAAGAAGGAAAAGATCCCCAAGGATCTCAAGCTTTCAAAGAAGGATATGATCATCGCGGAGAACATCATCGCAAAGGAGAAGACCAAGAAGAAGGAGAACACTCTCAAGCTCGATGACTGGCAGGACGACGCCATCCAGCGCATTATGAAGGGCGAATCAGTTTCCATCTTCGGTCCCACCTCTGGTGGTAAGACATATCTCGTCAAGTATGCCATCAATGAGATGAAGGGACATGTCAAGAAGGCCGTGTTCATTGCTCCTACATTCCATCTTGCTCTGCAGACCTATGCGGACATCCAGGCTACGTACTCTGGATTCCCTGCATCTCTGATTACAGACAAGATCAACGAGTATCATCAGGGAAGCTGGATCTACGTAGGCACTGCAGAGTGTATGCTCAACTTCCTTGTGAGTAACGATGAGACCTATGATATCGGTATCTTTGATGAGATTCACAGTCTCAATACCAACGTTTTCAACACACCCGATGATGAGAGGCGTATCAGCGCAACCCATACTCTTCTGACTATGTGCCAGAAGCAGATCATCGCACTGTCAGCAACAGTCAGAGACACAGACATCCCCAAGGTCGTGTCCTATCTATCTGAAAGGACTGGAATCTCCCCTGTTCATCCCATCGCGTACAAGAAGCGTGCAGTCCCTCAGAAGCTCTATCTGTGGAATAATACGGTCCTTGACTCCCCTGATGAGGGTTATGAGGATCCTGAGTACTCTCCTGATAATATGTTCAATCTCATCCTTACAATGCGTGCTCGAGGTATGTTCCCCACTCTTCTCTTCGGAATGGAGAGTATGAGCTTTACAGCATTCTGCGATCTTGTTACCTACATGGAGGCAGAGGAGGAGCGCGAATACTCTATCATCCATAGACTCGCCGGAACTGTGAATCCTCTCGTAGATGACTTCAACCATCATATGGACGAGTATCAAGAAAAGCTCGGAAAGATCGGTTCCGCAAGTCATCCAGAGATCCAGAAAATGGAGCATATGCTGAAGACCCGCAGGGAAGGTCTTTCTGTGTATATCATGGAGATTATTAAGGACTCCATCAAGAGATGTATCGAGAAGGAGAGCAAGTACCCTACACCTATCCCTAATTGGAACAAGGGTGTGTATATCGAGGGTGTCGAGCTTCCTGATAATCCTTCACCTGAGCTTGTTGATCTGTGTGATCTGTACAAGTCATACGATATGGTGCTTGATAATCAGTTAAAGATGGAGGTTCTTCCATCGGTATCAGATGCAAAGGGAAGCTTCTTCCGGTTTGGTATGAATACGCACCACATCTTCAATGATATGCGTCTGAAGAAGAAGTCCAAGCAGATTGACAAGTTCAGGGATGTGATGACTGCCATGGCAAAGGCAGAGGGACTGGAAGAATCTCAGATGTGGAAGTTCATCGACTTTATCGGACGTGGTCTGGACTTTGGTATCTGCTCCCTTCTGAAGGAGTTCCCGTTCTTCATCCAGTATCAGATTCTGGAGATGATGAAGGAGAAGCACATTGCAGCTGTATTCGCAAGTGAGAGTCTGAGTATGGGAATCAACTATCCTCTGAGGAGTGTAGTGATTTTCACGAAGGATCCCAAGGCCTATCCTGTGTCCAAGATGCTCCAGATGGCAGGTAGGTGCGGTCGTCGTGGTCTGGATACCAAGAGCTATGTTGTGTATTGGGGTATTGAGAATTACGCGGTGGAGTCCGATCCAGTCGAGCGTATCAAGTTCCCGGATACCGAATACGAGATTGAGAAGAAATCGGTAATGGATATCATGTCAGGATCAAAGGAAGATGCACAGGCCTCCTATGTGCGCTACTACAAGGACTACAGTCCCGAGGAAAGGGAGATCATCAAGGACTGGTACTCAACACAGTGTGTAAAGGAGTACAGGGAATCGTATAACATGTAAATTCCAAATATGATTATGAGTTTGGAATTAGTTGTCATCGGAGAAGAGGTAGAGGAGATCTTGGAATATGCTGATAATGTCAATGTAGTAGCTAAATGAACCACCTATGTAGTCCATTTGACCACGAAGGATCTCATTCGTTTCGTACATGATGTATAGACTGAAAATAACTACGAATATGGTGGTTATAACACGTCGTACCAGAGGGTCCTTTGGATATGCAATGTAGAGTACAAGGGACACTACCATCATTATAATTAGTGCTCCAAATAGCCAAATACCCATAGGGGATAGATCAATACCCTTAGAGGCTGCATAGTATCCTATACCTGCCATGACAAAGAACGCTGTGATGGTTCCAATGGTAGCCATAGCAACAACTCTCGCAGGGAGGGTCTTTACATAGCTGAGACCCATGCCCATGAATACGGATATGATAGTGAATAGAGATATACGGAGTATAGGGTTCCTTGAGGGATCCATTATAATTCCAATCATAATCCATAGTATGGCAATGATGGCTATGAATATAAGTACGGCCAATGCTATCTTGGCAGCTGATGGTCTTGGGCTTGAACTGCTCTTAGCAGGCTTCTTCTTGCTGATTGTGAAGTGGGCTACAAGACCTGTGATGATAATCTGGACAAGAAGCAGGATGAATATGTTCCTGATGAGATCAGCCTTTCTATTCAGGAGACTTCCTATAGAGTCTTTATTGCTCGATTTGATAGCAAAACGCATTTATTAGATACAATCTGCGTATGTCATTTCCATTTCAACAATATTCCCAGGAGTAGGAAGAACTACAGGGACTGTCGATTTCCAGCATCCAATCTTCTCCATCAGATAGACATTTACCGTTACACCTGGTTTAACAGGGTTTGACACTATGGGCAGATTGTCCTTTATGTAATACTTGAGCATGGGCTCATCTCCAGGCTTGTGAAGGTAGATCTTTGTAACATCAAGGTCCATATTCAGGCGTCCATGTGTATCTACCTTGTAAGTTCCCTCGGAATTGGATATTGTGGCATTGAAATTGGGAGGAGGCTGGAACTTTCTGTCTCCATTAGCATGAGGAATGACGACCTCATAGCACTCCTTGACCTTCATGAGTCTCCATATCATGTATAGGACTAGGAACATATTGATAACACTAATGACGAGTATGATTCTGTCTGTAGTCATCTTTATTCCTCTCGGGAAATAAATGGACTCGTTTTGGTCGTTCTTAAACACGCCCATATCGGATAGAGTCCCATCCCCTATCAATACAGGTCTCCTAATCCTGTTCATCGGATGGGTCCTCGCTGTATGGACTACACCCAGCCACAAGAGCTACAAGCTCTACGCTCGCACCCTTGCATACACAGGTATCGTAGGTATGGTATCCATCATACTCGCGTATCTATACTATTACCAACGCCGTATGAGATATATTGAGACCTTCAACTATGTAAATGTACCTGGAGAGAAGGGCTATGTACCTTTTGGAAATGTATGGTCTTCTGATGACAAGAGGAAGGTTCGCCATATCCTTGGTCTCGTATGGTCTGATAAGGAGTCCGATGGAGAGGTCCTCGCCGATGAAGCCCTTCTTGGATGGGCCCTTGTAGATAGAAAGGTCATGCCTTGGGATGACAACATAGTCATCAGTTCAAGGAAGCCCAAGCGTCTCCTTGGTCGTCTCAACAGCAACCCTGACACCATAGTTGTAGATGACAAGATATATCTACGTGATGACTACGCCAATGGAAAGATGTGGCCCTATGTCCAAGTCATCGAGAGAAATGATGACTCTGAAGACCAGGAGGTCATGTTCGAGGACGTCAAGTGCAAGGTACCCAAGTGCTGGAGAAAGACCCTTTATGACATGTACGGCCCTGAGTGGGCAACATACGCAAAGACTCCCAGACGATGCTCCAGGACATACTACCATGTAAATCCAAGCATTCAAACAAAGATGGATGTCAATACGCTCATGTCTCTTTACAAGAACTAATATTGGTGATTTCAAGAAGATAATGCTTTAATAAAATGAGCATAGAAAAGCTTCACGTGCAGGCAGAATATGTACAACGTCTCGACCCTGAAATAAGGGACTCTCTGCTTATGTACACTATAAACGACTATCATGAGATCAACAGATATCACCGAAAGTTAAATAGCGAAATAACTCCTGTGATCAGAAAGCATATTGAGAATATAGAGCAAGCATTTGCACTGTGTCCCACGGTGTCAGAGTCATTCACCGTATATAGAGGACAGGAGACGAGTACTTTCAATACGGATTCCTATATATCTACCACCTTTGACATCAATATAACACCCGACTATTTTTCAAAGAAGAACAGATGCTGTATCTTTGTGATTACCGTATCGCCCGGCGCCAAGGCCCTCCCTCTCCAAAATGTATCAAATTACAAGGGAGAGCAAGAGGTACTTCTTGATAAAAACGGACAGTTTTTCTTCAATCACTCAGAGGAGGATGATATCGTTCTTGGTGGCAAGACATACCCTATGAGGCTCGTCTATGTTTCCTATATGGGTCCTGTTATACAAGAGCTTGAGACAGACGATGACTTTGATAAATTTGACACGAAACAGGAAATGCAGGAAGACATATTCGTTAATGACGTTTTTAAGACCATTCTGTCTCGCATGACAGATATTATCCCCCTTGATGAGTCTCTCACTAAGAGGGAATTATACGACTACGCATCCCAGGCATATAATGATGTCAGAACCCTTATTGGAGATGATAAGCTTTCGCCTCTGGATAGGAAGACTACTACTGATATTGTTAATGCTTATCTTGACAGACGTTAATACAGTCTGACTTTTCACCTTTCCTTATAAAAGTGACATCCTATGATTTCTACATAGGATATTCAAATAGCTATGGGTGTTAAGGGCCTAAACACGATTGTTAAGAAATATGCCCCTCAGTGCATGACTGAAATTCATATTTCCATGTATGCCTACCAGAAGGTGGCCGTGGATACATCTCTGTATATGTTCAAATACAAGGTCATCTTTGGAGATCGCTGGCTCACTGCGTTCGTCAATCTGGTTGGATGTCTCAGGAAGAACAATATCCATCCTGTCTTTGTATTCGATTCCAAAGCTCCTGTAGAGAAGGAGGACGAGAAGAAGAAGCGCCAGGAGAAGAGGGATAAACAACAGGAGAAGATTGATCTGCTTGAGCTCAGCATTCAGACCTACCATAGCGATGGAACCATCGACGAGATCCTCATGGAGACCTACAACAAGACCATCTCCGAACAGGTTTCCAGACTCCTTGGAGGACCTAATAAGACAAAGTCCTTCGATATCCGACCTGTCGAAGAGGAGTTCAGGAGGATGAAGTCAAAGGTTGTATCTATCGCTGATGACGACTTCAAGACCCTCAAGGAGCTCTTTACTGTACTTGATATCCAGTTCATTCAAGCGCCCAGCGAAGCCGAGGCGTATGGTAGCTACCTGTGCTCTATTGGACAGGTAGATGCGGTGCTCTCGGAGGATACAGACGTCCTTGCATATGGATGTCCAAAGTTCCTTGTAAAGCTTGATGCCATCAAGGGTACATGTACAGAGATCGATATCAATACTCTATATGAGTGCTTGGAGCTTACGTATTCATCGTTCGTTGATCTATGTATCATGTGTGGAACCGACTATAATACCAATATGAAGGGAATTGGTCCCGAGAAGGCGTATAAGCTTGTTAAGCAGTATGGATGTCTGGAGGCGATCGAGGAGGCGGGATATCCAGTGGAGTGTCTGAACTATATCAGGGTGAGAGAGCTTTACAAGTTTGATCTGAAGAACGATGTGCATGTAAGGTTCTGTGGAAAGCCTCAGTGGACAGAGCTTTACAAGTTCTTTGCAAGGAACAATATCAGGATGAATGTGGATCAAATCAAGAGGAATTTCGAGCCTCCCTCTCTTGAATTCGAAGATTAGACACATTATATAAATGAGTAATAACAGCGATGTTGCCCAAAAATTCTATGATATGGTTCCCATTCTTGAGAACAAGGACTTCGACAAGGATAACAAGCTTATCCTCAAGAATGTTGCCGACTTTACAGGCAAGCCTGTAGATACCGTTCTAGTCATGATCTATGCAGACTGGTGCCCTCACTGTGTTCATACAAAGCCTCACATGGTAACTGCTGTAGAGAAGCTTAATAAGTCTAATGTCGTAGTAGCTGCCATACCCCTTGCCGGCGAGGACATTGATAAGGATCTCAATGGACGCCTTCAGGCCATTATACCCTCATGGGGAGGTGGTATTCCCTTCATAGGCAAGTTTAAGAATAACACAGTTACAGAGTACAAAGGAGGTAGAAATGCGGAGGAAATAGTAAATTTTGCCCTTAACTAATTCCAAATTATAATTTGGAATCATACTGTCAATAAATGGAAAGTAAGACTGTAGTTCAACTCAAGGATATATGCCGAGGGTACGGTCTTAAGGTATCTGGCCTGAAGGCTGAACTTATCCAGCGTATTAAGGATTATGAAGCCACAAAGGCGAGAAGCGCAAGCAAAAGATCATCTTCCCCCAAGGGAAAGTCCCCCAAGGGAAAGTCCCCCAAGGGAAAGTCCCCCAAGGGAAAGTCTCCCATAAAGAGATCGTCCCCAAAGGAGGATAAGCTGGAAGATAAGACGGTTGTCCAACTCAAGGATATATGCCGAGGGTATGGCCTTACGGTATCTGGAGTGAAGGCTGAACTCATAAAACGTATCAAGGACCATAAAGCAGCTGGATCAAGCAGATCAAGTCCTCCTAAGGAGAAGAAGCGGTCTCGTAAGTCTAGGAGCAAAAAGTCGCCCTCAGAGAAGCGGTCTAGGACTACTCGCAAGACCAAGAAGAGATCCACTCCTGAGGAGAAGCGCAAGAGATCAACTCCTTCGCCAATGAATGGCCCAAAGGATACACCTATATGCGATTTCTACAATACAACACTCAAGACACCTCCTCCCAAGATACCCACACCCCCTCCTAGGATTCCTACACCCCCCAGAGATCCTTGCGATATACTGGATACAAATAAGAAAATTAGGGATGAATTCCTATCCATAATCAAATCCACAATTACTCTTCAAAAGCTCAGACCTGTGTTCAAAAACAGACTTCAGGAGGAATTCAAAGGCGCCGTTCCTATGCCTATCCACATAAAGATACTGTATGCCTCTGATTTGCTAAACAGGGCTTCATATGGACCTGATTTGGATTTCATCATTGATGCTTTCAGACCTATTGCCACTAAGATAATTCATGAAGGAATGATAAAAGGCTCAATTACAAAGGATGTGCTTGCATCAATTGTATATGAGTGTATATTTAAGAGGAGGGAGATTGATGATGCTATATCGGATATTCTAATACCATTTATCGTCGAGTATTTATACACGGCTCCACCTCCTCCCCCAAGACCTAGTGCTTCTGGTTATTCTACCCGTATACAGCGCGCTCTAAGAGACCTAGAACTAGATGTCCGTGGTAAATACACAACATCCGACATAAACAAGCAGTTCAGAACTCTGTCTCTCAAGTACCATCCAGACAAACCCGGAGGCTCTCCCACCAAACAGCAAAACATAACAAACGCAAGAGACATCCTTATAGATGCCATCAACAAGGGCCTTATATAAATTCGTATTATTCAATATGAATTCGACCTATGATTATATAGTAGATGCATGCTTGAAGAGGAAGTCGTGACCTCCAAGCTTTTCGACCATCACATAGTTCATGCTTTGAAGAACATGCATAACCTCTGCTCTCTTATCCTCCCATATCTCTATTACAAGAGCTGGTTTGTGGGTCTCAAAGAACTTTCTGCCTCCCTGAAGCACAAAGCGCTCTGCGCCCTCTACGTCTATTTTGACTAGGGATACCCTATTGTCAAACTTGATTGTATCCAAAGGAACTGCTGCAACCTTGATTTGATTTACAGTTGGATTCTGAGTCATAGACGTTCCGCCGACGTTATCCCCAACCTTATTATACGACAGCATGTCGTATGTGTCGGAAAGGCATAGGTTGTAGATCTCTCTGGGTATATCCCTGGTGTTGTACTCTAGTACAGTGAAGCAGTCAAACTGAGGCTCGAACAGATGAACCTTTCCAGTAACAGGCTTCATCTTGTGCATTAGGAGGGTGTTAAGACCCATGTTTGCTCCAATATCTACCATGTCAGTACCAGGAACATAATTGTCAGCCATTTTTCTGCACAGATCCTCCTCCCATACATCCTTGTCAATTATAAACTTTGAGATCAGATCGTCTGTATCGAGTACATATACGTGGCCGTATTTAGGATGATCTACAGGAGTAAATCTACTGATACTATGCTTCATAAACTGGAATCCATCAGATGATATACCCCTAAGTATAATACCCACAATCACTACTAGAGCTATAAATAGACCTAGTCTTACCTTGTTCATTTATTCCTATATCTTATAGGAATACGAATCATTCCTCAATAGGAGAATCATCATCATACTGAACAAGCTTGGCATCCATCTCCTGGATAAGGGTCTCCAGCTTGCAACAGAACATAACATCTCCCTCATATGTAGCCTTCAGATTGAACAGTCCGATCCTTGCATTTCTCATATCAGACAGAAGGTTGATGAACATGATCCTATCAGATCCTCGTTTCTCCCCCATATACATGTTATAATATCCTGTTAGGATCTCAAACCCCTTCTTGATAGTGGTGCTCAGGAAGGTCATTGTGTTCTCCCTGTTATCATGGTTTATCAGGGTCCTGCTTACGGTTGTGAGCAACCCCTTCTTCTGGATGTACATACCCTTTACAGCTATCTTATCATCGGGATTTATCTTCCCGATCATCTTGATCTTACTGATCACTTCGTCAGTAGATTCCATGGGTTTATTCTTTACTACTTAGATCTTTATGATGGTAAGTGATCCCTTTGCACTGATACCCATCCTATCCGTGGACTGCTTGGCACGGAGAGATAGACAGTCTCCAGGACGTAGCTTCAGGATGATAGATCCAGACATTGTGTTCTGGTTTGCATTAGCAACTGCAAGAACACTCATGGTAGAGTCATATACACTCTCATTATTAACACTGATCGATGCAGTGATAAGAACATGCCCGCCACTTACACGGAGATCGTTTGTTCCCTCTACGGAGAAGTCTATCTGATACAGAGATGTAACGTCTGCTACGAAGTCTCCATTTGAGCAATCAAATGACGAGCAGGGCGCTGTAATGGTATATTCCATAAAAGGAGTAAATGAAGACTGAAGTACAGACGATATCCTTCCTCCTATAGCAGAGAAGTAAACAGGTACGTCTCCGCTGTTGGATGTTCTATTGGAATTCTGCTTGTTTCCATTGATCATGGTCTGTCTGGTAACGCTACCCGGCTGTGTAACTACTGTAGGTATCTTGAGAGACATTTATTAAAATTGAACCTAACCTCAAAACCATATATTTTTTTAAAGATATGGATCTATCATCCCTAATGAACAATCAGTATATTACCGTTACCGGTCTTGAGAATATGAAGGATATATGCACTAAGAACCGTAAGAACACCAACTTTTGGTCTTTCGTATGCACTGACACAGTTGTGATTACGATCGGAAAGGTGAGCACTCTATTCAACGGTGTTACCTATACCATATATGGATATCCAGAGGAGGATCCTATCATCGACATCCACAAGACTGTAAGGCCTACCATCATCATGTCGATCGACGGAGCGGATGTCCCTATCAACAAGGTTGCGTCTAACAATCTGAGTGCTTATATTGAAGCTGTTACCATGAACATGAAGAATGGATACATCGTCAATATGACACAGGTCATTTCAAAGATCATTACATCAGTCATCTACTTTGGAGTCTCCATCCTGTCTATGAGCGTTCAGAGGTCGAATATTACGTTTGATGTTGAAAGCCTTGTCGCTAAGCTCAAACGGTCTAAGAGTCATACCGACTCAGAGTTCCTTGAGGCTGATATTCAAGCCGATAAGGGTGTTGATAAGAAGAGGTTTAGCAGGTTTTGGACAAGGGATGAGAGGACCAAGTGGCAGGCGATTGCTCTGAATGCAATTACAACGGGAGCTTCAAATATCAAGGAGTACCTTGTCAGGGATAGGAGGGTTCTCGATGTGTAATGTATAAGAGATTTAATGATATGGCATCATAAATAAAGGCTCTTGTGGCTCAGTAGGTAGAGCGGACGGCTGTTAACCGTCAGGTCCTTGGTTCGATCCCAAGCGAGAGCGTAGTATTAAACATAACTTAATAATAAATGGAAAGCAAAACTGTCAAAGAGCTTAAATCCATTTGTTCCTTATATGGTATCAAAGTATCAGGAACCAAGGCAGAGCTTATAGATCGTATTAAAAATTATACTGGTCCTGGAAAGAAGACATCTTCATCAAGGTCTATACGTCGTGTTGGTTGCTCTAAGATCGACTTTCTTGGATCTACACGCTCGACCGTTAGAAAAGACCTTTTAATGACCCTAAAAGTAGCACAGAATGTAGCAGATGCAAAGAAACACGGAAGCCCAGAGACCAGGGAGGAGTTGTCTGCCTATTGCAGTACCCGCAATTGGATGACCTCTTCCAAAAGAAGAAATAAGCCTACCGTGTGTAGGACTATTCCTCTTCTAGAGACAATAGCACCGGGAAAGAGACAGTATGTCTTTGGGCGTATGTCTAACTTGGAACCTTATTACTCCTGCCCATCCAAGTTCATTACCCTGGACAGTAAGGACTGGGACAGTCTTTACCAAGTGAATGATATGTTTGTATATTGTGCTACAAATATGACAAACGAGCAATTCCCCCTTCGTCTTGTCTTTGACTCAAACGGAGGCATACAATCCAGACACGATAAAACAGGGTTTATGAACTATGACGATAACGTCGTTTCAATACCTCACCTTTTCAACCCGACTAAAAGGGTTCATATATTATCCAGAGAGATATGCCAGATTTCAAAGTTCTTCGGCATGAGTCTATATCAATCCCAGGATTATCCTCATATATTCTTTGCTTCAAAGAGGTCTCCATCCAGACTTAAGAGCGCACTGAAACGACATAACCTCAAGCCCGTTTTCATTTCTTAACATACACCATATAGCCCTGTAGTGTAGTGGTCAGCACACCAGACTTTGAATCTGGTAACCCAAGTTCGAATCTTGGTAGGGCGGTAAGATAAGACAAGACATAGGCCCTGTAGTGTAGCGGTTAGCACATCAGACTCTGAATCTGGGAACCCAAGTTCGAATCTTGGCAGGGCAGTTCAATACCTTATCTCCTATTAAAAATACAATAGGAGAATAAATGAGTTCCACTACTAATCAGACAGAACTGCCCACATCTCCTCAGATCCAGTCACATCATCCCTCTCTCATCCTTCTTGAGTCCATTAAGAAGGACGACTCTGACGATGTTCATACCGTCGTATCTCACAAGGAGATCCTCATCACCCCCGTACCTGAGATTGTCTATGTTGATAACAACCTCCTCAAGATCATCAAGTGTCTCCCTTACGAGATACCCAAGAACGTAGAGAGCAAGACTCTCTCCATCCTTAACAATAGCTGGAATGCTCTCCCCGATGAAGACAAGAATCAGATCCTCTCCATCTTCTCTACCATAGGAGGCAATAAGCAGATCACCACACGTCTCCGCCTTGTTGTCAATGAGATCACCAAGGATGGTCGTATCGACATGGATGACCTCCCTCACATAACAGAGCTTATCATAATACTCATTGATATATTCTCAGACCTCAAGATGCCCTCCAAATATGACCACCTCATAATACCCTCTTTCGAGTTCATCGTCATGATCGTCATTGCATCCACCCTCGACTCTCCCGACTCCCTCGAGTCCTGGAGTAACATCATAAAGGCCGCCCTCAAGCTCGTCAAGCTCCAGCTCAAGAGCGTCAAGTGCAAGTGCTGTTTCTAAATTTCCAATAACTAATTCATATTGGAAAACTACTCTGCTACTATATTAACCAGCACGGCAAGGAGACCTACCATGACAGATGAAAGGAAGAGCTTGTCATGAGATATGACATGAGAGTCCTTCCTAAAGACAAGAACGAAGGAGGGGCGGGTATAGTACATTACTATATATCCAAAAAAGAAACCCAGAACAAGAGCTGTAATATGATCAAGCATTTATTATCCCTTCGGATAAATGATTCAATCTAGAGATATCCTCATAGGATGTCTATTTTTCCTCTCTTCTGTACTCCTATTCTCCATGATCTACTCATATACATACGAGAAGGATAGACACTCCTCTGATATGCTCAACAACCTATTCACAAGCACCCTCACCCAGACCAAGACAGGCGTAAATATACCCGAGGAATACAGGGCCACACGTAAAGCAGTCATTATCCAGAACATCCTATCCTACACATTCACAACCTCAGTCATAGCATTCATCGTATATAGATACACTCGTCATTAACCACGTATTGATACCCCATACCACGGGGTATCAATATCAAATCGGTGTTAGTAATCATTGTATATGGTTCAACTCAAAAACTACAAGAAAAAGAGCAATATCTCACCTTTACTGTTTATTATCACTATTTCAGTCTTTATACCTCTTTCAGTATGAAGTATAGGTCAGCAATAGCACCTCCTATTCCGAACACGAGGAGGATGTTTTCAGTATAATTCCTATTCTGTATATTCTACATATAGTATGCAAGAAGTATGAAGAGAGGTATGGCGATGACGTCTCCTGTGCGTTCTATGTACATTTATTAGTCGAGGATATGGACTGTGAGAGGGTCTGTCCTTCCAATACGCATAGCACGTCCGATGATCTGGGTATACATATCGTTATTGTTCATAGGATGGTACATAATCATATGGGTTGTGTTCTGGAGATTGATGCCTGCGCCGTTATAGTTGGCATTCAGGAAGAGGATCTTAATATCCCCCTTCTTATACTTTTCGATCTTCCTCTTCCTCGTTCCCGTAGCTCCCTTGATCTCTGCATAGTCTATCTTTGCGTCATCTACAAGGGTCTTTGCAATATCAAATGTCTTATCGTGACAAGAGAACAGAATGATCCTATTATTGGGGTCCTTTGTAATCTCCGTAAGTAGCTTGATCAGCATATCTGGCTTACTCATAACATCCGTCTTGGGCTCCTCTGCTTCCTTATTGACTGCAAAACAGCCATCGTTATCGCTAACATATACGAGCTTGGAGAGCGAAACATTGGACCTGCACATGGGGCAGTTTCTGTGGGACTGGAGCCAGCCAAGGGCACATCCACCACAGAAGATATGCTGACAGCAAGGCATCAGAACGGGCTTGGTCAGTTCATCAGTACAGATACTGCATGACTCCTTGAGCACATCGTTAAAACGCTCCTTCATACACTCGATCTTCCGGTTGATCTCAGCAATACGACCCTCCAGCTCAACAGCCCTATTCTTATAGTATCTGTAGTGCATATCAGTGGCGGGCACCAGTCTGGCTTCATCGTATGCCTTGACCATATCGTTCTTCTCGTCCATACACTTCTGAAGAACTACCTGCATGAGATTGCCGTTTGTATTGCGTCCTCCGATCTTCTCGATGGCTCCACTGATATCGCCAGCAGCAAGCATCTCTGCAATCTCTGGAGAAACGAACTCCTCAACTGCATCCACAGCCTTGGGCACATGGCACTTGTGCGTATGTACAATAGTGTCTGGGATCTTAAAGCTTGCCTTGACAAATGCGTCATCGTTCTTCACACAGATAGCACCATACTGCCATCTCTTATAAGATGAAAACAGTTTGAACAGCCATGATGTGTATGGGAATGAACCCAGGCTACTCCTCATATTGGTGGCGCTAATAAACCACGTAAAACCAGCAACAATAGGACTCATATTAGGAACAGCACACTGAGTAGGATCGTCGTAGATAAACCTCTTCCATACATACGTCTTAAACCTCTCGTAAAGCTTCTTATACATACTGGGAACGACCATCACAACATCCCACTCGTTCGGCACAACGCTCTCAACAGCCTTGGTCGATGTCACGGAAATCACCTTCAGATTGGAGTATGAAAAGTACTCTTCCCATTGAGAGAGCACAGAGGGGGAGCACAGGAGAAGAGATGCGCTAATCCTGGGTACTTCGTATGTTACAGTAACGCTGGAATACATATTATGATTCATCGGGAACGTATTGCACACTTCAAAATCCTTCTTATACAGATAGGGTCTGGACATATCCCACTCCATCTGATCCCTGCACAGAAGACCTACCACACTCAGACTCTTTCCATATCCAGGAATATCAGAAAGAACTCCTGTATTGGATTCAAACGTATAAGTGAGAGGAGTACCAAACGGACTATAATACTCTGACTCGTCATTGGTCTGGTTCAAAACAACAGACACACGCCTAACGCTCTCCCTCTTCTCCATATCCTTAACGCTTTGAAGCTGATGAGGGAATAGCTTAATGTTCAGCCCGGGATATCCTTCATTCTTATCCATTTCTACCGACTTCTGGACAGCCGGCTGTTTCTCCTCCTTCAGAGTTCTCTTCCTAGTCTTGGTCTCCTTCGGCTCCTTGGGATCCTTTGTCTTGGACTTCTTCTCCCTGGTCTTCTTAACCTTGGGAACGGGGACAATATTCATATTACTGGGACCAGCTTCGTATTCGGACATATTTTAAAAGACAGTGATAAACATCGGGAAATTATCACTTTTATGTTTCCAAAGTGTATTTGGAAACTTTACTGATTTAGAATACCTTACGAGGCGTCTTCTCAATGACATCCTCCCTGATGGTCTGGGGCATACCCGGAAGCTGTCCGATATTGACGATGAGATCGCAGATACCGGTACCGAAACGTCCTGTCTTTCCGAGCATAATACTGGCCGATACCGACTTTGTGTTCTCCTTCTCTCCAAAGGCTCCTGCCTTGAGGAAGTTGTCCAGCGACTCCTCGAACGACGCCTTACTGAGAGGTCCGCACTGCTCCTTCTTGAGACCGTACCTGTTGATCGAAATGAGTGTTCCCTGGAAGGTCATAATATCCACAAGAAGCATCGTGTGCGACTGATGGACAAAGTTACCATCACTGCTCACGACCTTGTCAAACTCCTCGAGAAGGAAGTTCCTGGCAGCCTCGATACCCAGAGTCTGATAGATCTCCCACATATTGTCACATACAGTCCTGGCAAAGTCGATATTGGACAACGCAAACACCTTTGCCAGATTGCTTCCCTCCGTCTCCACAACCCACTCCTCTCCCTTCTTCTCAAAATAGATATCTTCAATGCCTTCAATACCATACAGCATATAGTTCTCAACCTCAGGGATAACTGTGTCCTCGATATAGCATTCGATGGCCTCATCCGTATCTACAAAGATGGTATCCACGTGAGTCACATGGGATGTATCGATATACACATCGAGAATGCCTTCCTGCTCAGGACTGAATACGCACTTGATGTCGTCAAAGTGATCCTCGATGATCTTGGAAATGTTCTTGAGTCTGACCTGGTATTCGAACATCTTGTCCATGTCCATCTCGAAGCGAATGCTGTATGTATATTTCTGATACTCGACACCATAGAACATATCAAAGTCCTCATACCACCAGTCAGCCCTCTTGGAACAAGAGAATGTAGCCTTCTTCTTGAGCTTCTTCAGTGTGAGCTGGCGAAGACCATTTCCAACCTTCTTCCTGAGGGATGCGATGTCCTTGTGATCACCCTTGTAGTAGATTGTGCATGTCCTTGCCTTGGGCTCCTTGGTTGCATTGAGGAGCTCAGTGAAACGAGGGACACCAGTAACGACAGTTTTCACGGTCAAACCAGTACTGTGAAAGGTATTAAGAGTGGATTGAGTCTGACGCTCACCGATACTCTGTGCAGTAAGAATACCGACACTCTCTCCGGGCTGAATCTGAGATGTGATGTACTGATGGTACAGAGCCTTCTTGAAATCCTCGATACCCTCGGGTACGAGCTTCACCTTCCTAACGCTGTCCATGATCCTATTCCTGTTCTTTGCAGCAATACTTACAGCAGTATCCCTCGGGATATGCTTAACGGGAACAATAAAGTCAGTGATATATTCAATCTCGTCTTCAGTAAGAAATCTGGCGGACATATTCTAAATTTATGAACACCCAACATTCAATTTCTCAATTTTACAATGAATAAATGAACGGTAAAATCATAGTGGCTATCGGCATTTTATTGCTGTCCGTCATCATATACACAGCATACAGAAGCAGAGAACAGTCCTATATGGCTATGTTTGAATTCCCTGTGTATGTACCTGCTAAAATAGCACCCAAGCAGAGAGGAAATACACCTCAGAAGATCCCTTATACCGTAATCAGGTCATTCGCCACAAATAGAGTCTCTGGTCTATTTGACGAGGCTGTTAATTCCATGTACAAGATGAACCCGGAGTATGAGCATGTATTCTTCTCTGATGATGATTGTGCTCAATTCATGTACACAAACTTCCCCGGGCGCATCTCCAATGCATATGACAAGCTCATCCCCGGTGCATACAAGGGCGATCTCTTCCGCATATGCTACCTCTACAAGCATGGAGGTGTCTATCTGGATCTCAACAAGACCCTGAAGAGCCCTCTGAGAAAGGTTATAGACAACAATTACGACCTTGTGACTGTGATTGATCTTGGAAGTTGCTGTGTATGGCAGGCATTCCTCGCATGCAAGCCTGGTCTTCCTGTCATATGGGAGTGTATTATGAAGTGTGTTGAAAACGTAGAGAATGAGTACTACGGAGTAAATTGTCTCGATATTACAGGACCCATGATGATGGGACGTGTATTCAAACAGTACTATGGAGAGTGCGTCAAATACCCTGGAGTCTATCGCAAGAAGGGAGAGCTCATCAAGCTCCTATACCATGCAGGAGACTATTCAAAGGACGAGAACAATGATGAGATTATAGACCTGAACAATGGCATCAGATCAAAAATGGTAAAGACATGGGAGAAGCAGACATCCCTTCCTCATTATGGTGTTCTATATGAACAGAAAAGAGTCTTCAAGAAAAACTAAGATTTCCAATTATGTATTATATTGGAAAATTAAGAGCTCTTGGGTAGATTGTTCATCATACTGGCGAGATTAGGCATACCACCTCCGCCCATCATCATACCCATCATACTGGCCATCATATCGGTACCTCCTCCCATATTTCCGAGGAGACCAGTCATTGTTCCCATGAGACGACCCAGATCGATCTCTCCGTTAGACAGACCATTCTGCATCTTTCCAAGCATATCTGTGAAGACACCAGACTGAAGAACAGACTGGACAGCCTGCATAGGGTTGGCAGTAGCATCAGGTGACACGCTCTTCTCTACAGTAGAGATAAGGTCATTCAGGAACTTACCCTCGTTCGAATCAGTAGGAATGGGGAGACCAATACCGTTTGAAGCCGAAGCAGAAGGGGCAATGGGGATGACAGGAGTGGTAGATGCAAGCATCATATTACGGAGTACCTGCTTGGCATTCGAGCCAGGATCTACAATAGCAGAGATGGCAAGAAGATGACGGTGAATGATATCCTTGTTCTCGTCATCAGCGACGGAGAGGATCTCCCTGACATTGAAATTGACCTTGTCAGAGTACGAAACGATATCGACATCCGAAGGATGAGCTAGGATATCCTTATTGACAATACCGTCTCTGTTTGAAACACAGAACTTATGGAATGCCTCTACGTGCTTGGTAACAGGACCCTCATGAGCAATGGTGGTCTTCTGGATGAGATGATTGTATAGGGTAAGTCCATGATAGCGACTTCCGAATTCGTCTGCTAGGTCCCTAACAAACTTGCTAATAGCCTTGAACGCAATAAGAGTGGTGTTATCGTCCATTCTTTGATATGATCTGTATATTGTTTTAAACCCTTACTTCGTGTATAGAAGATAAATGAGCGATATCGATGAAAACGAATATGCAGACTATTTTGAAGACCAGGAATTTCAGGCTGAGAGAGGCGCTTTTGAGCGTGCAGGTGGAGGCAGACTAGACATCCTAGGTACCCTTATCGGTTCTGGCAAGGGTTCTAACAAGCTCGAAGAGCTCAATAAGAAGCTATTCCGTCTAAACCTTAGCAAGAAGGAGAAGTTCCAGATCTTCCTTTCTGTCTTCTTTGATAAGCTCAATGATGTCCTCGGTCTTACCAATCTAGACCTGGATCGTAT
>JACCED010883103.1_pt1 | contig 28082 bp, 28 predicted proteins | sample 7455021 | NCBI WGS metagenome assembly JACCED01 (sample SAMN15323456, study PRJNA562643) | freshwater metagenome | isolation source: river surface water | place: USA:Blue River Watershed | collected 2017-08-19 | reverse complement strand
TTTACTCATAGCATCATAATCATTATTATACTTTTCTTTAAAATATGAAACAAAAGCATACATATGTTCATATTTTTCAACAAGCATATCAGCAACCGAGTTGCTAATACCATTGATTTGACATAACATATTTCTAAAAGCAATTTTTGGTGTTAAATTTTCTTTTTTCCCCGTTTTCACACTATGTGTATAAGCTTCTAATTCATTTTGAAAAGTAGCAATATTATTTTCAGCATTGATTGTACATGTTTCTTTAATAAGTTGGTCTCCATATTTTGCTAAATTAATAATAATGCTTTCTAAAAATTCGCATAATTCCGTAAAGTTTTTAACACAATATACTGAAATATTATCGCGAATAATTGAATTAACAATAACACTATTTAATGTTTTTTGACCCATTTTAAAGGTTTCGGGAGCACCTTCTAATAATATGATTTTGCGAACTTTGTAAGGGTAAGCTTTAATCATTCGTTCTTTTTGTTCTTTATAACGACCATCTTTAATAGAAGCTTCTAAATCAGCATATGTTTTACGTTCAATGATAATAAAAGGTATTTTACTTGTTTTATCAACAAATTGAATATCACCAATATCGAGTGGTTCTAAATCAAATCCATAACCATCTTTGGTCATAAAGTCAGCAAAAGCTTGTTCACGATTATCAATTTTAATAAAATAACTCATTTAAAAATAAATATTTTTAATAAATAGTATATTTGTTTACGTATGTAACTTCTTTATATTAAAAAATTGATTTTTTTAAAAATATAAAATTAAATGAAAAGTAATATAAAGTATAAAAATATTAATTTTTTAAAAGAACTTAATTTAAAATGAATCAAATTACTCTTACAAATATTAATCAATTAGTTGATTATACAAATATTAATCAATATATTATTATTTCATATAATAATGAAAATGCAAATAATCAATATTTTGGTAACTTTAGTGAAAGTACAGCTCTTCAAAGTGATGATGCAACAATTCGTGTACTTGATGTAGAAAACGTAAACGTAAGCCATAATGAAAATGGAAATATGAACTATATAATGTATTCAAGTGCTCCAATGCGTATTGCTGGTTCAGAACCAGTACCACTTATTAATAGAAGACACGGACATACACTTGCTTTTGATGAAATTACTGAGCATATGAGATTTGATGTAATTACTTTAGATACATCTACAATTCTTGTATTATATGAAAAGTATAAAAAAAATATAGATAAATATAATACAAATAATACAAATAATACAAATACAGAAACAAACTGTGATGTACAAACAAATTGTGTATAAAGATTAAATAAAAAATTAAAAAAAATAAAAAATATTATAAAAAAATTATAAAAAAAGAAATTATAAAAAAAATGTAATGATTATGTATATAAGAAATATAAAATGGATATAACTTTATCAAATATCAATGAATTATTTAATCATAATGATATTCAAAAATTAATTGTATTTCGTTATTTAAGTGTACATGGTAATAGTAAAAAAGAGGATTATGTAGAATCAAATAGTTTAAGTAACAATGATGTTGAAAAAATAAGTATGGAAATATTAAGAGTTGATGTAGTAGATGCAACTGAAAATACTCCAAAATCATTTATATTAGTAGATTCAAATAGTGAATGTGTATATAATATATCATTTTATGAAATACCTTCAACATATACAATGTGTATTAAGTATATAAATAATGTAAAACATTTAATTATTTATCAAACTCATTTAACTGCTTAAAAAGGCAAAAGTTAAAAAGTAAATATTTTTATAAAAAATATAAAAAATGATAAATAAAAAATAAATATAAAAGAAATAAGTATAAATAATATAAGTAAAGTTAAAGTAATTTATTTTAAATATTTTAATTATTAAATATTTTATAAAAAAACTTTTTATAAAAAATGGGCTACGAATCAAATTTGAAGGTAATTAGTAAAGAAGAGTATGAAAAAATGGAAAAGAATATATATCCAGTATACAATGAAAATAATATATATGTATCAAAACAAAATATTCAAAATATGTTAAAACGTGGTGGTATTGAAGAAGAAATAAGTGATTTAACATTATGGCAAAAAGCGTTTGTTCATAATTCATATTGTGAAAATAATGAAGAGCTATATAAAAATGAAAAGTTTTATGGAATATTAAATGAAGAAGATATTATAAATAATCCGCAAATTCTTCCGCTTCAACCTGAATCATCTGAATCATTTGAATGGTTAGGGGATGGTATTTTACAAGCAGTAATGGCTCATTATTTATATAATCGTTATTACGACCAACAAGAAGGTTTTCTAACAAAATTGCGTTCAAAATTGGTTAAAACGGAAACGCTTTCAAAATTGGCATTACAATTACGATTTGATAAATTTATAATGGTATCAAAGCATATAGAAATAGTGTGTAATGCGCGTAAAAATAATACAATTTTAGAAGATGCATTTGAAGGATTTATTGGTTCAATGATGTGTGATTTTGGTAAAAATGATAAAGCACGTGGTTTTGATATGTGTTATAAATTTATTGTGACGCTAATGGAAAAATATATTGATATTACACAATATATTATTCATGATGATAATTATAAGCAACAATTAATGATTTATTTCCAGAAAAATTTTGATGGAAAATTACCAGTATATAAGGATATAGAAACGCTTAATGTTAAAAATGAGCAAGGAATAGTAACGCGACGTTTTAAGGTAAATGTGTATGATATAAATGGAAAGTTGATTGGAAGTGGAACGCAAAAGAGTAAACGAGATGCGCAACAACAAGCGGCAAAAGCGGCACTTAATAAGTATGGTATTTCAGGTAATTTTATTTAGAAAAAAAATGATTTAATGAATCATATATATCTTTTTATTAAAATAATAATTATAAAAAAACAATTATTATTACACATATCGTAAACAATTTATTTTATTAAGATGGGTGCTAAACAATCAAATAATCGTGTTAGTAAAGATGAAAAAGAGCGTCGTAAAGATGTTCAAAATCATATTATTAATCAACGTAAATCAGAAATAAATGCAATTGAAAATCACGTAGTATCAAATGGAAATTCATCCACACAAGATATTAAACAAGTTATTCAAGCAACAACATATGCTCAAAATCAGCTTGATCGTGGTGGAAAACCATTTAATAAAGGCGATTTAGTAGCAATTATTGTTGCACTTGATAATAAACAAGTGTCAAATATTGATAAACTAAATGGTTATCGTATTGAAGATTTGAATGCATTAATTAGATGTATTATTTATGATATGAAGAATTTTGTACCAAATGCAAATAATATGATTACTAATGAAGTTAAACAACATAATAATGTTGTTCAACAACATAATAATAATGTTCAACAATCAAATAATATAAGTAGTAATGCTTTAGTATTAACAAATAATAAAGTGTTACCACCACTTCCACCAAAGCCTGATATGAAGAATAATGTGTTAACTTTAACATATGATTCTACTCCTCCAGTTTATGCTTTAGTGCGAAGATAAAAACATTATCGTAAATAATAATATTATAAAAATAAAAATTTATTTAAAAAAATATAAAAAATAATAATTTATAAATAATATTATAAAATACTATATTTTTAATCTTTTTTTTAATAAAGATGCCGATTGATAGTAATAGAGTAAAAATGTTTGAAGAACAACTTAAAGCAGTTGAACTAATCTATAATTTGTCAAGAACACAAATTGATTATTATATTTTATCAATTCAACGCTATGAAGAAAAAGAGTATAAATGTCAAAAATCGTTTTTTTATAGAAATTTCTATAAAAAAGTAAAAAACGCCCAAATTTTACCATTATATAATATTGTAAATAAACATGGAGCATTTAATGAAATTGCGAAACCAGTAAATAATGGTGATTTGCGAACATATGCTGAAGCACTTGCTTCTTATGCACTTACATTACAATCAGTAGTTCAAAGTGCTAAAAATTATGAAAATGAGCTTAAAATAATTTATGATAAACATCGTGATATTTATAAATCGCGAATTAAAAGTTGGTTTTATTGTGTTGTATATGATACATAATATACATAGAAAAAAATCATTATTTATATAAAAAAAATAAAAAATATTATAAAAAAAAGGTTTAAAATTTAGCTTCATAAATAAGTGTTGGAATATCGCGTTTAATATCAATTTCGAGTAACCAAATTCTATCAAAAGAAATAGTAAGTGGTAATAATGGTGTTAATTCTTTTTTAATTAATGGAATATCTTTAAAACCAGCATTAGTACCACGTTTTGTAAAAAGTGTAATATGTGGTTTTTTTGTTGGATTTTCATAATTAGCAAGATTAAGATTTAAATAAGAAGCAACTTTCATTTGAATTTTGTGGATAAAATCGGATGATTTTTTATTAAAATCTAAAGCAAACATTTGGGGATTTTGATAAAAATCATTTATAATTAATTTTTTATTTTTAAAAAAATTAGGTAATAAATTTAATATTTTGATAATAAGCTCTTTATTTTTAAGAAAGATTGATTGAGAAAATAAATAAAGAAAAGTAATATGAGTTGGAATACCTTTTTTAGCAAAAAAATTATATTTAAAACGATATGATTGAATAAGTGGTTCTAATGTTGGTATGGGAATAATAACGCTATATTTAATATTATTTTGTTTACTATATTTTTTATTCATTATTTAATGATTTTACTCTATATTATATTTATAAATAAAATTTTATATAAAAAATTTTATATAAAAAAATAAATAATAAAATTAAAAATTTAAAAAATAATAAAAAAGTAGTAACTAATAATAGTAAATAATAAATATTAATTATTATTTTTTATAAAAAATGAATGTAATAGATATTGGAAAATTAACACATGAATCATATTTAAAAATAAAAGATAGTATGAAACAATTAGATGAAAATATAAAAAAAATAAAAGAAGATCAATTAATAAAACCTAATTTTAGAATATATAAAAGTAAATTATATAATAATTATAATAAAGATTATGCTTATGTAACATCTGTTTTTATAAACGAATCTTATATACCATCTGCATTAGTATTGGGTAAAAATATAAAATTATTAAAACATAAATATCCAAGTGTATGTATGGTACAAGATAAAGGATATAAAGTGGAAAAAGAAAATGGGATTATAGAATATTTTCAAGGAGTTTCACAAAAAGGTATTGACGATTTATTAGAATTATATGATTATGTAATTGGAGTAGATTTATTGAAAGTAAAAAATTATGTGTCATCACCATATCATTTTACAAATAATGTTAATTATAGTAATATATTATATTATGTAACAAAGGGGCAAGTATTAGGATTGCATATGTTTAAAAAAGTAATGTATTTGGATGCATCATCATATTTAGAAAATAATATTGATTCAGTATTTACGGATTTTAATAGTAATACATTTTTAGGAGATAAGGAATTTGAACATACACAAGTTGGTATTCACGGAGCATTTTTTTTAGTAACACCAAATAAATATTTTTATCATAAACATATGTTATTTGTAAATGATTATGAAAAATATTTTAATGATTTATATTTTATGAGAGGAGTAGATGAAGTATTGATATTTTATTCAGTATTTCCAAATTGGTCCAGAGCACATTTTGATAGACATTTTGCATGTAGAAAAAATAAGAAAAAAGCATTTGAAAATTGTGATATATATCATTTTCAATTTGATAAACCTTTTAGAAAAAATGAGCATAATGCAATGGAATCAATAAAATCGCATTATTTATATTATGATGATTGGGATAAAATAGTAAAAATATTATTAAAAAGTCATCCGCATTTTAAATTTTATTTTAATCATATAAAAGGATTTAGAGAAACTCTTTTCTAATAAGCCTTTTCTTTTTTATAAAAAGAATATAATAAAATAATAAAATAATATTTTTAAATATGATAATAATTAAAAATATTTAATATAAATAGTGATTTCATTTTTTTATATAAAAAATGGTTAATGATAATAAATCAAAAAAAGTATCAAAAAGTAAAAGTAAAATGAGTAAAAGTAGAAGCAAAAGTAAAAGTCCAAATAATAAAAGTAAAGCTAAAGGAAGTATTTCAATAAAAGTATCAAAATCAAAAAGTAAAGCACCTAATAAAATAGTAATTAAAAATAGTGCTAAATCCAAAGTATCAAGTAAAACAAAATTTAAAATTATTAATAAAGCCGAAAGTAAAAAATTATTAAGTCGTATTAATGAAATTCTTGATGAAAGCACTAGTGCATCTAAAAATCGTGTTGAACCATTACAATGGGTTCTTCCCAATAGAAAAGAGTTCCCAATGTGGGTATCTCAAACTTTTGCTAAATATCGTCAAGGTGATACTGGAAATGTTGTTTCAACATCTGGTAAACCTAAACCACTTAAACATCAACAATTTTTACGAGATTATATGGGAAAAAATTCTCCTTATCGCGGTGTATTATTATATCACGGTTTAGGTAGTGGTAAATGTCATGCTGCAGGTACACCTATAATGATGAGTGATGGAAGTATTAAGAAAGTTGAAAATATTGAAGTTGGGGAAGAGTTAATGGGAGATGATTCGCAACCACGTAAAGTATTATCTTTAGCAAATGGTGTTGATAAAATGTATAAAATAATGAGTTCAGATAATGAATTTATAGTAAATGAAGCACATATATTATGTTTAAAAAAAGAAAATGATGAAACAATATATGAAATGAGTGTTAAAGATTATTTAGAATTAAGTAAAGAAATACAATATACATATTATTTATATCGTGTTGCAATTAATTTTAATCATATTGATTTAGAAGATAATGATGATGCATATACATATGGTTCTAAAATAGGTAATGATGAAAGTATAAAATCTATAGATAATAAATATAAATGTAATGATTATGTAAACCGATTAAAATTATTAGGAGGAATAATTGATAGTAATAATTTTGATATTGATAATAGTGATTTAGTTTTAAATAATAATTTTACATCACAATTAATTGAAGATATTGTATATGTAGCTCGTTCATTAGGATTTATATCACATTATTATGCGCATAAATATATTCATATAAATGGTGATTTATCATTAATTTTATCAAAAAAATATAAATTAAAAGATGAAAAATTTTCATTAAATTATTCATTTGAAATATCATATGTTAATGAAGATGAATATTTTGGTTTTACACTTGATGGTAATTCTCGTTATTTAATGGGTGATTTTACAGTAACTCATAATACATTATCATCTATTTTCATATCAGAAAATTTAAAATCAGAACGAAATATAGTATTCTTAAGTCCAGCATCATTAAAACCCAACTTTATTCAAGATGGTTTAATGGCGCTTAAGAATCCTGAATATATGTCAAATCCTAAATCAATATATGATAAATATTCATTTGTATCATTTAATGCAAGTAATACACCAGACCAAATACGTGGTATTGGTGGTTTTGATAATAAAGTAATTATAATAGAAGAAACTCACAATTTAGTATCAAAAATGGTTTCTGGTTTAACTGGAAGTAGTAAACACGGTCGTGAAATATATGATTATTTAATGAATGCCAAAAATGCCAAAATCATTGCTTTAACTGGTAGTCCAGCAATAAATGACCCATTTGAATTAGCAGTATTATTTAATGTATTAAGAGGATATATTGAAGTATCATATTTTGCAATTAAATCAGTTGGTACTCAATATGGTGAACGTTGGGATTTTGATTCAATAATAAATGATTTAAAATCAAGTGAATATGTTGATTATTTAGAAGTTAATAAACCAAATAAAACATTAGAAGTCCATTTTACAATTAAAAATTATGATGAACGTTTTAAAGGTGCTACTGATGCTTTAACACAAAAATTTTCATCACATAATATTGATATTAAATTTTTAAAACATATTAATGTTCCATTATTTCCAGTGGAAGATGGAGGAGATGATTTTTACAATAACTTTGTGGAAGAAAGTAGTGAAGGAGTAAAATTAAAAAATGCAAATATATTTAAAAGTCGTATTTTAGGTTTAGTATCATATTATACTGCTAAAGAAGATATTCCTGACAAAATTATGAAAGAATATTACAAAGTACCAATGAGTGATTATCAATTTAAAATATATGAAATATTACGTGAAAAAGAGCGAAAAACAGAAAAAGGTTCAAATGCTGGTCAAGCAACAAAAGGACGAAAGAAATATAAAGCAGGAACAAAGAGTACATTCCGCGTTTTCTCACGTCAAGCATCAAACTTTGTTTTCCCAGAAGAAGTACCACGTCCTTATCCTGATCCATCATTTGTAGTACGTGTTTCAGATTATAATAAAAATAAGCGTGAAAATAATAAAAAATTAGCTGAAATGCTTGCTGCTGAAAATAAAGCAAATGAAGAAGGTGAAGTAGCAGAAGATTATAAAAAACGTATTATGGAAGCATTGGCTAAATTAGAAGAAAAGGGAGATCTTTATTTCCGTGCTGGTCCAGAAGGTTTAGATAAACTTTCACCAAAAATGAAAGCAATGTTAGAAAATATTAATGCATCGCCTGGTTTAGTCTTTGTTTATTCAAATTTCCGTTCAGTAGAAGGTGTTGAAGTATTTAGTAAAGTATTAGAACATAATGGTTATGCTCGTTATGGTACAAATAATAATTTACCTAAATTTGCGGTATATTCAGGAACAGAAGATGAAAAGATTCGTACTGAATTACTTCGTGTATTTACAAATCCTGAAAATAAGTATGGTAAAGATATTAAAATTATTATGGCAACATCGGCAGGTGCTGAAGGTCTTAACTTAAAAAATATACGACAAGTACATATTATGGAACCATATTGGAATCAAGTTCGTATTCGTCAAGTCATTGGTCGTGGTGTTCGTTATCGTTCACATATTGCATTACCTGTTGAAGAACGAAATGTAGAAGTCTTTAGATATTTTTCCAAATTAACAAAAGACCAAATGTTAGTAACTCGCGAAAAGATAAGTACAGATGAACATATTGAAGAAATATCAATGAAGAAACAAGGTATTATAGATGAATTAGAACAATGTTTAAAGGAAGCTGCAGTAGATTGTATATTAAATGCGCCATTTTTGAAAGGAAATTACAAATGTTTTGGATATGGAACGGGTGCAAAAGGATTTTCATATATGCCATCGTTAGATAAAGATTTAATATATGCATTACCTAAATCAAGTGAAGTAAAGAAGGTTCAAAAAGAGTATGTAACAGTATATTTTAATGAAAAGAAAGTATATAGAAGAGATGGAATGAAATATTATTTATATAATGATGTATCAAAAGATAAAGTTGAAATTGATACAAAGAAAACCAAACGTTTTGCTGTTGACCCTATTACGGATTATGTATATGATTATAAATCAGTAGAAGATTCTATGAAATCTGGAATTCCACCAATATTAATAGGTAAAGTTACTGAAGAAAATACTATTAAACTTATTAAGAAATAAAGAAATAAAATAAATTTTTAATTAAATATTTTTAATAATAAAATATTATTATTAAATAGAATTTAAAATAAAATGGCATATGTACCACCACATTCAAGAATAATAACACGAAATTATATAGACCAATATATACCACACAATATACCTGATATTCCTCCTAATAATTTACTTGATTATATTGAGATTGGTGAAAATTGTGGGTGTGGAAGTGCTATTGTTAAAAATCCAATTGATATAAGACGTGTAAGTAATAATCCTGGTCAAAAAATTGGAAATAATGCTAAATTATTTTATTGTACAAATAATGATTTTCGTCATTATTTTATAAAAACTCAAATGTATCATAATGGTACTTTTGATAGATGTGTTTATAAATATGATAATTTTTACATGCGTACAAATATAGAAAATAATCTTACTAGAAGAGAATATATTCCAATTTTAAATACAACAAATGTACCTAATAATTTTTATAGTAACAAAAGTTTAAAATATTTTAATACACATACAAATACTTTTGAAGAATTAAGAAGATATATTCCTTCAAGTATGAAAGTACCACTTATATTACGTGACTATTTAAAATCTTTCCGTAAATATATAGGACGGGAAGCATCTAATAATTTATATGTTATTGGTGTACAATATAGAACATATCCTTGTGATATTCAATTAGGAATTACTGAAACATATAAACATGGTGAAGCTAATAATAATGCAAAACATCGTGCAAAATATGAAGAATTACAAATTACTAATAGAAAACCAAATAATAATATAAAAATTGCTAGAATAACTAATCATAAAAATGCAAATTGGTTTATAAGATATTTAAATGAAAATGATTATAATCATGTAAATAGTAGTAAAAATAGTAAAGCAAATAATCCTAGAAATAAAGTAGGTTTATTAATTATTGGTAGAGAAAATGATTTAAGAACAATGTGTGAAAATTTTAATGTTAAAAATATTAATAGTATGGATGATTCAATAGGAAGACCGATAATAATTAAATTAAATCATGTTTTAAGAGAAACACATAGAAATAAATGGTTTACTAATATAGATCAACCTGTAGCTATAGAACGAACTCAATATTACAATGGCGTTATTCTTAATAACCAAGAACATATTACAAATATTTCAAATCATTTGTATAATAAATATAGAGAAACTCGTAATAATCATAATAATAATTTATATCAAACTGCAGCTCATACAGGTAGTAAATCAAATAGATCTGCTTCACGTAGTGCAACTCATTCACCTGTAAATCATCATTAATGCCCCATAATTTAATCATCTAATGGTTACAGTAACCCTAATATTTAAAATGGGTGTCCCATTTTAAATCTTCAAGGGTGTAAAAAATTTATAAAAAAAATAAAAAAATGATTTATATTTTTTATAAAATATTTTACAAAAATATTTTTATAAAAAATTTCTTATTATATAATTTAGAAAATGAATAACGTAAATAATAATTTATATAATATAAATTTATTATATAAAAATGATGGTGATATAATAAGTTATATATCACATAACGTAAACAATATTGATTTTCATATATTTATTTTTAAATATATTTTAGAAATAATTCAAAATAATGAAATATTTTATGAAAATATGACAAAAATTATTGAAATATATATAAATAATGGTTCATATAAAAGTGAATTTACATTATATGATTTATATATATATTCAACATATGTAATGGAAAATTATATGATTTCATATATTATTTTTCAAATAATAATGAAAAAAATAAATAATTATGAGAATATAAAAGTAAATATAAAAAATTTAATAAATTTTAATAATTTATTAAAAAAATATAATATACATAGTGAAAAATCATATAGTCGTTTATGTTATATAAACTCTTCAATTGATTATGAATATATGTATTCATTTATATATTTTGTAAATAATACATATATAAAAATAAATCAAAAAATAAAAGAATCAAATAATGAATTATTATATGAAAAATTATATATTGAAGAAATAAATAATTATTATACTTATTTAAATAAAAATAATATTATGTTTTTATATTATGATATTACTTATGAAGAAAATAAACAAATAATTTACGATAGTGATTATGATAGTAATGATGAAAATAATATAATCGTAAAGAAAAAACCACAAAATAAGGATATTAAAAATGATATAATGCATATATTATATCATATTGTACAAATTAATAATGAAAATTTATATGAAATAATTATTAAAAACTTATTAAATAATGATTTATCAGAATTAGATGAAATTAAATTAGTTTATGATTGGTTCCGATGTATCTATAAAGAAGATTTAAAAACAGTTGTTATTGATGATAATACATATATAATTTCTATTTTTGACCATAAAAAACTTAAAAAAACATATACCATAAGTTATGATATATATGTAAATGATATTATGAAATATTTAAATAAATGTAATAAAAATGTACAAGCATATATATATAACATTATGAATAAATATGTGAATCATTTTTATATACCTAAATATGAAGCTTGTAAAAATAAAGGTTGTTCTCTTTGTTTAGAAAATATAGAAAATAATTTTGCTTATTGTACATATTGTAAAAATTATTATCACAATCATTGTTATGTACAATTATTTAATATGAAAACAAATAATAAAGTATGTGCCTTATGTAGAAAAGATTTACATAAATATTCTATTAAAAATACGGAATTTATATATAATTTATTTACAAATGTACTTAAAAGTAGATAATATACTTAAAAATATATTATCAATAATACATCATTAAAAATTTACGCTTTCATAATTTTAATAATAATATCATAATTTATAAACAATTTAAATAATTTTTTATAAAATTCTTTTGTATTAGAAGAATCTTTATCTTTTTCAACATTTTCATATAAAAATTGTATTTCATCTTTTGTATAACCCATTCCATCTGATTCATAAAATGTTGTTATTTCATCAAACTTTTTATTACGATGTAATATAAATAATTGAAGTCGCACATTATCATCATCAATTATATCATCAAAATAATATTTTAAACTTTTCATAACACTAATATTATTACCATATTTATCATTAAGCCATTTTGAAAAATCAGTAATATCATTAATACTTGTAACGTGATGTTTATGTTTCATTAATGTTTTATATAATTTATTTTTAAATTCACGAATACGTTCTTTGCTTTCATTTTCAATTTTAATATTATATTTTTTAATAACACGATTTTCAGGAAACTCATTTTTAACAATATTTAGTGCTCCACGAGCTTTTTCAGTAGCAATTCGTTTTTCTTCTTCTTCTTGTTCAGTGCTAATAATAATTTCTAATGAAGCTTTATAATCAACAATAATTTTAAAAACATCTTCAAATAATGGATTTTTTTCATTTAATTCAGAATCATTATTATTAGCACAAATTTTTTCATAAACTTTTTTAAGAGTTTCATCTCTATATTTCATTCCACTTTTAGCATCAAATGCAATATGATTTAAATTAACGTTTTCAATATGATAATTATAAGCTTTACTTCTATAATTAGTTGCATCATCAACATTTTTAAAATATTTAGGTAATTCATTTGAATCTAATGCAACTAAATTTCCTGCTTCATTATACCAACAACTTAAATCACCAAGTAATGATGATTCTTTACGAGTTGCGACTTTATAATTATATTTTTTAAGTAAATTATGTACTTGTTCAAGAAATTCATTTTTTTTATCTTTAATTTCATTATTCATAGATAAAATAATATTAGGTAAATGAGAAGATTGATTCATTTTTTATTAAAATTTACTAATATATAAAATAATTTATCTATATATTTTGAACGAAAAATAAAAGTATAAAAATAAAAGTATAAAAATAAAATTAAAAAATATAAATAAAATAGAAATAAATTATAGTAATATATTTATAATATATCTTTATTAAAAAATGTCAGAAAATAGAAATCGTTTAAATGTACTTTATAATAATAATATTTCATCAGCATCTACACTTCCTATATACTCCTATTGTGGTGTAGATGGTGATACTGGTTATACTGGATATACTGGTTATACAGGTCCACAAGGTATTCCAGGTTGGGCAACAGATACAGGAGCAACTGGACCAACTGGTTATACAGGTTATACAGGTCCTTGTGGTGGTCACGGACCTTGTGGTCCAACGGGTTGTACGGGTCCTCGTGGACCAATAGGTTTTACGGGTTATACGGGTCCACGTGGTGAATGTGTAGTAACAGAAGAAAAGGCATTAAAGAATTTTTTTGGATTAAAAAAGATGATTATACCAGAATATTGTGAAAAAGGTAGTACTTCATCAGATTTTGGTATTTCAGTAAATAAATATTATAAAGAAAATATAGATTGTACTTGTATTTCAGAAATTCCATTTGATACTTTTTATTTATATGCTGGAAGTCGTGAAAATAATACTCGTATTGAACCAAATATAGTTAATGATTATAAAGTAAAATATTATAGAAACGTTGAGCATTGTTCATTACCATATAGACCGTTTCCAACTCATTTTATTCCAAGTGGAATATCAACACCATTAGGATATATTGGAGATAATTGTAAAAAAATAACTGGTATTAAAATACGTAAAATATCTTGGAATATATTTCAAACAAAACCATTAATAAAATTAGTTGATTTATGTAGTAATGATTTAGAAATAAAAAAGCATAATGAATTAATATTATTAGAAAATCTTAAAACATCATTTTGTGAAAAAAATCCAGCAATTATTGGTGTTGTACAAAAAGGTTGTGATTTATATTATCCTTTTGTTAAATTAAATTTGAGTATAGAATTTCATAGTCAACGAAATATAAATTTATCTTCAAAAATTGAAATGAACCATATGAACCCTGATATGCCATATGGTGATTTATGTGAACCAGTATGGTATCCAAATAATACATGTCATAATATAGATATTCCAATAGAAATAGATACATTAAATGGAATGATAAATTTACAAAGAGAAATATTATTTTGTAATGAAATTGATAATGATAGTTTAATGATGTGTGTTAAAGTAAGTGTACCAAATGAAACAAAAGAATTATTAAAAGGATATGATAAATTTGGTAATCATCAATTTGGAACAATTTACTTTTCTAATTTTGTTGTATCTGTTGTATCAGAAGCAATATAAGATAAGGAACCGCTATTCTTAAAAGAGGGAACCGCTTGAACGCGAAGCGTCAAGGTTCCCTCCTTTTAGGAATAAACCTCCCGCTTTTAAAGTCAAATTTTTTAACAAATTAATATTTTTTAAAAATTAATATTAAGCGGGAAGTTCATAAGAAACCGAAGCGGTTTCTTATATATAAAGGAATTTAAATATATTAATTTATAATAAATAATTATTTATTATTGTATTATTAAGTTATCATTATAATAAAAATGATTACATTTTCGTATAAAGATGCAATGTTAAATAAAATACCAAAAATAGAAATTAAACCTATTAACAATGAAATAAATTCAAAATCTAATTATAATATTAATGAAGAAGATAAATCTGATAATGATAAAAAGGAAAATACAGAAAAAAAAGAAGTTGTTAAAAAGAATGTACATGATATATTTGTGAAAAAAGGTTCAATAATTCCAAAAGAAGATATGCTTAGATTATGTAGTCACGGAATGTATAAAAAAATTAATCTTATAAATAATTCTCATTTCAATGATGAAAATGTTTCATTGTATTTAAAACATATGTATAGTAAAATTGATGAAATAAAAAAGTGGAAAACAGAACCATCTAATAATAACCAAGCTTCAAAAAAGCGATTTAAAAATAGAATTAATTGTATATATAAAACTATTAATTTAATTAAAAATAAACATTTAGATTATATTAGTGATACTATTGTAAATAATAATATTTCAATAAATATTGAAACAAATGATAATTGGATAAAAGAAAATAAAACTAATAATATTTAACTCCCATAATTCCATTATAATTTTGAATAAATTGTTCGCCAATATCTCCATTTTCAATTTTGTCAATAAAATAAACTTTAAAATTAAAAGCGCTTTTATCTTCAATAAAAGTTTGTAATTTTTCATATTTTTCTTTTTGAATAAATAATTCTTTAATTAAATATGCTTCAATAGCATCTTTAATTTCAAACTTAAGTTTACCAAATACATATAAATCAATTTTCTTTTCATTTTGAAGATCATTTAATCTATTTTGAAGGATTAAATGGTTTGCTTTCATTTCTTCTTTTACACTTATTTCATTTAATTCATTTCTACTATAATCATCATTTTCTAAAACAACTTTAGGATTCGAATAAGTAGCTATATCTTTTACATTGTTTCCATAAATATAAATATTATTTTTATGATTATGTACTTTGCGAATGGATTCATAATTATCTTTTATAGTAGTACTAGCACTTATTTTACCACTTTCGACCACCTTATCTTTATTTTGATTCCATTTTTTAATAATATATTCATTTTTGTTAATAATAAATGAATAATTAAAATCAAAATTATAAAATAAATCATAAAAGTAAGCATTTTTAAAAGTAAAATCACTATAAGATAAGTAATCACGAATTTTATATTCTTCCATTACTTTCATTTCATTTTTATTTAATTTATATTCATAAACCTTTTCATTTACAAAAAAGATTGAACTTATTATGGAATCCATATAAAAATCTTCAATCATTTTTTTTAGATTAAAATAGTTAGTACTTAACTTTCCACGTTTTATTGGATTATCAATTTTTTTAATTTTATCTAAAGTAGATTCTAAAGTTTCAAGTATAGAAGCTCCATTTTTTTTATAAATTAATATTGATAAGTTTGTTTCAGAATTATCTTCTTTAATATTAAGATTTTGTAATTCATTGATTTGAGACATTTTATTTATTAATTTATTAATATAATATATAAATAATTTATATATTATAAAATATAGTTTAAATTTATAATTCATATAATATTCATTTTTTACTTTTTTTTAAAAAATACTTTTTTAACAAATATGAATAAAAACATTATATTCAATACAAAGTTTAAAAAAATCAATATAAAAAATATTTTCATCTTTTTCAGCAAGTAAAAGAGCTTTTGATAATTGTTCATTACTATATTTTGCGCCACAAAAATCATAATATGTTGAATTATCACTTAAAGAAATATTTCGTTGTGATAAAAATAATTCATATCGTTTATTATCATCATCAATTATATCATTAAAATAATATTTTAACTTTGACATAAAATTAATATTATTCCCATATTTATTATTTAACCATTTTGAAAAATCACAAATATCATCAAAATTATTTACATGATAGCCGTGTTTTAATAGTATTTTATATAATTTAGATTTAAATATTTTTTTTTCTTCATTTTTAATTTTTAATTCATATATTTTTGTTAATGTATTTTCATTTGATATTTCTAAAAATCCCTCATAATCAACTAATAATTTAAATACTTCTTCAAAAAATATATCTTTTATTTTATTTTGATTTATTAAACATATTTCTTCATATATTTTTTTAATAGTATTACTATTATATTTCATATTATCACAAGCATCAAATTGAATATTATTTATATTTAGATCTTTAATAAAAGCATTATAAATATTTGAACGAATATTTGAATCATCATCAATATTTTTTAAGTATTTATTAATTTCTTTATCATTATTAAAAACAATTTCATCAAATTCATTATACCATCTTTTAATATTTTTCAGATGTTTTTTATCAAATTTATATTTATATTTTGTTAAAAGTAAAGCTAAATTATCTAAAAATTTATTATATTTGTCATTATTTTTATCACTCACAGATAAATTAATATCGATACCCATTTTAATTTAATCTATTTTAGATTTAATTTTATTTCTTTAAACCCATTTTTTTTAAAATATTTTTTTTTTGAAAAGAGAAAGTAATATATTAAAAATGCTATTAAAATAGCGCATATCACATACATATTATTATATAAATAACACCCACTTTCTTTTAAAATATCAAATGAAATAAATTTTCTACCACTTAACCAATTATTATCAAATGTTGTAAAAGAGTAGCATACTTTAAGTTTTTCATTATCACATTTGCAAAAATTACAAGCATTTAATTCAGCATCTAATCCAATAATTTTATAATTGCTTTTATTATTATTTTGTGCATATAATTGTTTATGATATAAATATGTAATATAGTTGGGTCCAGCAGAAAACATTGCATCATAAAAATATATTCCATAGTTTTTATTTTTACAATTATCTATACAAAGTTTCATAAATTGCGAATTTTTTTTACATATAAATATATCATTATTTACAGTAAATAATATTTGTTTACCTAATATTGTATCATAATCTTTATATTTTTCTAATAATAGATTAAAAGAACGTAGCACATATCGATCAACATCTAAATAAATACCACCATATACATATAAAATAACAAAACGTATAAAATCACAACGTTGAATAGGATGATCAAAAGAATTATATAATTCCATTTTTTCAGGAAATGTGCTTTGTAATAATTGATTACACATATATCCATCCCAAACAATGACTTTATAATCGTGTAAAATGCGTTTTGTATTTTCAATAACTTCAATGTATTTATCTGGTATTTGTGGATTTTGTTCTAATTCATTTTTAAAATTAATCCATATAAAATGAATTATTTTTGGAAATTCCATATTTATTAATAAATTTACTATATATTAGTTACATAAATTTGTTAATAAATAATCAATTTGTTAAATAAAATATTTTTATAGCTGGAGGTTTATAAGGAACCAAAGAGGTTCCTTATAGAGGTTGATACATATTATAACTTTTATCAAAACCAGCTACAACATTATTTTGTTCTTGTTGAATATAAATACCAGTATTAGATGGATTAACATCTAAACAACTCATATTTGAATTATTAATGGTACAAGTACGAGCAAAAGATGAAGCAGGTTTATTATTATTATTGCACATTTTATGACTCATTTTATCTTCAATATATATATCATTTACTTTCATAATACTTAAACCATTTTGAATTAAAAACTCACGATAATCATTTGAACCTTTAATATTATTTTTATTAGCAATCATTGTATCAACATAGCAAGCAGGACGATAATCAGTAAAAGAACGTCCATCATTCATAATAGCAGGAGATGTTTGAAATTTATTATTAACAGTGCGATTCATTTTTTTTATTAAATAATTACTATAATTATTTAATATTTTATTTAATAATTTTATTTTATAATTTATTTATAATATTTATTTTTGGACTTTCCAATATTTAATATTCTTTTTATTTAAAGCTACAACATACATACGTTTATCTAAACCACGTTCAACATGACCTTCCTCAAAATTTGATGCTAATTGAATTGGCTTTTTACCCATTCCTTCTAAATCAATATTATCAAATACTATATTTTTAACTTCTTCTTGAATCTCTTCTATAACTTTTTCTTCTACTTCCATATTATTTTCATTACAAGCGTCACATTCTTCTACTTCACCGTCCTCTTCACCTTCTTCCTCTTCTTCATCCTCACCTTCCTCTTCACCTTCTTCTTCCTCTTCGCCTTCTTCCTCTTCACCTTCTTCCTCTTCACCTTCTTCCTCTTCACCTGACTCTTCCTCTTCATCTTCTTCTTCCTCTTCCTCATCCTCTTCACCTGACTCTTCATCTTCTTCCTCCTCTTCATCATCATCTTCATAATCTTCATCATCTTCATCATCTTCTTCATCATATCCATTATTCATAAAATCTTGAACATTCATATTACCCATTAAATGTTCTAATAAAGTTTGTTGATCCATCATTTTAGAAGGTGATTTTTTAAAAGATGATTGTGGTTGTGATTCAAAATTTTCCATTTCATCTACTTTTTTACTATTATTTTCAACACGTTCGCGTAAAGCAATAACATCACTTTCTAAAATTGATATTTGGTTTTTATTTTTTTTGGTTTCATTCCATAAATAATACATTACAATAATTACAATGATTAAAAGTATTACAAGAATACCAAACATATAATTTGATAACATTGATACATCCATTTTATTTTTAAAAGTATTTACTATATTTTTATATATTATATATTTTATATAAACGAAATTCATTTTATTTAAACTTTTTTACTTTTTTTACTCTTTTTTTCTTTATTTTTTTTTATTTCCTTAACTTCTTTTACTTCTTCTTCTTCTTTTATTACTTCTTCTTGTACTACTTCTTCTTGTATTACTTCTTCTTGTATTACTTCTTCTTGTATTACTTCTTCTTGTATTACTTCTTCTTGTATTACTTCTTCTTTTATTACTTCTTCTTGTACTACTTCTTCTTGTACTACTTTTTCTTGTACTACTTTTTCTTGTACTACTTCTTTTTTTAATTCTTCTTGTACTACTTCTTCTTGTACTACTTCTTCTTGTACTACTACTTCTTCTTCTTGAGCATCATTTAAGAATTTCTTATTAATGCGTTTACTCATTGTTAAAGCATCATCAATTAAATCTTTATCAAATCCATTACTACAAAGTAATTCTAAAGCAATATATTCACGAGAAACACCACTTTTAAGTTTATAATTAAATACAATATCATCATTACGAGGATTTCGTAATATTTCAAAATGATAATTTTTCACTTTTCCATTTGTATCTTTTTCTAAATATTCTAAATCACTATAATGTGTTGTTGTCATAGATAATGTATTTGAAAAAGAAGATATTTTCTTTAATATTGCATAAGCTCCTGAAAAACCTTCAATATAATTGGTACTTGAAAAGATTTCATCTAATACAATAAAGCTAAATTCGTTTTCTTTCATTTTTTTAAGTTTATCAATATAATGTTTACTTCGCAACATTTCTGCTTCAAATAATGATGCGTGACCTTTTGAATCAGGAATTTGTAAATATGTTTCAATCATTTTAAAAGGTGTTATTTCAAAATCTGATGCTGAAGCAATTCCTAATGTTTGACTTAATAATATATTAACAATTACACTTTTAATAAATGTTGATTTACCTGCTGCATTAGGTCCAGTAATTAATATATGATTATTTTTAACATTTAATGAATTTACAATAGGATTTACATTTAAATAAGGATGCCAAAGTTCTTTAAAATCAACATATGGAGTAATTGCATTTATATCACGATATTTAGTAAAAACATATGGTGTATAATGATTAGACCATTTATGGTCATTTGTAAATTTAGATTCGTTATGATTTAATAATAATGTTGCTAAAGAATTATAAGCATCAAACATTCCTACATAATGGAATAAATGAATGAAATCGCTTTTAATTTTATTAAAGTAACGATATGTATATAATATTTTTCCTTTATTATTAAATAATGAAGGAGCGCTTTCAAAAATAGAATGATTAAATAATTCGTGATATTTTTGAATATAGTTAATACAATTATCTAATGAAAGTTGAATTGTAGCATCATAATTATTTTTTAAATTATTTGCTTTAGTATATTGAATAAGGAAATTTACATGTTTAACATAAGAGCTCATTATATTAAGCTTTTCGTGAATCACATTAATAATTTTTAGCGTATTTTTAGAATTTTGGATTGAATAATAAATATTTTGGAAATATAAGAATACATATAAACCTTTTGTAAACATATTTGCTAAAACGGCTTTAGTAGGATTTTTAAATAATAATTGAAATGAATCGGAACCAAAAGCAACTTTCATAAAAATTTGATATAATAAAGAAAAATTTAATTTTATTCCAGTTTTTCTTTGAAACCAAAAGAATAAAATAATCGGTGTAATAAGAGTCATTAAAGGAGTAATAATAGTTAATGATGGAGCAACAAATATTTTATAAATGTTTGTTAATAATAATGCTTTTTCATTATTATTTAATATACCATTTACATCAATAAAAGGAATAAAGTCATAATTAAAATATATTAAATCATTCATCATATCAATGTGATGCATATTTTTTTCATTATAAAACCAAAGCATTTCTTTTTCATAATTTTTAATATTTTTTATCATAACATTTATTTTATCATTATGGCTATATAAACTTTTAATAAAATCTTGACGTTTTGTTAATATTTTTGTATCACATATAGGATTTAAAATTAATTCTTTTAATACAATTTTACCACTTTGAGTTTCACATTTATTAAGTATATGAAAAATACTTTTTTCTTCATTGCCAAAATGGTCACTTAATAATTCAATATCTTGAAAAACATAATCATTTAACATTACTTTTTGATTATCTTGTAAATGATGAATAAAAGAATGATTATTTAAATTCATTAAACTATAAAGAGATTCATATATAATTTGAGAATCTAATGATTTATTCATTAAAAACATACGTTCGTGAATTTCAAGTTCATTATCATGTTTTTTAGTAATATGTTCTTCATTAATTTCATTTTTTTTTTGATTTAATATATTATGAAGTATATCCATTTTTAAATTTAAATATTTATTTTAAGGAAAAATTTAAAACTATAATACTAAAATAAAAATAAAAATAAATGATTACGCATAATAATATTTTTAATTTTTATATTTTTTATAAATAGATATATAAAATTTTAAAATAAAATGGCACTTTATAATATTTATTTAGATGTTGACTCTGAATATAAAGAAACAATTAAAGCTATTTATAAATTTTTAGTAATTGTTATTGTTTTCCATATATTAATGTATTTATCTTATAAAGGTTCTAAACCTTTATTATTTGGTTTAACTCGTGAACTTTTTAATGATGATGTTATGAACTTTATTTTTATTGGTATGATTAGTATCATAGCTTATTATTTTGTTTCTGAAAAACTTCTTAAATTTGAATAAAATAAAAAAATAATTATTTTATTATTCTTAAATAATAGATATTTAAAAAAAAATGAATAATAATTTTAATTTTAGATGTTATGCGCCATATTCTTGTAATCCTTATAGTAATTGTGTAAATTTAAATGAAGTTCCTACAACAAATTATAAAACTCCTTATTATAATTTAAATCCTAATGAAAATGGAAGTTGTAATACAAAAGTATGGTATAAAATGAAATATGGATATATTAATCAATATACATATAGTTATGAGGATGATGTAAATTATGTAACAAAAAAATTATATCAATATAATGGTTCAAAAATGGCTAAATTAAATGAAATTGCGAAAGAACGTGATTTAGTTAAAAATAATAAATAATGTAAGAAGTAGAAAATAATATTGTTTATAAATAGTAATTATTATTTATAAATAAAAATAATAATGGATGATTTAAAAGAAAAAAGTAAATCTATAAAAAGTAAATCTAAAAGTAAATCTAAAAGTAAAAGTAAAAGTATAAAAAATAAAAGTACTTCTAAAAGTATAAAAAGTAAATCATTAAGTAAAAGTAAATATAAATCTAAGAGTGCAAGTAAAAGTTCATATAGTAGTATAAATTCTTTTGTTTCAAAAATAAAGCGTGAGCATAATGAGTTAGATGCTTCTTATAAATTGCGATTAACATTTATTCAAAATTGTTTGAATAAAAATAAAGTTGTAAAGAAAGCATCATTTATTCCATATTTAAGTACTATGAGTTTTATTCATTATTATAAAACTCAATGTGGTAACTCTTATCCTGAACATATTGAATTAGAATATAAAAAATTATTATAAAGTAATTTTTTTATTTTTTAATTATTTTTTTCATAATTTCACCAATATCTTTACCATTACACTTTTTATTAAGAAGAATATAAATAATGAAATAATATACTAAATAAATTCCACTAAAAAAGAAAGCAAAAAGTGTAACAATAAAACGAGTTGCAGGAGTTTCATTATAATTGCAACTATAAGCTAAATAAGCAGTACCAATACCAATTAAAACTGATAATATAATCCAAGAGTTAGGAATACGATGAAGGGATGCTTCAACATAATTAGAATCATCTTTATGTGATTCAAAATTTTCAATTGTTTGATTTTCTAAATCATTACGCATAGAATTCATAATAGTAAATAATTCAAGCATTTGTTTTGTTAATTTTATTATCTATATTTATTTTAGATAAATATTTTATTTAAAATAAAAATGAAAAATATAAAAAATAAAGTTTATAATAAATATTTAAAATATATAATTATTATATTATTATTTATAGTATTTATTTTAATTATGAAATATTTTTATTTAAAACATTATTTTAAAAACTTTTTAAATACGCGTGAAACTTTTGAACAAGAAAATAATTGCAAAGGAAATGCATTTTGTGCATATGATTTAAATAAAGATGAATGTGTATGTGCTTCCCAAAAAGATGATGCACGATTACAATTTCCTAATAATCCAGATTGTTGTGCTACTCAATGTTCTGCTTTACCTAAAGAAAAATGTGTTGCACCACAAGATTTAGATATAAAATATTATTGTAATATATCTGGTAAATGTAAAGAGTACAATGCAACAATGAAAGATAGTGTAATAATGGCAAATATATGTGGAATAGACAATGTAACAAATCAATATATAATGCCATTTGCATCTAAAGAAGAGTGTGAACGTTATAGTGATGTATGTAATAAATATAATGATAAGAATTTAAGTGCTGCAATAATTGAAAAAAATTGTTTAAATGATACAAATTGTGGAATGTGTTATAATGAATCTGGTGTCGGTAAATGTGTTTCAGGTTCACCAGCAGGTCCAAATGATTTAGATGCATATTATTTTTGTAAACCAAGTACACGAAAATCAAATGGTTCAAATAACGGTATTTTTAAATATGGTAAAATATTTACAGGTTTATAATTTAACTTGACCCTAAAGAAAATGTTGAATGTTGACTTGTTATAGAAACTAATGAATATTTTTTGAATGTACTATAAATATAATTAGCAAATGAATATAAACTTTTACTTTGTAAAAATATTATTTGATCTTCAGATGTTTCATTTCTAACTTCTGTTATTAATGATTCACCTCCAAAGAATAATGAAAGTGGACTTTTGAAAAATCTTGTATATAATTTAGTATCTTTACCAAAACCTAATAATATACCATTATCAACTTTTAAAGTAAAACTTGGTTTAATTGTCATTGGTATAATTGGTCCAAATGATGATATCCATATTAAACCAGGTGTTTCTTGTGTAGTAGCTTTAACATATGTAATACCATATCCTGTTATTAAACCACCAAATTTAATTTTTGTTGACATTAAAACATTTGGAGTTGAACATACATAAGTAGATGAAATTGTATAAAATTCAGTATTTGGTGGAATATAAAAAGCAGAAATATTTCCAATAAATGGTCCTGAAAAATTTACTGTTTGATTCATATCTGAAACATTTGTAAATAAGTTAAAGAAAAAAGATGAACCACTAAATTTACGTGCGAAACCTCTCCAAATACTATTTGTTTTAAGATTAACCATAATATTTGCATCCATAAAATTTAACATACTACTATTTGCATTTATTGCTTCATTTTTTTTTAAATCAAATTGAACAGATGTAAAACCATCTGACCCAACATATTTAAATTTAGGAAAATTGTGATTTTTTAACATATTTATATCACTAATTAATGTTATTTTGTTAGTATTAAATTGACTAACTTCCTTATAATTTTCACCTAAATTAATATTTATTTTATTTTTTTTTGAATTTGATTTAGATTTGTTTTGTTTATTTTGAATTTTATTATATAATTCAATTCTTTTTGAATTACTTAATTTTTTAGAATTATTTTTTTTTGATTTACTTTTTATAGAACCATCTTTTTTAGATTCACTTTTTTTAAAAAATGATTTAAACATTTTTATTTTTCTTATAATATATTATTAGAAAATAATAAAATAATAAAATAATAAAATAATAAAATAATAAAATAATATGGACTATTCTCAGTTATCATTTAAATCAATAGTATTTTTTATTATACTTTTTGGAATTATTATTTATGCTTATATTTATTATGATTCATTATTTATATATTATCCATTTTTAAATATTGTTAAAATATGTACAATTGCATTAGCAATTTTAAGTATTACATTTCCACATGTAATGGATTATTTTAAATATAGTGATATGAAAAAAGGAAGTTATAATTTAGAAGATGTTCTTAAGTATCATCATTCAAATATTAAATATTAAATATTAAATATTAAAATAAAATATCTATAAAATAGATAGTACTATATTTATAATTTTTATATAAAATGAGTAATAAAAATAAAAATAAAAATAATAATAATGAAAATAATATATTAGAAAGTAATGTTTCATTTTTATATAATAATTCAAATAAAAAAAATGAAAATTTAAAAAATGAAAATAAAAAAAGTGAAAATAAAAATAATACATTAAAAAAATATTTAGCAAATCAAAAAGAATTAATTAGTAATGAAGCATTAAGTGCAATTTTAGTATCATCTGGTATATTTAAAAGTTTAACAAATACTTGGGACAGTACACCTTTTCAAATTAAAATGGGTTATATATTTATTTTAGGCTCATTATTATACTATTTTTTAATAATGAAATTTAATTTAATTGGTTCATTAATAATAGGAATATTATTATTTTTTGTATTATTTTTAATTAATTTTTATATAGGAATTATTTATTTAATTCTTTTATTATTAATGATTTATAATAAACATAATGAAACTATAAAATTAAGTGGAACTTTAATAAAAACAACCGAAATAAAAGATAATAAAGCATATAATGCTATGAAAAATCACGAATATGTTAAAAGTACAATATTTCCAAAAGAAATGACTACAGGATTATTTGGTTACTCTTTTTGGTTATATATTAATAAACCATTAAATACAAACTTATTATATAGAAATAATGAATGGAAATCTGTTTTTTATAGAGGAACATCATTAGACCAAAAAAATGATATATCAACTTTAACACAATATTTAGGTGTTTGGTTAACTCCAAATGATGAATCATTAGCATTTGTTTTCCAACAAAATGGTTCACAAACAGAATCATTTGAATTAAAAACATTAGATTTTAATGTATGGACACATTATTATGTAGGAGTTTCACCTAAAAGCGTTAATATATATAAAAATGGTAAATTAGAAGTTTCATCAGCACTTAATCAATCACCAATATCAATGGATGAATATGGATTATATATTACATCTGATTATGCATTATCTCAAATGGAAGATATTTCAAAAACAAATATTATTGGTGAAGAAGATCTTATTTATAGTAATAAAACAGGGTTTGATGGATATATTGCATATTTATCATATTATGAATATCCATTAAGTGCAAATGATATAGAAAATAGTGTTAATATATATGTTGATAAAATAAATGATTTTGAAAATAATAGAAAAAAGAAAATAGATAGTGTTGATGTTATACCAATTGATTTTAATTTAACAAAATAAAAAAGTTAAAAAATAATAAAGAATAAAGAATAATAAAGAATAATAAATAATAAAGAATAAAGAATAATAAAAATATTTAGTAAAAAGAAATAATTTTTAAAATAATTAATTATTTTAAAAATATTAATAAATTTTCTATCTTTATAATATATAGTATATTAAAAAAAATGGCTTTAAATAATATTAAAAATAGTGTAAAGTCCTACGGCGGTGAAGTGCAAAATATTTTTTCACTTATTCTTATTGTAGCTTTTGTTGCATTTATTATTTATTTAGTTTATAATTACGTACAAACATCACGTGCTATAAGTAGTGATTCACCTGTTATTATTAATAATGAACTCGATGCTTATGTTGCTCGTGCTCCAATTGAATTACCTCAATTAAAAGGTGGTTTAGAACAATCAATTAGTACTTGGATTTATATTAATGATTACAATTATAATTATGGTGCTCCTAAACATATTTTATGGAAAGGTAACCCCATGAAAGATGAAAAAGGTACTGTTATTGCTGGAAATGATGGTAAAACATGTTGCCCTCAAATTTATTTATATCCTGAAACAAATACTTTAGGAATTAATACAAGTACTACTTTTAGTGGTACAACTCCTGAAAAGTGTGATGTCCAAAATATTCCTTTAATGAAATGGGTTCACATTTGCTACATTTTAAAGAATCGTAGTGTTGATGTTTATATTAATGGTAAATTAGAACGTTCTACTGCATTAAAAGGTATTCCAGTCATTACTGATGACAAATTATGGGTTACTTATGGTGAAAATAAAAATACACCTGGTTTCTATGGTAAAATTGGCAAAACTCAATATTTTGCTTATGCTATTACTCCAAGTGATGTGTTAAATATGTATACTCAAGGACCATCTGGTAATACATTATATAAAGTATCATTATTTGAAAATAATAGTTTATTATCTTATTCAAGTGGTGGTGCTGTTGAAAATGCTACTAAATAAAAATATTAGAAAATTATAATAAAAAAGATTAGATTAAATAAAAAAAGATTAAATAAATTTAATCAAAATTATTTTATATAAAATATTTTATATAAAATA
>JACCED010540619.1_pt1 | contig 28099 bp, 28 predicted proteins | sample 7455021 | NCBI WGS metagenome assembly JACCED01 (sample SAMN15323456, study PRJNA562643) | freshwater metagenome | isolation source: river surface water | place: USA:Blue River Watershed | collected 2017-08-19 | reverse complement strand
CATGACGCAGGTACTTTGCGCCGTGAACATGCTGGTCAAACTGTCACACTAACTGGCTGGGTTGGTCGTCGTCGTGACCATGGTGGCATTGCATTTCTTGATCTTCGTGATCGCACCGGCACAGTCCAGGTAGTTGTTAATGACGAAGAAGTTGCTGGCGATCTGCGTAATGAATTCTGTTTAAAAATTATTGGTGAAATTCGCGTTCGCCCAAGTGGTAACGAAAATTCTGAAATTCCAACAGGCGACATCGAAGTTGTTGCCTCAACAGTTGAAGTTTTAAGCAAAAGCGCTCCGCTGCCATTTCCAATTGATGATTCAATCAACGTTGGCGATGAGACTCGTTTTAAATACCGGTACCTAGACCTACGTCGCACCTCTCAGGGTGACGCGCTTCGGATGCGCAGTGAAGTTAATCGTCTTGCACGTGAAGTCTTGCATTCCCGTGATTTCGTTGAAATCGAAACTCCAACGCTTACTCGATCGACACCAGAAGGTGCCCGCGACTTCCTAGTTCCAGTTCGTTTGCAACCAGGCCATTGGTATGCACTCCCGCAAAGTCCGCAACTTTTCAAACAACTTTTGATGGTTGCCGGCATGGAACGTTATTACCAAATTGCGCGTTGTTATCGTGACGAAGATTTCCGTAAAGATCGTCAACCTGAATTCACCCAGCTTGATATCGAAATGAGCTTCGTTGAACAAGAAGACATCATCGAAGTTGGCGAAGCAATTGTTCGCAATCTTTGGCAGGGAACTATCGGTCACACGATCGGTGACATCCCTCGGATGACATATTTCGAAGCCATGGCTAAGTACGGTTCCGATAAGCCAGATCTTCGTTTTGATATCGAACTTGTTGATTGCACCAGTTATTTTGCAAATACAGAATTTAGGGTTTTCCAAAATGAATACGTTGGCGCTGTGGTTATGCCAGGTGGCGCCGATCAACCGCGTCGCACATTTGATGCATGGCAAGAATGGGCAAAGCAACGTGGCGCTAAAGGTTTGGCTTATGTCACTTTTGAACTAGACGGCACACTTGGTGGTCCAGTTGCAAAGAATCTTTCTGAAGCAGAACGTGCTGGACTTGCAGATCAACTTTTGGCAAAACCAGGTGACTGTGCATTCTTTGGAGCAGGTGCAAAATCCGCCACTCAACAGTTACTTGGTGCTGTTCGCCAAGAAGTTGGCGAACGTTGTGGACTAATCAACGAAGATGAATGGTCCTTCCTATGGATTGTTGATGCACCAATGTTTGAACTAACTGATGATGGCACTTGGACAGCCGTTCACCACCCATTCACTTCACCAAATTCTGAATGGATTAATCGCTTCGAAGAATCACCAGGTGAAGCACTTGCTTGGGCTTACGACATTGTTTGTAATGGTAATGAAATTGGTGGCGGCTCTATTCGTATTCACCAAAGTGATGTTCAAGAGCGCGTATTTAGAACTCTTGGTCTTTCAGATGAAGAAGCAAAAGACAAGTTCGGTTTCTTACTTGAAGCATTTGCCTACGGCCCACCACCACATGGTGGTATTGCCTTTGGTTGGGATCGTATTTGTATGTTGCTAGCTGGCGCACCAAGTCTTCGTGACGTGATTGCGTTTCCAAAGACTGGCGCTGGCTTCGATCCACTAACTAGCGCACCGACGCCAATCACCACTCAGCAGCGTGCTGAAGCTGGCATTGACGCTGACCCATTCGCAAAAGACGAGCAATAAATTGCCTGGCTCCTTATTTGATCAAGAAGGGGCGAGCGCGCCACTTGCAGTAAGAATGCGACCGCGCACACTGGCTGAATTTGTTGGACAGCGTCATGCACTTAATCAGGGTGGACCACTTCAACGGCTTCTCACAGATAATGGAACTGAATCTAAGAACTCGGTAATTCTTTGGGGTCCGCCTGGAACTGGCAAAACAACAATCGCTCAGTTAATTGCCAAAGCGGGAAATTCTAAGTTTGTTGAACTGTCAGCAGTTACAGCGGGCGTAAAAGATGTACGCGATGTCATCTCAGCAGCTAGTGATAATAGATCACTTTATGGTGCGCAGACCGTTTTATTTGTCGATGAAGTGCACAGGTTTAATAAGGCGCAGCAAGATGCGTTACTTCCAGGTGTTGAAAGTGGAGCAGTAACACTTGTTGCAGCGACGACTGAGAACCCTTCATTTTCTGTGATCGCACCGCTTTTATCTCGGTCACTTTTAATAACACTTACCAGTCTTACTGATGACGACATTTCAGCTCTTATTGATCGAGCATTAACAGATCCACGAGGGCTTAATAAGAAAGTAATAATCAATCCTGATGCTAAAGCTGGATTAATTCGCTTAGCTGGTGGTGATGCCAGACGTGCCTTAACAATTTTGGAGGCAGCAGCAGCCGTTTGCCAAGCAGATAGTTCAACTGAGATCTCAATTGAACATTTAGCAACCGCAAGTGATCATCACGTTATTCGTTATGACCGCGCCGGCGATCAGCATTACGACGTGATTAGCGCCTTCATAAAAAGTATTCGGGGATCGGACGTTGATGCAGCGCTGCATTACTTGGCTCGAATGATTGAAGCCGGTGAAGATCCACGTTTCATTGCTAGGCGGCTTATGATTTCTGCAAGTGAAGACATTGGGTTAGCAGATCCAACAGCGTTACAGACCGCAGTTGCTGCAGCCCAAACAGTTGCCTTGATTGGTTTTCCAGAAGCCAGAATCACTTTGTCGCAAGCAACAATCCAGCTTTGCTTAGCGCCAAAATCTAATTCGGCTTACCTTGCCATTGATGCTGCTATTGCCGATCTAAATTCAGGCAACATTGGGCAAGTTCCAGCGCCGCTTCGTGACAGTCATTACGCTAGGGCTGGTTCGCTAGGTCATGGTGTTGACTACCAATACCCGCATGATGTTCCAGAAGGCATCGCAACTCAGCAATACTTGCCCGATGCGATTGCCAATGCCCGCTACTACATTCCAGTAGAGCGTGGTCAAGAGGCTAATTTGGCAAAAGTTTGGACCAAGATTCGCCAAATCCTAGGGCGTAAGTAACTAATTATTAATTGATTCGTTAGGGTTGTATTTCAACTATCTAGCGAGCAGGTGCAAAAAGTGGAATCCGCTGACATTCGCCAACGGTTCTTGGATTACTTCCAATCCAATAAACACACAGTTGTGCCTAGCGCCTCGCTCTTGCTTGATGACCCAACCCTGCTTTTCGTTAATGCAGGCATGGTTCCGTTCAAGCCGTATTTCTTAGGTGAAGCGCCGCCACCTTATCCACGAGCTACCAGTGTTCAAAAAGTTGTTCGAACTTTGGACATTGAAGAAGTTGGTAAAACAACAAGGCACGCATCCTTTTTCCAGATGTGTGGAAACTTTTCTTTTGGTGATTACTTCAAAGAAGAGGCAATTCCTTTTGCTTGGGAATTATTAACCAAACCAGTTTCCGATGGTGGTTATGGCTTTCCAGAGGAAAAACTTTGGGCAACGGTATACCTAGATGACGATGAAGCAGTCGATATTTGGCACAAGAAAGTTGGCGTGCCAATGGAGCGAATTCAACGTCGTGACATGGCAGATAACTTCTGGTCAATGGGTGTTCCAGGCCCTTGTGGTCCATGTTCGGAAATTTATTACGATCGCGGACCTGCCTATGGCCGTGAAGGTGGCCCAGTAGCTGACGAAGATCGTTACTTAGAAGTGTGGAACTTAGTTTTCATGCAGTTCGAACGTGGCGATGGTCCTGGCAAAGAAGGTTATCCAATTCTTGGTGAACTACCTGCCAAAAACATTGACACTGGCATGGGTCTTGAGCGCATGGCTGCATTGCTTCAAGGCGTTGAGAACATTTATGAAATTGATACCACCAAAATAATTCTGGATCGGGCAAGTGAATTAACTGGCGCCAAGTATGGTGCGAACGAGAAACCAGATGTTTCACTTCGCGTCATCGCTGACCATGCAAGAACTTGTGCGTTCTTAATCGCAGATGGCGTACTTCCAGGTAATGAAGGTCGCGGTTATGTATTGCGACGGATTCTTCGCCGCGTGGTTCGCAACATGCGTTTACTTGGTGCACACGAAGCAACAATTGCAGAATTAATCAAAGCAAGCGTTAAAGCAATGGCGCCACAATATCCTGAGCTGGCAACTGATCTAAATCGCATAGTTTCAATTGCTGTTGCCGAAGAAGAATCATTTTTATCAACACTGGAACGCGGAACATCTATGTTTGACATGGCTGTTACAGAACTAAAGGCAGCCAAGCAGACAACACTTAGTGGAAGTTCTGCATTCGCGCTTCATGACACATTCGGTTTTCCAATTGACTTAACTCTGGAAATGGCAAGTGAGCAAGGCGTATCAGTTGACGAGGCTGGCTTCCGTGAATTAATGCAAGAACAGCGTTCACGCGCTAAGGCTGATGCCCAGGCTCGCAAGAGTGGTGTCGCTGCAGTTACTGCCTACCGCGACATCATGTCAAAAAGCGGTGTTACTAATTTCCTTGGTTACAGCGAAACTGAATCTGAATCAAAGATCGCCGGAATCTTAATTGATGGGCAAGACGCATCCGGTGCTAAAGCTGGCGATGAAGTTGAAATCGTTGTTGACCGAACAGCTTTCTATGCTGAAAGCGGTGGGCAATTAGCAGATCACGGTTTAATCAAATTAGCTAATGGTGCTTTGGTTGCAATTAATGATGTTCAAACACCTGTGCCTGGATTATTTGTTCATCGTGGCAAAGTGCAAAGCGGTGAATTCAAGGTAGGCGATAACGCAGTAACGGCCGTTGACATCATCAGAAGAACTGCCATTTCCCGTGCGCACACCGCAACTCACATGGTTCACAAGGCATTCCGAGAAGCACTTGGCGAAACGGCCACTCAGATGGGTTCTGAAAATAGCCCTGGTCGATTCCGTTTTGATTTCCCAAGTGCGGGTGCAGTTCCAACATCAGTATTAAATGATGTGGAAGCTCGAGTTAACGATGTCTTGATCCAAGACTTACTTGTTAGTTCTCAGTACATGAGCCAAGAAGAAGCTCGTAAAACTGGAGCAATGGCACTGTTTGGTGAAAAGTACGGCGATCAAGTTCGAGTGGTCAGCATCGGCGACTGGGCTCGTGAACTCTGCGGTGGCACACACACCAACACAACCGGGCAACTTGGTGTAGTCAGTTTCTTATCTGAAAGTTCAGTCGGCGCTGGCGTTAGACGCGTTGAAGCTCTCGTTGGTTCAGATGCCTACCAATTCCTAGCTCGAGAACATCACATTGTTGGTCAGCTTGCTGAAATGGTTAAGGCTCGTCCTGAAGAATTACCAGATCGAATTGGTGCCATGCTTTCAAAGCTAAAAGATGCGGAGCGTCAGATAGCCAAAGCCAAGTCAGCAGCACTTAATGAAAAACTTGGTGACCTTATTGGAACACCTGAAGTAGTTAATGGAATCAGCGTTTACCGATTTATTGCACCAAGTGGAACTGAAGCAAGTCAAGCACGTGACCTAGTTACAAGTGCCAAAGGTTTTGTTAAGACAACTAACTATGTTTTGGTTGGCGCGGTAGTGGAAGCAGACAAAGTAAGCGTTGTTGTCACAGCTGATACGAGTGCTAAATCTGCAGGTATCAGTTCAGCTGATGTGCTAAACGCAATGATGGCGAAACTAGATGGTCGTGGGGGCGGTAATGCTGACATGGCTCAAGGTGGCGGCACGAAAATTTCAGCAGTAACCGATGCTTTCAATAGCGTTTTGGAAGTAGTTCGTGATAACACCAAGTAAAGGTGTGCGACTAAGTGTCGATGTTGGCACAGTTCGCGTAGGTGTTGCAAGATGCGATCGAGATCAAATCATGGCCTCACCGGTTGCAACGTTGAGTGGGGAAGAGACTGCGATTGAAGAACTTCTTGCTCTTGCTGATGAATACAGTGCTGAACTGATTTACGTAGGAAAACCTATTTCTTTAAATCAAAGTCACACTGCTTCAACCGAAATGGCAATTGCATTTGCTCAACATCTTGCTGGCACAAGTCCTATCCCAGTGCATTTGGTGGATGAGAGATTAACGACCGTTTCAGCGCAAACCCAATTACACGCATCTGGTAAATCAACAAAACAATCAAAAAATGTCATTGATCAGATTGCCGCTGTTGTATTACTTGATCATGCAATGGCTATAGAAAAATCAACAGGTAATCTTGCAGGAGAGTTAGTTAACCCTCAGGAAAGTGCCTAATTGTGACTAGACGTAAAAGCACACAAAACCATAAGTTTCCCTTCAAGAGGATTGTTATTGGTCTTGTGGTACTCGCATTGGTTTCTTTCGCAGGTAAGTCTCTAGCCGGATTCATTTCTGGTCCGCCAGATTTCAAAGGTCCTGGCCAAGGATCAGTTCAGATTGAAGTTGTTGAGGGAGATTCACTAGCCAAAATTGGTAATAATCTGAAAGCTGCAGGTGTTGTTAAATCTGTCGATGCATTCACAGCAGCTGCAAATGCAAATCCGGATAGCCAGAAAATTTCAGCTGGCTTTTACAACATGCTTTTGGAAATGAAAGCAAGCGATGCAATTCTTCGATTACTGGATCCAACTGCAAAAGTTGTGACAAAGGTTGTGATACCTGAAGGTAAACGCGCTGCGGACATTTTCCAGCTAATCTCTACATCAACTGGAATTCCAGTTGCAGATTTTGAAGCGATTGCAGCTGATCCAAGTGTTCTTCCACTACCTGAATTCGCAGGCGGAAAGATTGAAGGCTTCCTATTCCCTGCAACTTATGAATTCCCTCCAGGGACCACAGCTCTTTCTGCGTTAACTGCAATGGTAGAAAAGTTCAATTCGGTAGCTAAAGAAATTGATTTAGTTGGAACAGCTGAAGGTTTTGGCAGAACTCCATATGAAATTCTGACTATTGCCTCTCTTCTTGAAGTTGAAGGACATCCGCGTGACTTTGAAAAAGTTGCTCGCGTTGTTTACAACCGGCTAGCTAAACCAATGCGACTTGAGTTCGATTCAACAGTTAATTACGGGCTGGGCCAAACAGATGTGATCATTACTAGCGATCTGTTAGCCAAAGACACTCCTTACAACACTTACAAAAATGATGGATTAACACCAACGCCAATTGGTAACCCGGGTGTTGCATCTATTAAAGCTGCGATGAATCCTGCTGATGGTGATTGGTTGTTCTTCATCACGGTTGATCTTGCGACTCAAGAGACTAAGTTCACATCTTCTTATGCTGAATTCTTGGTCTATAAAGATCAATTCTTGGCGTACTGTGATGCAAATCCTGGAGTATGTTTCCAATGAAATTAGCTGTACTTGGCAGTCCAATTTCACATTCGCTTTCACCTGCACTGCATAAAGCTGCATACGCAGAATTAGGACTGCCACACACTTTTGAAGCATTCGATGTGAACGTTGATCAATTCAAAACATTCTTTTCGGGTCTAGATCATCAATGGCTTGGGCTTTCGATCACCATGCCATTGAAAGAAATTGCTTTTGACGTGGCCACAAAAGTTTCGCATGTTGCAAAACAAACTGGGGCGATAAACACCTTGGTATTAAAAGATGGCGTGCAAGCAGATAACACCGATGTTTATGGCATTTCAAAATCACTTCGCAATGCTGGCTGCACCAATCCAAAGACTGCAACCATTATTGGCGCAGGTGCCACAACTCGCTCGGCGATCGCAGCTCTTGCTGGTTTAGGAGTTGAAGGCATTTTGATTATTGCTAGAAATGCCATAAAGAGTGCCACATGTATTGATCTTGGAAATGAGCTGGGGATAACTATTGATTCCACCACCAGCATTGAAGATAAATTCTTTGCAACTGATGTAACGATCAATGCAACACCTGTTGGAGTGGCTGATGATTTTGTTGCAAACCTAGGTTTAGCAAGGGGAGTGCTACTAGATGTGGTCTATAACCCTTGGCCAACCAAGTTAGCCACGGCATGGAAAGCAAAGGGGTTAACAACAATTCCTGGTCATCAGATGTTGTTAAATCAAGCTGTTCGGCAAGTAGAACTTTTTACAGGGCAAATTCCAGATGTACAGATCATGCAGGAAGCCATGTTTTCCGAAATGAAAGCCCGCGGACAACAGATCGATTAATTGAAGGCGTGCTTTCGTGCTGCCTTTTCTAGTTTTCCTAATTGGGTCAACTTACCTATCAGTAATTGATTTTCGAACACATAGATTGCCCAACAAGATTGTTTTAGGCCTAATTGTCTTAATCGCTTTAGCGATACTTCATCAATATGACATGAATCTTTTCAAAATCTCACTGAAGTTCGCCTTGCTTTTCTTCTTTATCTTCTTGGGATTAGCTGTTATCTCCAGAGATGCAATTGGATTTGGCGATGTGAAGTATTCATTTGCTTGTGGTCAGATCGTTGGGCTTTACGTGCCAGATGCTTGGCTAGAGATTCTTTGGATTATGTTCGCAATTGCTGCTCTAGTTTCTATTGCACTAATTTCTGTGGGTAAGTTGAATCGCTTTGATCGAATTGCCTTTGGCCCATACATGGCCATTTCTACTATCGCCTTCGTGGCAAATTCGCTTGGATGAGCAAATGCATGAAAGAATAGGGAAATGTTGCGTTGGCTTACTGCAGGTGAATCACATGGCCCTGCGCTGACTGCCATCATTGAAGGACTTCCTGCTGGTATCGAAGTGACAACAACAGATATCAATTTGGGACTTGCTCGTCGTCGACTTGGTTTTGGGCGCGGCGCCAGACAGAAATTTGAACAAGATGAACTAACCATCACTGGTGGTGTGCGCCATGGTGTAAGTCAAGGTGGTCCAATTTCGCTAACTATCGCAAATTCTGAATGGCCCAAATGGGAAGCAGTTATGTCTGCAGATCCTGTTGACAGTTCAGATCTCGATAACTTAGCTCGCAATGCTCCACTTACTCGACCTCGTCCTGGTCATGCTGATCTTGCTGGCATGCAAAAGTACTCACTAGATGATGCTCGGCCAATACTTGAACGTGCTAGCGCACGTGAAACTGCAGCCAGAGTCGCACTTGGTGTTGTTGCGAAGAATTTCCTTAAACAAACAGCTGGAATTGAAGTTTTCAGCCATGTTGTTTCAATTGGAAGTGTTGAAACTGACACAGATAACCTTCCGAGTCCAAGTGATTTAGCAAAGATTGATGAAGACCCGGTTCGTTGTTTTTCACCATCAGCCAGTGTCAAGATGCAAGAAGAGATTAAAAGTGCTCACGATGACGGTGACACTCTCGGTGGCGTCGTCGAAGTTATAGCTACTAATGTTCCAGTTGGTCTTGGATCACATGTGCATTGGGATCGACGCCTTGATAGCAAACTTGCAGCAGCCCTAATGGGCATTCAAGCGATAAAAGGTGTTGAAGTAGGCGATGGCTTTACTTCGGCAAAGCGTCGTGGGTCTATTGCTCACGATGAAATTTTCAACGAAGGCGGAAAATTAGTTCGCTCAACTGGACGAAGTGGTGGCACCGAGGGTGGCATGTCTAATGGTGAACTTCTTCGTGTTCGGGCAGCAATGAAACCGATTTCAACAGTGCCAAAAGCTCTTGCAACAGTCGATGTTGCAACGGGTGAAGCGGCAACTGCGATTAATCAAAGATCGGATGCATGTGCCGTTCCTGCCGCTGGCGTAATTGCCGAAGCAATGGTTGCTCTAGTTCTTGCTGATGCCTTGCTTGAGAAGTTCGGTGGCGATCATGTCAGCGAAACAAAACGTAACCTAGATTCGTTTCTATCTAATCTAAAGATCTGATATGCCGATCGTATTAGTCGGTGTTCCAGGTGCCGGGAAAAGCACTGTAGGCCAGCTCTTAGCAAAGAAACTTGATCTTGATTTTGTTGATACTGATCTAGTAATTGAACAACGGGCTGGTAAATCTATTTCAGACATTTTCGTTCAAGATGGTGAACCGGTTTTTAGGTCGCTTGAAAAACAAGTTGTTGCCGATGCAATTTCCAACGAAGTCTGTGTCGTATCCGTTGGCGGCGGGGCATTAATGGATCCTGATACCCGAATGCTTGTGAAAACACAAGAGTGTGTGTGGCTGCAGGCGGGACTATCTCAGGCTGTAGATCGTGTGGGCATGAATAAGAATCGTCCGCTTTTATTAGGCAATGTTCGCGGACAGTTAGCTGACCTTATGACAGCACGTGAACCGCTTTACATTGAATGCGCCAAACATGTGGTGGATACAAATAACATGACACCTGACCAAGTTGTTGAACAAATAGTTGAAACGGTAGGCAAGTAAGCATGAGCACAATTAATGTGACAGCCGAACACACTTACCCCGTTGTCATTGGCCGTAATCTTTTAGACCAACTTCAATCTCACCTAACTGGCGCTGATCGAGTGGCTGTAATTCACCCACGTGCTCTTCGTGAAACTGGTGAGTTGATTCGCAGTTCACTTTCAGGTGTAACCTCGATCGCAATTGAAATCCCAGAAGCAGAAGAGGCAAAGACTTCAGCTGTTTTGGAATTTTGTTGGATGGCACTTGGTCAAGCAGGATTTACTCGAAATGACATCATAATTTCCGTTGGCGGCGGCGCAACTACAGATTTGGCTGGGTTTGTTGCAGCAACTTGGCTACGTGGAGTTCGCGTAATTCATATTCCAACAACACTGCTTGGCATGGTTGATGCTGCAATCGGTGGCAAAACTGGAATTAACACCGAAGAAGGCAAAAACTTAGTTGGCAGTTTTCATTCACCAACAGCAGTGTTTTGTGATCTAAACGCGCTTGCAAGTATGAGCGAAAATGATTACATCGGTGGATTAGCTGAAGTCATTAAAGCTGGATTTATCAAAGACCCAAGAATTCTTGAATTAATTGAATCAAATCCATCTGCTGCTAAAAGTCCTGAATGGGAACATACTGAAGAAATTATTACTAGATCTATTCAGGTGAAAGCTGATGTAGTAAGTGGTGACTTAAAAGAATTATTGGGAACTAATGTTGGTCGCGAAATTCTAAATTACGGTCACACTTTTGGCCATGCAATTGAACGTAATGAAAAATACAGCTGGCGACATGGCGCAGCCATAAGTGTTGGCATGGTTTATGTAGCGAATCTGGCGAATTTAACTGGTCATCTTTCTGATGATCTTGTTAACCGGCATAAGTCTGTTCTAAGTGCAGTTGGCTTGCCAATTAATTATCGAAGTGGTGCCTGGAATGAACTTCTTGCTGCCATGAAAGTTGATAAGAAATCTCGTGGTGACATTTTGAGATTTGTGATTTTAAACGACATCGCTAAACCTGCGATATTAGAAGGTCCTGATCCAGCGTTGCTATTTGCTGCATACGAAAACTTAGTGCAGGGTTAAGTCATGGCAAAAGTATTAATTCTCAATGGACCAAACTTGGACAAGTTGGGTACTCGTGAGCCTGAAATCTACGGAACATTAACTCTTGCTGACATCAAATCTGCTTGCCAAGATAAAGCGGCACAGCATGGATTAGAAATTGATTTCCGTCAGTCAAATTCTGAAGCCGATTTAATTGAATGGTTACATGAAGCGGCCAGTCAAAAGCTTCCAGTAATTATCAATCCAGCGGCGTTCACTCATTACTCAGTTGCTATTCGAGATGCGGCTGCGCTACTAGAAGCACAATTAATTGAAGTACATATAAGCAATCCAATTGCTCGCGAAGAATTCAGACATACTTCACTTATTTCAGGACTTGCAAAAGGAACTATCTCTGGTTTTGGCGTGAATAGTTACTTACTTGCCATTGATGCTTTAGCTGCAGATTTAAAGAAATAATGTCTCGCCTTGAACATATTCGGGCCAAACTGCGCGATGACGAATCGTTCTTAGTCAGTAACCCAGTCAACATAAGATACTTATCTGGTTTTACAGGGAGCAACGCCTTACTGCACATCTCAAAATTAAATGCCCATCTTTACACAGATAGTCGCTATGAGATTCAGGCAGCAAACGAAGTTAGTGAATTTGAAGTCTTAATTTCTCAAGACATCTGGCATCAGATAACGAAGGGTATCTCAAGTGCTGTTTTGTGTATTGAGGCAAAACATTTAACAGTTGGCAGACTTGCTGGTTTGAAGAAAGAAATGCCAAGTCTTGAATTTAAAGAATGTTCCGATCTAGTTGAACAATTGCGAATCTGTAAAGACTCAACTGAAATTGAATTGATCAAGAAAGCCTGTGAAATTTCTGTTGAAGCATTGCGTCAATTAACCGAGTTAAAACTAGTAGGCAAAACTGAACTTGAATTGTCAACTTGGCTAGAACGCAAAATGATCGATCTAGGGGCAACGGATAAAGCTTTCAATACTATTGTGGCAAGTGGTGAAAATAGTGCGATTCCTCATCACCAGCCAACTTCTAGAAGGATTTCCGAAGGTGATTTACTAAAGATAGATTTTGGAGCGCAATTCCAAGGTTACAAATCAGACTGCACTAGAACTTTTACTATTGGGAAAGCCCAGACATGGCAAAAAGAAATTTATGATGCTGTTCGTCAAGGGCAGTTAATTGGCAGGGAACTAGCTTCAGTAAGTGCCAAGATTTCTGATGTTGATCATGCCGTTCGCAATCAAATACAGCAAAGTGGATTTGGTCAGTACTTCACACATGGGTTAGGCCATGGTGTCGGTCTTGAAATACATGAAGATCCGTTTTTGAGTGCAAAAACAGCCGATAAGATAACGGAGGACATGGTGATCACCGTCGAGCCAGGAATTTATTTGGCAGAGCGTGGCGGCGTGAGAATAGAAGACACTGGTGTTGTTACATCCGGTGGATATGAAGTTCTAACCAAGTTCACATACGAATTACTTGAACTAGCGTAGACAAAGGATAAGTCGTGGCATCGACAAACGATCTGAAAAATGGTCTGGTACTAAACATCGACGGTCAACTGTGGACCGTAATTGAATTCCAACACGTAAAGCCCGGCAAAGGCCCAGCTTTCGTTCGAACCAAACTAAAGAATGTAATCACAGGCAAAGTTGTCGATAAAACATTCAACGCTGGAGTTTCTGTTGAAACAGCTGATGTCGATAAGCGCGACATGCAGTATTTATACCGCGATGGCGATAACTGGGTATTTATGGATCTAAAGTCTTACGACCAATACTCACTATCAAACGATCTGGTTGGCGATAGCGCACAGTGGATGCTTGAGAACCAAGAAGCAATTGTGGCTATCTATGAAAATGAGCCAATCTATCTCGAATTACCACCAAACGTTGAATTAACGATCACTTACACCGAACCTGGTCTACAAGGTGATCGATCAAATTCAGGTACTAAGCCTGCAACTTTAGAAACTGGTGCTGAAATCAAAGTCCCACTATTTATTGAAAACGGCACAAAGGTAAAAGTTGATACTCGTGATGGCTCGTACCTTGGCCGCATTAACGACTAGTGCGTACCAGAACTAAAGCTAGACAACGTGCCGTGGAGGCATTGTTTGAGGCTGAACAACGCTCAGTAAGTGTTAATGAGGTATTGGAGCGCAATCCTGCGGTTAACGATTATGCAATTGCTATTGCAAAACTAACCGAAGAAAACCTTGCCCGAGTAGATGAAGTAATCAACACCTACTCAAGTGATTGGCCAACTAATCGCATGCCAGCGGTTGATCGAGCAATACTACGAGTTGCTGTTGCCGAACTGATCTACGAAAAAAATTTAAATAGCTCAGTTATTATTTCTGAAGCGGTTGAAATAAGTGAAAGTTTAAGCACTCCAGATTCTGGAAAATTTATTAACGGTTTACTTGGAAACATTGCCGCAATTCGAGACACACTCGGTTCACTTTAATTCTGGTGCCCTGGGTGGGATTCGAACCCACACTGAACGGTGTTTGAGACCGCGCTCTCTGCCAGTTGGAGTACCAGGGCGTGCCTCACTAGATTATCGGGTTTAGTGCAAGTGATTGACCGTAGGCTTGGGTTATGACACTCGGACGAATTGTTGTCGCAGATGATGAAGCGATTATTCGGATGGATCTTTCCGAAATGCTCGTAGCGGCTGGCTATGAAGTAGTCGGACAAGCTAGCGACGGCGAAAAAGCGTTACAACTAATTCAAGAATTAAATCCTGATGCTGCGGTTCTTGACATTAAGATGCCATTAATCGATGGCATCGAACTAACTCGATTGGTTCGAGTGCATACACCTGTTGTATTACTCACAGCATTTGGTCAAAAAGATATGATTTCTGGCGCCAATGAAGCCGGTGTGATGGGTTACTTACTTAAACCATTTAATGAAGCCGAAGTGATTGCGGCAATTGAGATTGCCAGGGGCCGACATGCTGAATGGAGCGGTCTCAAGGAGACACTTGAGACACGAAAGACTTTAGATAGGGCAAAAGGACTTCTTCAAGCAAAATTGAATTTGTCAGAACCTGAAGCTTTTAGATGGATTCAGAAAGCTGCAATGGATCGTCGCTTGTCGGTAAAAGAAATTGCTGAAAGTGTCATTGAAGAACTTGGGAAGTAGGCCGACAATTAACGTTTGGACTATTCCGAATGCTTTAAGTTTCTTGCGACTTCTTGGGGTTCCATTTTTCTTCTGGTTAATCGTTGCCAAGGAACAAGACGGCTTGGCATTAATTGTGCTTGTTGTTAGCGGTTTTACAGATTGGCTTGATGGGTACTTAGCAAGAAAATTAAAGCAATTTAGCCGTCTTGGTGAACTCATGGACCCGCTTGCAGATCGGCTTTACATTTTCGCTGCGATCGTTGCACTCTACTTGCGAGAAATATTGCCATTGTGGGTTTTAGTTGCATTACTTTTGCGAGATTTATCGCTTAGCGGACTTTTGTTGTATTTGAAACGATTTGGGATCACCGGATTGCCGGTTCATTTCCCAGGTAAAGCAGCAACCATGAATTTGTTGTGGGCACTTCCACTTATGTTGCTTTCAACATTTGATGGATTAGTTGGCGAGATCGCGCACAATGTTGGTTGGGCATTCTTAATTTGGGGCGTATCGATGTATTGGTACGCCGGATTTTTATACTTTAAGCAAGTTCACGATTTGGACCTAAAGTGACAGCTCAATTAGACGCGCTACTAGCTGATGCAATTGCACCTGATTACGAACTAGGTCAAGAGCGCAAAATTGGAACTTCAAGAGTCATTGCGGCAATTTTTGGTGCAACAGTTGTTACTTTCATGCTTGGTGTGGCAATCGTAGATGCAAGGACTAATGCCAGTGAGAATAGATCAACAAATGAGGCATTAGTCAGTCGAATCGCAGACACAACTATCCGCGTTGAAGCCGTAGAGCAAGACATGTTGCAAGCAAGCAAAGACCTTCAAGCTGCCGAACAAGCAAAGCTTGCTGGGACATCCCTTGGCAATCAGGCTCAACTTAGACTTGAACAATTGCGCAAAGCAGCAGGATTCACTGATGCAATTGGACTTGGTATCGCCGTGACATTAAACGATTCTCAAGTTGATACCTCAATCCCAAATTCCGCAACTGTAACTGGAACAGTGGTTGATAGTGATCTTCAGATGGTTGTTAATGGTCTTTGGCAAGCAGGTGCAACTGCAATAGCGGTTAATGATCACCGGTTGACTAGTAATTCCGCAATCAGAGCAGCTGGTCAAGCAATTTTGGTGGACTATCGACCACTAGTGCCGCCATATAGAGTTGTTGCAATTGGCAAAAATGCAGATGCACTTGCGGGTCGTTTTCGCGAAAATCAAGCTGGACTCTACTTAGAGCAACTTGAGGCTCGCTATGGGATCCTTTGGACTTTAGAAACTCTTGGTCAGGTAACGTTACCGGCAGCAATAGATAGTGGAGGCAATTAATGATTCCTGCAATAGGTCTGTTGATTGGTGTAATTCTTGGTTTGATACTAAAGCCAGCAGTGCCATTTTGGTTGCAGCCTTATTTACCAATTGCTGTAGTAGCAGCGCTTGATGCTGTTTTCGGTGCTTTCAGATCAATCCTTGATGGAATCTTTAATGATCGAATCTTTGTGATTTCCTTCTTGTCTAATGTCGTGGTTGCAGCATTAATTGTTTTACTTGGTGATCAACTTGGTGTTGGCGCGCAGATGTCAACCGGTGTAGTTGTTGTACTTTCCATGCGCATTTTCGCGAACGTAGCGGCAATTCGTCGACATCTCTTGAAGGCGTAAATGGGACAGCATTCCGCTCCTAGGCAAAGGCCGGCGCGCACCGCGGCCGATGCAAGATTTCGACTGCGTCGAATATTCAAATTCGAATTGAGTCGAACACAAATAACCATTACAACGATTTTCTTGGCGCTAGGTTTCACCACCACGGCAGCTATCGTTGATAATCAGGCAGATACTGTTCTATCTAGCGCCAGACAAAGCGATTTAGTAAGCGTCTTGGATAATTTGGCCCAACGTGAAGCCCGACTTCGACAGGAAATAATCAAGCTAGAGACAGATCGAGAAACACTTCTTGGTGGCGATGAATATGCTGCACTAAATGCAGCAAAAGATCGCGCTAAAGCGTTAGCTCTTATAGCTGGAACAGAAAGCGCTACAGGGGCTGGAATCAGTATCAAGATTTCTGGAAATCTCACTGCCGTTACGTTGCTAGATGCGATCCAAGAGCTGCGCGATGCAGGAGCCAAAGCCATTGAGATTTCAGATTCAAGTCTGAATGTTCGAGTGGTAGCCAATACCTGGTTTGCTGATGGCGCCAATGGCGTCACAGTTTCAGGAACCAATTTGGTGGCCCCATTGACCATTGCCGTTATTGGGGACAAATCAGTGCTCGAGCCAGCGCTGCAGATTCCTGGAGGACTTGTGGACACTATTTCAACATCGGGTGGTCAAGTGGTTATTACAGACTCGGCAAATATCAGCATCAAATCTGTAGTGCCTCTAGCCACTAGTTAAGGTCTCTTGCCGTATTCTTTCCCTATGACAAATATTCCTGCAGATTTGCACTACACCGAAGAACACGAATGGGTAAAGATTGTTGATGCAACAACCGTTCGTTTTGGTATTACTGACTACGCACAAGATGCACTCGGTGACATTGTGTTCGCTGACCTACCAAAAGTTGGCGCATCTATTTCAGCTGGTTCGTCATGTGGCGAAGTTGAATCAACAAAGAGCGTAAGCGAAATCTATGCTCCAGTAAGTGGAACAGTTGCTGCTAACAACAGTGCAGTTGAAACTGCACCAGAAACTTTAAATTCTGATCCTTACGGCAACGGTTGGTTAGCTGATGTCACAGTGGCTGATTCTGCATCAGCTGTTGCAGGCTTACTTGATGCAGCGGGCTACAAAGCAGTAATTGGCGAATAAATTATGAAGTGTTCGGCATGTGGTCAGGACAATCAAGAACAAGGTAAGCCTTGTACTAATTGTGGCGTTGTTTTCTCTTTATTTGAAGCAACAGGAGTTATTCCTTTACCTGAATCTGACACATCCGAAACTTCACTAATTTCAATTAGCGAACTTGGCGATCTAAGTGATGGATCTGCCGCGTTAGTTGTTCGAAAAGGACCACTAGAAGGAGTTCGTTTCGATTTAGTTGCCAAGGATGGGCAAGTTATTTCTGTTGGGCGATCTCCAGAAAGCAGCATCTTTTTAGATGACGTAACAGTTTCCCGCAAACATGCAACTATCGCTCGTAATCAAGGACAGTGGCAGATTACTGATACGGGTTCTTTAAATGGAACTTACGTTAATCGTGATCGCGTTTCTACGAGTTCTTTGAATAATGGTGATGAACTACAAGTTGGTAAATACCGCTTTACTTTCTTAACTGGCGGTAACTAGTGGCCTTTCAAAGTGCCGTTCCATCAAATGACTCTCTAAGAAGCATTGGGGAAGTAATTGAACTTCTTCGCGAAGAGTTTCCAGAGATTTCAATCTCAAAAATTCGCTTCTTAGAATCCCACGGTTTACTAACACCAGCTCGCACGCCAAGTGGCTACCGCAAGTTCTCTGTTGTTGACACAGAACATCTTCGCTACATCCTACGAATGCAACGTGATTATTTCCTCCCGCTCAAAGTTATTCGTGAACACATAGATGCCATGAATCGTGGTCTTGAACCGCCAGTTGTTGGAGATGTCGCTCCTAAGCCACCTAAAGTCATAGTTGATGTTGATGCGCTTAAAGAAGATGGCAGTGCCATCCGACTAACTAAAGCCGAATTGATTGCGAATTGCGAAGACGACCAAAAGTTTGTTTCAGAACTAATCGAGTTTGGCATAATTAAAGCGGACAGCAGTGGATACTTTTCAGGGACAGCTTTAAACATTGCCCAGAAATGCCAGTCACTTTCTCAATTTGGTCTTGGCCCACGACATTTAAAGACGATTGTCACCAGTGCCACACGTGAAGTTGATCTTTTCGAACCCATTCTCAAAAATGCTAGAAGTGGTAAGAATGCCGTGTCAAAAGCAGAAGCTGAAGACCTAGCCCTTCAGATTGCCGGGACTGTTGTTTCGCTACACGCGTATGTAGTTCGAGATTTATTGGACCTAGAGAACTAATTTAAGTTTTACACTTTTACTCATGATCGAAGTAGAAGTGGTCGGGATCAGACTAGAACTTCCGGCAAATCAACCCGTTCTTGTTTTGCGTGACTTGGATGGTTCACGGTATTTGCCACTTTGGATCGGCAACTCTGAAGCAACTGCAATCTCGCTAGCTCTTGAGGGTGTAAACCCACCAAGGCCATTAACTCACGATCTCTTAGTTGATGTAATTGAACATTTGGATGATCAGGTGTTATCAACATCTATCACAGAATTAATCGATGGAACCTATTTCGCACAAATCGAATTTGCAAATCACGATGCAGTAAGCGCAAGACCGTCAGATGCAGTAGCCGTAGCTATTCGCTGTGGTGTTCCAATTTATGTGTCTCAAGATGTTTTAGAGCAAGCCGGCATGGACGTTGTCGGTGAAGATGAGATTGACGAATCAGAAGAAGTCGAGAAATTCCGAGCCTTCTTGGATGAAATTAATCCCGAAGATTTCTCATAATCCAAGGTCAGTCAGACTCGGTGGCTGACAGCCTGCGCGACTGCAAGTAATGGCCGCAGCCTTTACTGCTCGATGAACAACAGATTCAACTGAACCTGCGTTAAATCGCATTTCAGATTGAAAACTAAGTAGGCCAGAGACCAACCAAGCCATTAATGTGTCACCTGCACCAACTGTGTCTACGACATGAGTTTTTACACCAGGAACATTCGCAATACAAATTCCATTTCGAAACGCAGCGGCTCCATTAGCTCCCTTTGTAAGAACAACTATCTCAGGTCCTTGGGTACTCCAAACTGAAGCTTGTTTTGAGGGATCAACATTTGGATTAATCCACTCCAAGTCTTCGTCTGAAACTTTTACAATGTTGGAAACTAAAACTAACTTAGAAATTCTTTGCCGGATCTGTTCGGCATCACTTGGATTAACAGCGCTTGGCCGGGCATTAGGATCATAGGCAATCAATGTCCCAGAAGATTTCGCATTTGTAATCCAAGGAATTAGCACATCATGTGCTGGCAGCAACACGGCTGCGAGGGATCCAAAAACTAAAGCATCTGAATTTGCGATAGGGAATTGTTCCAGTTCACTTGACGTCCAAGCCCAATCCGCAGTGTCTTGCATGTGAAACTCATAGCTCGGTGAGCCCGAAGGATTTAGTACAACATCAACGATCGTTGCAGGTTCACTAGCACGGATTGACTGAGAAACATCAAGTCCATTTGAGATGGCAGTGGCATATAGAAAGTCACCAGCTGGATCTTGGCTGTATCTGGCTCTGAAAAATACTTCTTCACCAATTTTGTTTAGTGCCAGAGCACAGTTAGCTGCGCTCCCACCTGCAATGTCGGTGCTCTGTCCATTGCTGTGAATTCGGTCGATAACCACTTCACCAAGAACAGTAATTTTTGCCATGTTCAAACCATGCCATATGGCTTTAGAATTGCGGAAGTAGTTAGGAAAGAAAGCAATGGCCGTTACGATTCGCGATGTGGCAGCTCATGCTCAGGTGAGCGTGGCAACTGTTAGCCGTGCACTTCGTGGCCATAGTTCTGTTTCGTTAGCAACCAAGGAAAAGGTAGAAGCAGCAGCTGCTGAGCTTGATTACACCCTCCCATACCGCCCAGAAATTACAGTTCACTCGAAATCAATTCGTATCGGCGTCGTTATGCCTTACATCGGGCGCTGGTACTTTGGCCAAGTTTTAAGTGGCATCGAAAGTGTTATTGGTGATCGCGATGGTGACGTTGTTGTTATTAGACCATTTGATCGAATGGGTCGCCGTAAAGATCTTGCAGATTGTGTTGATCCTGGATTAATCGATGCTTTGATTCTGGTCCATATCCCAATTTTTGATCATGAGATTACTTGGCTTAAGGAACGCAATATTTCAATTGCGCTCATTGGAATTAGCCAAGAGGGCATCAGTAATGTGCGCATTGATGATTACGAAGCCATGAAAACCATTACTGAATATTTAATTGCTGGTGGTCATAAACGAGTGGGCATGGTGGGTAATGCCACCTTAGATCCAGCGCCAAATCAGGTTCACGTTGATCGAACAAATGGTTTCCGTGGGGCAATGATTGCAGCAGGGCTTGAAATCGATGAGAGCTTAATCGTTCAATCAGATTTCTCTATTAAAGGCGCCCAGAGAGCTGTGGATCGTTTATTTGAACTTGATAACCCACCGACTGCAATTGTTGCCGAGTCTGATGAACTTGCATTTGGGGTTATTAATGCAGCCCGTCAACACGGTTTGCGGGTACCTGAGGATCTTTCGGTTGTTGGCATTGATGATCACGATGTTTCAGATTCATTCGGATTAACCACAATTGCTCAGCCGGTGCGCTCACTAGGTGAAGTTGCTGCCTGGCAAGTAATTTCACATTCACAAAATCCAGCCTCAGTAACTATGCCAACTTCGCTAGTAGTCAGAAATTCATCTGCACCAGCACATCAGTAAACATATGAAGTGGTGGCAAAACGCTGCGGTTTACCAGGTCTATCCGCGAAGTTTTAATGATTCCAATAACGATGGCATCGGTGATCTGCCTGGAGTTAATCAAAAATTAGATTACTTATGTGATCTAGGCATTGATGCAATCTGGATCAGTCCTTTTTACCCATCGCCACTAATCGATGGTGGGTATGACATAGCTGATCCACGTGATGTTGCAACCGATCTAGGAGGTTTAGAGGCAATTGATCACTTGATTAAAAATGCGAAAGCCAAAAACATTAAAGTGATAATTGACTTAGTGCCAAATCATGTTTCTAGCAGTCATAGATGGTTTATTGAGGCTGTTCAATCAGCACCAGGAAGCAATGCCCGTAAACGATTCCACTTCCAGGATGGCAAAGGTGAAAATGGGGAACTTCCACCCAACAATTGGATATCACTATTTGGTGGATCAGCTTGGACTCAGATTGAAAGTTCTGACCAAACACCAGGGCAGTGGTACTTACACCTTTTCGATAAATCACAGCCAGATTTGAATTGGACTAACAAAGAAGTAATCACTGATTTTGATCAAACTTTAAGATTTTGGTTAGACCGTGGTGTAGCCGGATTCAGAGTAGATGTGGCACTTGGTTTGTGTAAAGACATGAATTACCCAGATGATCTAAATCCACAAAAGCGAGTTGATGCCATCAGACTTGATTTGTATGACCCAATGAACCTAGATTCCAGTGAAGAACTACGTAAGTTCTTGATTGATTCGCCGATCTTTGACCGCGATGAAGTTCACACCATTTATCGACACTGGCAAGAGATCTTTGCTGAATACGACAGGGATGTTCTAGGCGTTGCTGAAGCTTGGGCTTATCCAACTGCTCGAGCTATGGAATATGCCAAAAGTCTTGGTCAAGTCTTTAACTTTGATTTCATGGTTATGCCATTTGATGCAGCCATTCTTGCAGGCACCATCAATCAAATTTTAGAAACATCTATTGAATACAAATCGGACCCAACTTGGGTGTTATCAAATCATGATGCAAGCCGAGTTGTGAGTCGTTTGGGTGGTGGACTTGATGGATTGCAAAAAGCAAGGTCGATGGCAATGTTGGCTCACTTTTTGCCTGGTTCGATCTATGTCTATCAAGGTGAAGAACTTGGATTAGAAGATGTTCTAATCCCTGCAGAAGAGCGAAAAGACCCAATCTGGATTAACTCAGGGAACACTCAAACTGGCCGAGAGGGAGCGAGAGCTCCTATCCCGTGGGAAATAGCCAACAGTCAGAGTTCAGAACCACATAGCACATTGAATCTCTATCGATGGCTACTTCAACTGCGCAAGGACCATCCTGCTTGGCAGGTTGACCCAAGCCAGACCACCCACAGGGTTGATGGCGCAAGACTGGAAGTTGCAAGAGGGGCATCAGTTAGATGCATAGTAAACACATCGGATAAGCCGATTGATGTTCCCACATCTGTTGGCGAAGTAGTTCTGGCACATTCATCGAGTTTGAACGAAGTAAAACAAGTGGCGGGACAAATCAATTTGTCAAAATTCACTGCAGTAATTGTCGAAAATAGTGGCATGTAACCTTAAGTAAAGGTTGAGGGTTAGACTTCGGCGTGTCGAATGCGAATGTCCTTGCCCTGATATATCAAGGTGGATATTCTTTTTCATACAGGTTCCCCGTGTCTAACCCCTTAGGCACCCTGAAAATTGGGAGTTCCGATGTCGGACCAATTAACGCCAGATCAAAGTGCTGCAACACATTCAGAAGTTACTCGCGCAGCTGCTGCGTTAAAAGCTGGGGAACAAGGTCTGCTTTTTGATGAAGAATCAATGCAAACAATGCCAGCTGTTGGTTACCGTGGTCCAGTTGCTGCAGGTGTAGTTGGTATTACCTATCGCCAACTTGATTACTGGGCTCGAACTGAATTAGTTGTGCCAACTGTTCGTCCAGCTGGTGGTTCTGGAACTTCACGTTTATACGGATTTCGCGACATTCTTGAACTAAAAATTGTTAAACGACTTCTAGATACAGGTGTTTCACTTCAGCAGATTCGAACTGCCGTAGAGCATCTTCGTCGCCGAGGCACAACCGATTTAAGCCAAGTTACTTTGATGAGTGATGGGGCAAGTGTTTATGAATGCACATCTCCAGATGAAGTGATCGACTTACTTCAGGGTGGCCAGGGCGTATTTGGTATCGCTGTAGGCCGCGTCTGGCAAGAAGTCGAAGGCACACTGGCCCAGCTTCCAGGTGAGAAGACCGTGGATGAAGATGCCTCTGCCACTGACGAACTTGCTGCCCGCCGCCGTTCAAAAACAGCCGGTTAATTCTCGTTCTAGGGGTTTAACCCCACCTAGTCACCATGTGGTACTACGCTAAGAGTGCTAACGATTTAGCGTGGGAGAGAGTGCTTTAACTAGCACCGCCGACGGGGCAATGCTCCTCAGAACCTCTCAGGCAAAAGGACTACGTTAAATCAGCAACTCTGAAGTGAGACCACAACAGATGGGGAGTCGTAAGGAAGTAATTCCTTCGATCTAAATCTGTTGTAGGGGATACACGTGTCAGTTGCCACCACACATAATGAATCTTTCGTTCGTCGCCACATTGGCCCAAACCAAACTGAACTAAATCAAATACTTTCAGTTCTTGGTTACAGCTCACTCGATGCACTTTCAACTGCAGCTGTTCCAAATTCAATCGCACTTAAAGAAGGTCTTGCACTATTCAATGGTTCAACGGAGGCGGAGACTTTAGAAGAACTACGCACACTTGCAAGTGCGAATGAGGTTTTAACTTCAATGATCGGACTTGGTTACTACGGGACAAACACACCTGGTGTGATTCTTCGCAACATCACCGAAAACCCAGCTTGGTATACCGCTTATACGCCATACCAACCAGAAATTTCTCAAGGTCGCCTGGAAGCACTTCTAAATTTCCAAACAATGATCACTGATCTCACTGGTTTAGACATCGCAAGTGCATCACTTCTTGATGAATCAACAGCAGCTGCTGAAGCTATGACATTGATGCGTCGTCAGAGCAAGAAAGAAACAAACGTTTTTGTAGTGGATAGTGACACCCATCCACAAACACTTGCCGTACTAAACACTCGCGCAACCCCAATCGGTATTGAAATCTGCGTGATCGATGTTGATGGTGATTCATCTCATCCCGATGCGTTCGGTTTATTACTTAGCTACCCAGGTAGCAGCGGCAAGGTGCGCAACATTGAAAGTCTTATCGAAAAGGCCCATGCTGCCGATGTACTTGTTGGTGTTTGCACAGATCTACTTTCATTAACTTTGCTCAAGTCTCCAGGTGAACTGGGTGCAGACATCGCCGTTGGTAGTGCGCAAAGATTTGGTGTGCCAATGGGCTTTGGTGGACCGCACGCTGGTTTCATGGCCGTTAAAAACGGTTTAGAACGTTCTATGCCAGGTCGCCTAGTTGGTGTCAGTGTTGATGCTGATGGCAAGAAGGCCTACCGTCTTGCGCTTCAAACACGTGAACAACACATTCGCCGCGACAAGGCAACTAGCAACATCTGTACTGCTCAAGTACTACTAGCTGTCATGGCGTCGATGTATGCCGTTTACCACGGACCAGTTGGCCTTACTGAAATTGCTCGAAAAGTGCATCGCAATGCTCGCGCTCTGGCAGCGGGATTAGTTCGCGCCGGCCTTGATTTGAATTCAGAATTCTTCGACACGGTTCAAGTTAAAGTTCCAGGAAAAGCTACAGAAATATTGAGCGCTGCATACGCACGTGGAATTAGTCTTTGGAAAGTTGATGCTGACACTGTTCAAATGTCAGTTGATGAAACCACAACACCTGAAGTAATCGAACAGGTATGGCAATCTTTTGCGAGTGTAACTAAGGGCGATTACCCAGTTACTTTTGCTGATGTAAACACAAGTGAAAACATACCTTCGGCATTACAGCGAAAGAGCGAATTCTTAACTCATCCGACCTTCAACTCTCATCACAGCGAAACTGCGATGCTTCGATACATCAGATCGCTAAGTGACAAGGATGTAGCACTTGACCGATCAATGATTCCACTTGGTTCTTGCACCATGAAATTAAATGCAACATCTGAAATGGAAGCAATGACCTGGCCAGAGTTTGCGAACATTCATCCGTTTGCACCACTTGATTCCGTTCAGGGTTACATGACATTGATCAAACAACTTGAAGCATGGCTTGTTGAAATCACTGGCTATGACGCTGTTACGTTGCAACCAAATGCCGGTTCACAAGGTGAATTCGCTGGTTTACTAGCGATTAGTAATTACCACAAAGCTCGCGGCGAAGGTCATCGAAACATTTGCGTGATTCCAAGTTCAGCTCACGGAACAAACGCAGCGTCAGCTGTTATGGCCGGCATGAAAGTCGTTGTTGTTGCATGTGACGATTTTGGAAACGTTGACATGGATGATCTCAAGCACAAGATCATGGAAAACGAAGGCAATCTTGCCGCGTTAATGATCACCTATCCATCAACTCACGGTGTCTATGAAGCAAGTGTTACCGACATCTGTGCAATGGTTCATGATGCTGGCGGTCAAGTATATGTCGACGGTGCTAACTTAAACGCACTTGTTGGTCTAGCAAAGCCAGGAAAGTTTGGTGCAGATGTATCGCACTTGAATCTTCACAAGACATTTGCGATTCCTCACGGTGGTGGTGGACCAGGTGTTGGACCAACTGCAGTTCGCGAACACTTAGCTCCATACTTGCCATCACATCCAATTCGTCCAGAAGCTGGACCAATTGGTCGTGGTCATAAAGATGGTGGCGTGGGTCCTGTTAGCGCGGCTCCGTGGGGAAGTGCTGGAATCTTGACTATTCCTTGGGCCTACATTCGCATGATGGGTTCACAAGGTTTGAAGGAAGCGACTCAAGTTGCCGTAGCCTCAGCTAACTACATCGCAAAACATCTTGGCGATGACTTCCCGGTGCTTTATGTGGGGCCAAATAATTTGGTTGCCCACGAATGTATTTTGGATCTTCGCGAAATCACGAAACAAACCGGTGTGAGCGTTGATGACGTGGCAAAACGACTGATTGACTTTGGATTCCACGCACCAACAATGTCTTTCCCTGTTGCTGGAACTTTGATGGTTGAACCAACTGAAAGTGAATCTCTATTTGAACTAGACCGATTCATTTCGGCAATGAAACAGATTAAGCAGGAAATCGATGCGGTTGCGGCAGGGAAGTGGTCACTAGAAGACAACCCACTTCACAATGCTCCGCACACTGCAGAATTCTGCCTTGGCGAGTGGAATCATCCTTACACCCGAGAAGAGGCTGCTTACCCAGTTGCGACCTTGCGCGATCATAAGTACTGGCCTCCGGTCCGTCGTATTGACGGTGCCTATGGTGACCGTAATTTAGTTTGTGCTTGTCCGCCGATAAGTGATTTCGCTTAGACTCTGTATTTATGCAACTTACCGCTGAAGAACAGGCCATGTTAAGTGGTCAACGTGGGGAAGCGGTTGCCCTTGCAATGCGATTACTAACAGAGTTAGGTCGCATAAAGGGTGCTACGCACATGATTAACGTTGAATCTGCGCACATTGACGGCTGCATTTTCTATGGTCAAGCTGGTTTAGATTACGCAAACAAACTTGTTTCTTTAGGTGCAAAAGTAGTTGTCCCAACGACGGTAAACGTTGGTTCGATGGACCTAATCCATCCAGGTCTTGTTCTCGAGCAAACTGAGCATGAACGAACTGTTGCAAACGGTGCCCGCAAAATCATGCAGGCATATGCAGATATGGGTGTTAATCAAACTTGGACGTGTGCTCCGTATCAAGCAGATGTCAGACCTGAATTTGGCAAAGACATTGCTTGGGCTGAATCAAATGCAATTGTGTTTGCTAATTCAGTTTTAGGTGCCAGAACCGATCGCTATGGCGACTTCATGGACATTGCATCTGCAATCACCGGCAAAGCACCCTATGCAGGTTTGCACATTCCAGAAAATAGAGTTGGGCATTTAATACTGGATTGTTCGTCACTAAGTGAACGTGTTAAGCAATTAGACATCTTGTATCCGTTACTTGGTTATTTGGCAGGGCATTATGCCGGAACTAAGAATCCGGTATTTGTTGGATTGCCTAATGTTATTCATGAAGACAAATTAAAAGCTCTTGGCGCTGCAGCTGCGTCATCTGGTGGTGTTGGACTTTTCCACATTGTTGGCTGCACACCTGAAGCACCAACTTTGGAATCTGTTGTTGCAAATCCCGAACTTATTCCAACTCACATTATCGATGCAGATTTGCTTCGAAGAACTCGTGATGAGATAAGTACTGCAGTTCGAAATTCAAAATTAAGTGCAGTGTCACTTGGCACACCCCATGCATCATTTGATGAGATCAAATCGCTTTATGAAGTGTTGAGTAGCGGGGATCCGATTTCTCCAGATGTGAAGTTCTATATCAACACAGGTCGAACAATTCTTAATCAGGCAACTGAAGCTGGTTACATCAAAAAGTTAGAAGAACTTGGTGTTCAAATTGTAACCGATACCTGCGCTTACACCGCGTACATCTTTAAGCCCGGTACCAAAACTGTTATTACAAATAGTGGGAAAGTGGCGCACTATGTTCCTGCGAACATGGGTGTTGATGTTGTTCTAGCCACTCTTGAAGAATGTGTTAATTCAGCCCGTAAGGGTGTTGTCTCCTGGGATAGTGATCTATTCCATGGTTAAAACGATTAGCGGGGTTGCATTAACCTACGGCAAGGCAAGTGGTGAAGTACTTTTTCTAGACGAACCAATTTCTTTCTGGGGCGGCGTGGATTTAGATGGTGTAATTGCTGAAGAACGACATCCGCAATACAAAGCAAGTTGCGTCGGAAAAGTCCTAGTGATGACCTCTAGCCGAGGTTCTAGCTCAGGCTCATTTTGCTTAATGGAATTAATGCGTAAGAACCTGGCGCCAGTTGCCATAGTCATAACAGAACCTGATGGTGTGATCTGTACAGGCGTTCTAGTTGGCAAAGAAACCTTTGGGATGGATCTTCCTGTGATCGAGGTAAAACTCTCTGATTTGGGTGAATTCAAAACTGGTCAAAATGTGACAGTCACCAGCCAAATTGAT
>JACCED011411686.1_pt1 | contig 28128 bp, 26 predicted proteins | sample 7455021 | NCBI WGS metagenome assembly JACCED01 (sample SAMN15323456, study PRJNA562643) | freshwater metagenome | isolation source: river surface water | place: USA:Blue River Watershed | collected 2017-08-19 | reverse complement strand
GTTGAATTTGACCTTTACTACAGCCTCTAAACTGCCGACAAATCTGGGGTCGGGCCTCCCGGCCTGATACCCATGAACTCCGTTGAAGCCTTCGATCTACTCGCCACGACGGTTCTGTTACTGAACCATAGCGGCGAAGTCGCAGAGGCGAATGCGGCGGCGGAAGTGATGTTTGGGCGGTCCCGACGTACCCTGATTGGGTTGCCGGCCGCCCATTTGTTTGAGCGCGACAGTGCGTTGGAGCAGTCCTTCCGACAAGCCTGTGCAGGTGATGTAGATGATTGTCGCCAATTTGCTCGGACGCGGCGTGGAACAGACTCGGTTGAGGTGGGCGTCACATCGATCGCTCTGACTGGTCGTCCCTGGGCAGCGCTTATTGAAGTGAAAGATATCGAGCAGCGCGTGCTGGTTGATCGCAGTATCCGCCTGGTTGACGAGATTGAGACCCAACACGAGCTACTGCGTAATCTGGCACATGAGGTAAAAAATCCGCTTGGTGGCCTGCGTGGAGCTGCGCAGTTGCTCGAATCAGAGCTTCCTGATCCTGCGCTGCAGGAATACACACAAGTCATTATTTCAGAAGCCGATCGTCTGCAGGCATTAGTGGATCGATTAGCGGCCCCCCAACGCATGCCGGTGCAATGGCAGTCGGTCAACATTCATGAGGTCTGTGAACGTGTGTGTGCGCTTGTGCGTGCCGAGTTTCGTCACGTCGCGCTACAACGTGACTACGACGCTTCGATGCCAGAGTTTCGCGCTGACCCGGCGCGCTTGATGCAAGCGCTCTTAAATGTGGTTCGAAATGCTGCCCAGGTTCTGACCGGATCCGCACAAATCGCATCCCCACACATCACCATCAAGACGCGAGTCGCGCGTCAAGTTTTATTGCGACATAAACAACATCGCATGGCCGTTGTCGTCTCAGTGCTAGACAACGGACCTGGCGTACCCGAGACAATTCAAGACCGTATTTTTCATCCACTCGTGACGGGACGTGAGGGCGGGACGGGCTTAGGCCTGAGTCTTGCCCAAGATTTCGTGCAACAACACGGTGGCGTAATTGAATTTGACTCGAAACCCGGACACACCGAGTTTCGCCTGATGTTACCTATGGAGTCGTTATGAAACCTGTCTGGATCGTAGATGATGACCAGGCCATTCGCTGGGTGTTGGAAAAAGCATTGAGCCGTGCCGGCATGGCCACTAGAAGTTTCGTGGGTGCGAACGAAGTGTCTGCCGCCTTGCGATCTGAGACGCCCGCAGCGCTGATCTCGGATATCCGCATGCCAGGAACAGATGGTTTCGAATTGTTGAAACACGTCAAAGAAAAGTATCCTGCATTGCCAGTGATCATCATGACTGCCTTTAGCGATCTAGATAGCACCGTCACGGCATTTCAGGGCGGGGCGTTTGATTACTTAGCCAAGCCATTCGATATCAATGAAGCCGTCGCTCTGATTTCCCGTGCAGTCCAAGAGCCGGAAGCGGAAGAGGCCTCTGTTGGGGTCGGGCGCGCGGATGTATCCCAAGATAAGGGAATCCTGACCCAGTCGTCGTCAGTAGCGATGCAAGAGGTGTTCCGAGCGATTGGGCGTTTAGCGCAGTCCAATGTGACTGTCCTCATTACGGGTGAGTCTGGTACGGGAAAAGAATTGGTTGCGCACGCGCTGCATAGCCACGGCGCACGTGCGAAGGGTCCGTTCATCGCATTGAATACAGCGGCAATCCCAAGAGATCTGCTTGAGGCTGAGCTCTTTGGTCATGAGCGCGGAGCGTTCACCGGCGCGAATTCACTGCGCCGCGGCCGTTTTGAAGAGGCAAGTGGCGGCACACTTTTTCTGGATGAAATTGGCGATATGCCGTTTGAGTTGCAGACCCGACTGCTGCGCGTCTTATCGGACGGGACGTTTTATCGGGTCGGTGGTTCCCAACCTGTTCGCGTCGATGTACGGATCGTTGCAGCGACCCATCAGCCCCTGGAAGATCGTGTACGTGAGGGTAAATTTCGTGAAGACTTATTTCACCGCTTAAATGTGATTCGACTGCGTTTGCCGCCCCTGCGTGAGCGTCGTGAAGATGTCCCAGAACTTGCAAGGCACTTTTTGTCACTTTCAGCGCGAGGCGTTGGCGTGCCAGTCAAACGGATTTCGGACGCTGCGATGCAAGTTCTCGCGCAGTTTGATTTCCCTGGTAACGTGCGGCAGCTCGAGAACTTTTGTCATTGGTTAACTGTGATGGCACCGGGTCAGACGGTTGGTGTCGCTGATTTGCCCCCCGAGGTGCGTGCAGCAACGTTGCCGACCTCCGCCTCCAACCTTGCATTAAGTGGTGATGCCCAGCAACAGAGCTGGCAACAACTCTTGGCTATCGATGCGACGCAACGTTTGTCGCGGTCTGATCCTGAAGTGTGGGCTGTGTTGACGCAGCAGTTCGAGCGGACAATTTTGCAGTCGTCGCTCGAGGTGTGTCGCGGGCGGAGAGTAGAGGCGGCAGCACGGCTTGGTATGGGTAGGAACACAATTACCCGTAAATTGCGTGAGCTTGGTATGGATGCGGGCGGAGCAGACACAGTGCTTCAATCGGATTAAACTATTGTCTTTGGTTAATCAATAGCAAAGTCCGGAGAGTACATATGTCCAAACAAGTCATTCATACAGATAAGGCACCTGCAGCGGTTGGTCCGTATTCCCAAGCCGTACAGGCGCCCGCTGGTAAGGTGGTTTTCTTGTCGGGACAGATTGGTTTGGTTCCAGCAACCGGCGAAATGGTGTCGGACAAGTTTGAAGATCAAGTCAAACAAGCTTTTTCCAACATGCAGGCAGTGATCGAGGCTGCGGGCGGCAAGCTTGAAAACATAGTGAAGCTCAACCTCTTTCTGACTGACTTAGGCCAGTTTGGTATCGTCAATGCGCTGATGGCCGAGCGTTTGCCGCAGCCTTATCCAGCCCGCTCAACGGTTGGCGTGTCGAGTCTACCAAAGGGTGCGCAATTTGAGGTCGAAGCGATCATCGTCGTTTGAGTTGATACGGCTCTTGTTGTTGCGCTAACGTGAATGCTCGCCCTGCGCGTAAGCGCTCCAGTGCGAAGATACCAGCGATCAGTCTGGAGTCAAAATTCGCGCGCCTTGGTCTTGTCACGGCCGAAGACTTCGTACTGCATCTGCCGTTGCGCTATGAGGACGAAACTCAAATTGTGGCCATTGGATCTATTCGGCCGGGGATGATTGCGCAGATCGAGGGTGAGGTCGTGCGCAGCGAAGTGGTGCTCAAGCCAAGGCGTCAACTGACGGCTGTGCTGCGCGACGAATCAGGCGAGATCCACCTGCGATGGCTGACGTTTTACCCAAGCCAACAGTCTCAAATGCAGCCTGGCAAGCGTTGGCGCGTGCGCGGAGAGGTCCGCGGGGTGCGTCACGGCGTTGAGATGGTTCACCCGAGACTGAGTGTCGCAGGAGCGCCCCTGTCCGCTGCGCTCACGCCCGTCTATCCCACAACGGACGGCTTGTCACAAGCCAGTTTGCGTAAAGCGATTGGCGCGGCACTCGCTAAGGTGGACTTACACGATACCTTGTCAGCGGCAACGCGCACCCAGCTCGGACTTATGCAACTACGCGAGGCCTTGCAGACGATTCACGCGCCACGCGCGGATCTTGATCCCACAAGCCTGCTTGAGCATACCCATCCGGCATGGACACGTATTAAGTTTGATGAGTTGTTGGCTCAACAGCTCTCTCTTGCGGCAGCGCGAGATCAGAGGCTGGTTAAGCGTGCGCGACCCTTAGGCCCTATCGAATCTCACAAAGGGCAGTCGCCATTATCGGAGCAGCTATTACAGATGCTGCCGTTTGCACTGACCTCGGCGCAAGCCCGTGTATTGAAGGAAATTGAGTCTGACCTTGGGAGACCGTATCCCATGTATCGCTTGCTTCAAGGGGATGTTGGTAGTGGCAAGACAATCGTGGCTGCAATGGCTGCCCTGCGGGCGATCGGGCATGGTGTTCAAGTGGCATTGATGGCACCGACCGAACTCTTGGCCGAACAGCATTTCAATAAAATGCAGTCCTGGTTTGCGCCACTTGGGATCCGAGTGTGTTGGCTTGCAGGCAGCATGCCGAGCAAGGCGAAGCGTGAGTCCCTTGAGGCAATCCGCTCTGGTCAAGCACAGCTTGTTGTCGGCACGCAGGCTCTGATTCAAGAGGGCGTAGATTTTGACTCGTTGGGGTTGGTGATTGTCGACGAGCAGCATCGCTTTGGTGTGGGCCAACGCCTTTCCTTGTCGCGCAAGGGAGAAGAGGGGACACAAGCTGACCGACAAGCTTTAGCGCCAGAACTGATCCCTCACCAATTGACCATGAGCGCGACGCCAATTCCGCGCACGCTTGCAATGACCTTTTATGCCGACCTTGAGGTGTCTTCCATTGACGAACTGCCACCTGGTCGTACGCCCATTGTGACAAAGTTGTTTGCCTCTGATCGTCGCTTGGATATCATCGCGCACGTCATGCAGGCATGCGATGAAGGGCAGCAGACGTATTGGGTCTGCCCTCTGATTGAGGAAAGTGAAGCGTTAGATTTACAAAACGCCGTCGATACGCACGCTGAGCTCGTCGATGCCCTGAGTCCTCGGCGGGTTGGGTTAGTGCACGGACGGCTCACGCCCACTGAGAAGGCCGCAGTGATGCAAGCCTTTAGGGATCAGCTGCTAGATGTACTGGTGGCAACGACGGTGATTGAAGTTGGTGTGGATGTTCCCAACGCGTCACTGATGATTATCGAACATGCAGAGCGTTTTGGTTTGGCTCAGTTACATCAACTCCGGGGACGCGTCGGACGGGGTGCGAAGCGATCAGTGTGTGTGCTGATGTATCAGACCCCATTGTCGATGCTAGCGCGCCAACGGTTACGCGCGATGTATGAAACGCAAGACGGTTTTGAAATAGCGCAGCGAGACCTTGATCTGCGCGGTCCCGGTGAGTTATTGGGTGCACGGCAGTCTGGACTCACCTTATTGAAATTTGCAGATCTCGCACAAGATAGTGATTTAGTGGGTATCGCGCGGGAGCAGGCGGTTGCATTGCGTGAGTCGGACCCTCAGACAGTGCGCAAACATTTAGATCGTTGGATGCGTGGCAGAGAAGATTACCTGCGCAGTTAAGTTTTTTGACATTATGTTAAAGGAGTCTTGATGACCCTCACAGAATTGAAATACATCGTTGCCGTGTCCCGGGAGAAGCACTTTGGCCGCGCGGCGGAGGCCTGTTTTGTCAGTCAGCCGACTTTGTCTGTGGCTATCAAGAAGCTTGAGGATGAATTGGGTGTCACGCTCTTTGAGCGTGGCGGTACTGAGATTGGTGTGACTGCGATTGGTTCGCAGATTGTGTTGCAAGCCCAAAAAGTTTTGGAAGAAAGTGCCAACATTAAGGAGCTTGCGCGTCTGGGGCGCGATCCGCTCGCGGGTGTTTTGCGCGTGGGCGTTATCCACACCATCGGCCCGTACTTGCTCCCAAAGTTAGTGCCTACCCAGATTGAGCGCACACCCCAAATGCCGTTAATCCTGCAAGAGAACTTCACTGTACGGTTGTTAGAACTGTTGCGGCAAGGCGAAATTGATTGTGCCATCATGGCATTGCCTTTGCCGGATTCTGGGCTGAGTGTGCTACCGCTTTACGATGAAGACTTTGTTGTCGTTATCCCTGCCCAGCATCCATGGGCAAACCGTAAAACTATTTCTGCCGAAGACCTGAAACAGCAGAATATGCTGCTGCTTGGCAGTGGTCATTGTTTTCGGGATCAAGTGTTGGAAGTCTGTCCGGAATTGTCACGGTTTGCTGCGACGAGCGAAGGGATCCAACGTACCTTTGAGGGTTCCTCACTTGAAACCATACGGCACATGGTTGCCGCAGGCATTGGTGTCACCGTGATCCCGGCGAGTTCGGTTACAGCAGGGGATCGCAGTAATAAATTGTTGAAATACATTAAGTTTGATAAGCCTGTCCCGAATCGCCGCGTGGTCCTTGCGTGGCGTAAGAGCTTTCCACGGACTGCCGCTATTGAGGCTTTGGTGCAAGCTGTATTTGCTTGCGAATTGGAAGGGGTGCATATGCTTGACGCGTCTGGCGCAAGGAGCGCAATCCATCGTGCTTGAGAGACTCACCCTCTACGCAAAGCTCGTGCGGATCGATAAGCCGATCGGTACCTTGTTGCTGTTGTGGCCGACCCTATGGGGGCTCTTCATCGCGGCCAATGGCTTCCCTGAACTGCCCGTGCTGTGCGTCTTTGTATTTGGGACATTTTTGATGCGCTCTGCTGGTTGCGCAATGAATGATTATTTCGACCGTGACGTCGACCGACATGTGGCACGTACTGAGAGCCGTGTGTTGACCGCTGGCTTGATTGAGCCGCGCGAAGCCTTATACGTCGCGGCCGCTTTAGGGTTGCTCAGTTTTGCGTTGGTATTGTTTTTAAACCGATTGACGATTCTGTTGGCGTTTGTCGCAGCAATACTCGCTGTGACTTACCCACTCTTTAAACGGTTTTTCGCTATTCCGCAGGCCTATTTGGGGATTGCCTTCGGGTTTGGCATCCCGATGTCCTTTGCAGCGATACAAGGCCAGATCCCGATGGTTGCCTGGGTGATGTTGCTGGCTAACGTTTGCTGGGCGATTGCGTATGATACGGAATACGCGATGGTTGACCGCAATGATGATATTCGCCTTGGGCTCAAGACCTCTGCGATTACCTTCGGTCAATACGATGTGGCGTTGGTAGCACTGTTTTATATCCTGGCGCTCGGCCTATTGAGTGTTGTGGGGTACTTGCTTGCTTATAACTGGCCTTATTACTGCGGTCTTCTGGCGGGGTTCGGCATTGCGGCTATGCATGTCTATTGGATACGCGGCCGTGACCGACAGGCGTGTTTTAAAGCCTTTTTGCACAATACGTGGGTTGGGGCTGCCGTGTTTGGCGGCATTGGGTTACAGCTTTTAATTTATTGATTTCTGGAATGAAGATGGCAACGTTTCCTTCAGTGGCATTCATAGGTGGTGGCAACATGGCGAATGCCTTGGTCTCGGGCATGCTTGCCCAGGGCTGCCCTGCCGAGCAGGTTCATGTGGTTGAGGTTGTTGATGCATTACAAACGCAGTGGCGTGCCCGCTCAGTGAGCGTGAGCGGAGCGCCAGACCAGCTGCTTGGTCAGCGACAGGTTTGGATTTTTGCCGTGAAGCCACAACAGATGCGTGAGGTCGTCATGCAGTGCCGCCCTTGGCTCAAGCCAGACACACTGGTGATTAGTATTGCAGCTGGAATTTCGATCGAGTCGCTTGGAAAATGGCTTGGCAGTGAGACGGCACCCTTTGCAAATATCGTACGGTGCATGCCAAACACGCCCGCGCTGGTTGGCGCAGGGGTGACAGGGATGAGTGCGCCCAACACCACGAGCGCTTCTGATCGAGATAAAGCGACGGCTTTGCTCTCGACCGTGGGAGAGGTTGTCTGGGTGGATGATGATGGTGCGATTGATGCCGTCACCGCGCTGTCTGGTAGTGGACCTGCTTATGTATTCCTATTTATTGAGTCGCTTATCAAAGGCGGTGTTGCACTAGGCTTGTCCGAGTCGCAAGCAAGGGACTTAGCACTCTCGACACTTGCCGGCGCGACCAAGCTTGCACAGCAATCCACCGAATCACCATCGGTGTTGCGCGAGCGCGTGACGTCAAAGGGTGGGACCACAGCCGCTGCGCTCGATGTGTTTGCGCAGCAGGGCTTCGGTCAAGCCATCGTGCAAGCGATGGCGGCCGCCGATCGTCGTGCTGCTGAGTTATCCCTTGAGTTTGGAAAGTAATCTACGTACCGAATATTGTTAACAGGAATGACCTAATGAAAAAACTATTTGCGGTAGTCGGCGGTTTGATCCTAGTGCTTCTGGCCGTTTGGCTTGGCGCTAGTGTTTATGTCGGGCGTAGTACAGAAAAATTTGTTGCGACGATCACCGAGCGTAATAAGCCAGGCGCTGCCTTACGCATCGTCAATGTGAAGCACGATCAGTCTTTGCTTTCCGCGACAGGATCGTTTGACGTGCAATTTGCGGATGTCAGCGCTGAGGCGAAAGATGGTACGCCACTCTATACCGCTCAGGCGACCTACAAAGTATCCAATCTGCTTTTGCCTCAATCTGCGATGCGCTTTGACTGGCATATCAAGCCCGCGGGGCCACGTGCACAGGCGTTAAAAGATCTATTTGGTCAGGAGTTTGATCTCCACGGCCATGGCAAGCTAGGTTATGGCGGTGCAGCGCGCTCGAGCTTCAGTCTGCCCAAGCTTGCTGTGCGTCAAGGCAGAGACTCGTTCGACTTTAGTCCTTTAGCAGGAAATATTGCATGGGGAGCAAAGACGCTAGCCGTCGATTTCAAAGTCGATCGCCTTTCGATGCGCACTGCTGAATATGTTCTCGATATACAAGGAGTTAGCTTGTTGTCGGATGTGAGTGACAGGCAGAGGGGTATTGGCTCTGGATCACTCTCGATCGGAAAAGTCAGCACCAAAGAGTTTACGGCCGAAAATTTCGTACTGAGCAGTACGACCACAGAAAAAGACAATCGCGTGAACTTGTCCATTACCCCGAAAATTGCATCACTTGATATCGCAGGTCAAAAGCTCCGTGATTTGTCGCTAGAGTTTGCAATCAATGGCATGAATAGTGCGAGTGTTGAGGCCTTATCCGCTGTGGGTCATGACTCAAATGACTTTCGTATGTTAACGGCTGATGAGCAGTCGCGCGTGAAGCAGGCACTGCGTACTCTGGTTAATGACGGCTTCTCGCTGGGTATCCCATCCGTTTCCGCAAAAACGGATGGAGGCTCGGTTCAAGGTGCATTAAAGCTTGAGGTGCTGCCTGCCAAGGGGCCGACAGCGGCCAAGTTTTCAACTGTCGATTCGGTGCGCGCTAGCGGTCAAATTGAAGCGAAGGGACGTGTGCTCGATAACAAGCAGCGCGCAATGGCAATGATGTTCGGCCTGGTTGTACCAACCAAGGAAGGATTGCGTGCAGGCTTTGAGCTAGTCGGTGGTTCAATTAAGGCCAACGGCAAGAGCTTTGATATCAAAGCAAACCTTGACTACTTTGATGAGATCATCAACGAAGCGTTGAAGTAGGCGTCATAAAAAAACCGTGCTCAGTCTAGATGAGCACGGTTTTGACTTGAACTAAAACTTATACCGGTGTGAACATCGGCACCGGTGGCCCGTCACCTTCGGTTGGTTTGAAAACAAGCTTTACTTTCTGACCAATTTTCAATGCCTCTAGGTCACAGTCCACGATCTGCGTCATCATCGTCACGCCCTCGTCGAGTGAAACATACGCGATGCAGTATGGATTTGGGTTGCCACGCTGCATGACGCTCAATGAATAGATTGTCCCCTTGCCAGAGGCTTCAATCCATTCTGTATCGCTCATACAAAAAGGGCAGAGCTCACGTGGATACCAATGCGTTTGGCCACAAGACTTGCATTTTTTGATTAAAAACTTCCCTAATTTGGCGGCGTCCCAAAATGGCTCATTGCCTTTTTCTTGCGCCGGCGCGGGAATCGGGTTTGGTTGATACATCATCGTCATGATTAGTTACGCTCCATGATCAAGGTTGCGCTACCGTGGCGCGAACCAAGGAAACCACCTGTGCCGTGGGCGAGGGCGATGTCACAATTTTTTACTTGCACGGCAGGGTGTGCTTCCCCACGCAACTGACGTACAGCTTCAATCACTTTGGTGATGCCGCCGCGGTTTGCAGGGTGGTTGTTACAAAGACCACCACCGTCTGTGTTGAAAGGAAGTTTGCCGACGCCGGAAATCAAGTTGCCGTCTGCAACGAACTTACCGCCTTCGCCTTTCTTGCAGAAGCCCAGATCTTCAAGCTGCATGATCACAGTGATCGTGAAGCTGTCGTAGATCGAAGCATATTTAATATCCTGGTGTGTTACACCTGCTTCCTTGAAAGCTGCTGCACCGGAAAAACGTGCTGCTGAGTAAGTAAGGTCAACGTGTCCACCAAGTTGACCCTTCACTGCCTCGCCTGCACCTAGAAGTTTGACGAGTGGTCGCTTGAGAGATTTTGCAATTTCCGGACGTGCCACGATCAACGCACCGCCGCCATCACTGACGACGCAGCAATCCAAGCGATGCAGAGGTGTGGATACAAGCGGTGAATTCACAACATCTTCTACCGTCACGACATCACGAAGCATTGCGTGTGGGTTGTGCTGTGCATGATGCGAGGCCGCAACCTTGACCCAAGCGAGCTGCTCTGCAGTCGTCCCAAATTCGTACATGTGACGCGCAGCGACCATTGCGTAGCTATTAACAGTCACTGAGCCAAAAGGAGCTTCGAATGGAACGTCTGGCAGATCTGAACCCCAGTTGCGAGGTTGAAGGCCTGAGGAGCCAGCGGAGCGTGGACGTCCCGCGAGGGTTACAAGTGCGACATCACATTTACCCGCTGCGATGGCCTGGGCTGCATGCGATACGTGGATGAGGTATGAGCAGCCGCCAGTCTCGGTGGAGTCGACATGGCGCAGCTTGGTGAGCCCCATGTAGTCTGCCATGTTCAGCATGCCCAGACCTGGCGCGTCTCCGGCACAGAAGTAGCCGTCGATGTCGTTTAGGGTCAGGCCCGCGTCTTCTAGCGCGCCTCGCGCAGATTCTGCATGCAGTTGCGCAACGGATTTGTCCGGTGCTTTCCGTGTCGGATGCTCGTAGGCGCCAACGATATAGGCTTTGTCTCGTATGCTCATATGCGATATTTTGGTAGTTAAAAATTTGTGAAATAGCTTTGTAACACTGTTGCATGGGCTTGTTGAGCGACGTCGTGTTTAGCCTCAGTTGTCCTTGGTGAGGCTCGATATCCCGAGTAGCAGCCAACCAAGCAGCATGGTCATGCCGCCAAAAGGCGCCATGCTGCCGGCAGAGGCAAAACCCAGTAGGTATTTTGCATAGATTCCGCCACAAAAAAGTATCAGCCCGATGAGGGTTGACCACCGCGCAAGACGAGAAAATATGCCAGGCAACCCTGTTATGTACAGGAGTAACACCGCATGCACGAGCTGCATGATTGCTGCGCGCTCTACCGCCTGCGCAGCTTTTATATCCGAGAGTGCATGCGCTGCGATCGCAGCCAAGCCAACGGCGCTTAACCCAAGCAGAGCGCTGATAGCGCGCCAATTGCGAAGTGCAGGGGTGGAGTTGCGCATGGTGTCTGGTAAATGTAGTTAAAATTCGCAGCGTATTATGCAACCTTTAACGACCGCTTGGCAGCGCTTGGGAATTCACAATGAAACGATACTGGCTCGCACTGACCGGCCCGATCCTGTTGAGTGGCTGTTTAGGCCTTGACCCCAACAGCTCTCCTAAAGATAGCTTTACCGTTCCGGTGGCTTTCCAGGAAGTTGTAGCGCGTGCGCAAGGGCAGGCCAAAGAGTGCTGGAGCGCCGAGGGCGAATTTCCGGTTAAGTCCTCGATCGATACGGCAAGTGGCACGGCACGGGTATGGGTGACGGGTATCCTCGGCTCAACGCCATATGCCCAGGTTGATATCCGCGCGCTAGGTGAGCGGAGTACCGAAGTCGTCGCGATGGTGTCCGGCATCAATATGTGGAATCGCGCATCGCTTGCAGCGTTACACGAAGTGATGCAGTTTGGGGTGCCCACGTGCACAAGTTACATGCCGCGTGCGACACCTCGTTAATTCCTCGACTTCACGTTAGTTGATTTGGTCGGATCGTTTTTTATTTTTTATCGTAGAGCAACTGTGTCATCTTCAATCACCTCAAAAAAATATTTCGGACTCGAGATTCCTTATCTTGATTTTCTTCAGCTTGAACCTGTCTTGTGTGAGAACGATCGCGCGATTACACGTCTGCGAATGCGCAATGAGTTGTTAAATAGCCGTGGTCATATTCATGGTGGTGCTCTCATGAGTATTCTTGATTTCACACTGAGCGCAGCCGGTCGGGCGAACGACCCGCTAGGGATCGGGATGGCAACGATCGATATGCATACGAGCTGCATCGAGCCCGCGATGACAGACCTCACCATCGAGGCGCGCTGTATCAGACGTGGCGCTTCGATTGCTTTTTGTGAAGGTGAAATTCTGGATACGAGCGGGAAGTTGATTGCTAAAGCTTCTGCTGCGTTTAAGGTGCTGAAGGTGAAGGCGTAGTCGCCTTCACGCGTTAACTGAGCTTTGCTTTGACCTGAGCGGAAAGCGCAGACATATCTGCGCGTCCTGCGAGCGCTTGTTTCAAAATTGCCATGACTTTACCCATCGCGGGCGCGCCAGTCACGCCCTGCGCCTGTACCTCTGCGAGCGCGGCGTCGATTGCAGCTGCAATGTCGTCCTCGCTTGCTGCCTGAGGCAGGAATTCCTTGAGTACGGCCATTTCAGCTGTTTCTTGCGCTGCGGTTTCGGTTCGGCCTGCCTGTTCAAAGGCGGCGATGGATTCTCGCCGTTGCTTGACTTGCTTTTCAATGATGGCGACAACCTCTGCATCACTTAACTCTTTACGCTCATCAACCTCGCGCTGCTTAATTGCGGCTTGCAAAAAACGCAAGGTACTTAGGCGTTCAGAGGCTTTAGCGCGCATGGCATCTTTCACGGCATTCGCGAGACGCAATTTTAGATCTGACATGATGTGCTTTCCGAAAAAAGTGACTAGAGACGGCGTAATTATAGAGTGTGAGAGAGTTGGAGCCTATGCAGTAATGCTGTGTGATCTTCAAGACGCCCCGCCAAGAGGTGTTTGACATCTTGTACTTGTTGCCAAACACCCACTACACCGAGTAGTGGCGCATGCAAGAGCGTTTGACGCTCCCGTTCAAGGAGTGCGGCACGCACAATCACGTTGACGCAACCCGTCTCATCTTCGAGTGTGACAAATAAAATACCGTTAGCCGTAGGAGGACGCTGCCTAAGGGTCACGAGCCCACAGGCTCGTGCGAGTCGACCATGACCTAGGCCGTTCAGTACCTGGGCCGAGCAAAATCTCAGGGCATTTAATTGCTCACGCAGTAATGCAAGAGGGTGACGTCCAAGCGTATAGCCGAGCTGGCGGTAATCCGTGAGCATGCTTTCGGCTTCGCTAGGCGGTGGCAGATCGACAGCGATATCGTCTTGGATAGGTGCGTCACGCAGTAAGCCTTTGCTGGCGATATAACCTGTCACTTCCCATGCGGCATGTCGACGATGCGCAGACCAACGATCGAACGTACCAACTTGTGCTAATTTTTGCAGTGTGCTGTGGTTGAGTTTCGTGCGTTGCGCGAAATCCTGAAGATCTAAAAAAGGCGCTTCGCTGCGAACTTGTTCAATAAGACGCGCTGAGACCTGCTCCAATCCGTTTATCTGGTTAAAACCCAGCTGTACGACAGGGCGGGTGCCTGATAATGGCGATATGAGTGTGCACTCCCACATGCTCGTCTCGGCGTCGATTGGCTGGACATTCACTCCGTGGCGACGTGCATCTTGTATCAATTGTGAAGGCGCATAAAAACCCATTGGCTGCGCATTGAGTAGTGCCACCAGAAAAGCCTCAGGCTCATGGCATTTCAGCCAAGCACTCACATAGGCCAAGAGGGCAAAACTTGCTGCATGACTCTCAGGGAATCCGTACTCTCCGAAGCCCTCAATTTGTTTGAAAATAGCATCGGCGAATTCTGGTGTGTAGCCATTGGTCAGTAGTCCATTGACTAAGCGAGTTCGAAACTGATCGACACCGCCTTTACGTCGCCAGGCAGCCATGGATCTACGTAGCGCGTCAGCTTGACCTGCATTGAAACCGGCTGCGACCATGGCGATTTTCATGACTTGTTCTTGAAAAATCGGTATGCCCAAGGTGCGCTGCAGGACTTCACGTACGGCAGGACTTGGGTAGTCGACAGCCTCTAGGCCTTGGCGTCGCCTAAGGTAAGGGTGCACCATTCCGCCTTGAATCGGACCAGGTCGTACGATGGCAACTTCGATCACGAGATCGTAAAAGCAACGCGGCTTGAGTCGCGGCAACATGCTCATTTGTGCACGCGATTCTATTTGGAAGACGCCAACGGTATCTGCCTGACAAATCATGTCATAGGTCGCTAGGTCACCCTGCGGTACATCATGTAGTTCGAAGCGCTCTAGGCCGCGCCGCTGGGCGGCTAAATGCAAGGCCTGACGAATAACGGTTAGCATTCCTAGTGCTAATACATCTACTTTGAGCAAGCCAACGGCATCCAAGTCATCTTTATCCCATTGCACGACGCTACGGTGCGGCATTGAGGCGTTTTCTATGGGCACCATGCGCGAGAGCAAACCGCGAGCAAGTACGAAACCGCCTGGATGCTGGGATAAATGACGCGGAAAACCCATGAGCGCCTGAGCGAGCTGCGCCCATTGCCGGGTAACAACTTCTTCGGCCCCCATGCCCGCTTCAGCGAGACGATTCAATAAGTCTTGCTTACCATCCCACCAGCGATAGGATTTGGCAACGCGGTCGATGCATGTTGGGTCAATGCCGAGCGCACGCCCACTATCGCGTAATGCACTACGCGGTCGGTAAGACGTTACGACTGCCGTTAAGGCCGCGCGTGTACGGCCGTATTTTTGATACAAGTATTGAATAACTTCTTCGCGCCGGTGATGTTCAAAATCAACATCAATATCGGGCGGCTCATTGCGCTCGCGACTAATGAATCGTTCGAACAGGGCATTGCCGTTCGCAGGATCGACAGAGGTGATGCCCAAGCAATAGCAAACAGCAGAATTTGCGGCCGAACCTCGGCCCTGACAAAGGATGCCGCGACTGACGGCAAATTTGACTAAGTCATAAACCGTTAGAAAGTAAGCCTCATATTGCAATTCCGCGATGAGCGTAAGTTCTGCCTCGAGCTGAGTTTGTACTTGAACGGGTATGCCATTCGGATAACGTTGTTGTGCCCCCAGCAATGTTTGTTCACGCAGGTACTGTTTGGCGGTATAGCCATTGGGTACAACCTCTTCGGGGTATTCGTAGCGCAAACTGTCTAGGTTAAAAGTACAGAGTTGTGCAATGCGAACTGTTTCTTGCAGCAGTTTCGCTCGATACAGAGTGGCGAGACGCATACGACTGCGTAAATGCTGTTCTGCGTTCGCGGCGAGCACATAGCCGCACTCGCTAACCGTTTTACGTAACCGGATAGCTGCCAGCGTGTCATGCAGAGGTTTGCGCGAACGCTTGTGCATTTCAACTTGCCCGATTGCGACGCAAGGCAGGGCGTGGTGATTTGCGGCGTATTCGAGTTGTTGATTCAGTGAACGTTCGTGGCCCCGATGCAAGTAACTGACCCCCACCCAAGCGCGTTCGGGGCAGGCTGTCTTGAGCCATTGCAAGCGCTGGTCTAGTTCTTGGGGTGTGGTGAAATGATCGGGCAGGAGAATAGCCAGGCAATGCTGAGCGAGTACATCGTCAGGGTGTAATAGATACTGACCTTTTGGGGCTTGCATGCGCCCACGCGTAATGGTTTCACATAAGTTGCCATAGCCTTCGCGATTTTGTGCCAGCAAAATGATTCGGAATGATTCGTGTGTCTTGGGCGTTATACGTAACTCCGAGCCAACTAAAAGTTTTAGACCTGTTTTTTTAGCCTCAACATGCGCGCGCACAATGCCGGCAAGCGAACATTCATCTGTCAGCGCAAGTGCGTGATAGCCTAGTGCAGTGGCCTGCGCTACGAGGCTTTCCGGTGCGGAGGCACCACGCAAAAAAGAGAAGTGACTTACTGCACTGAGCTCTGCGTACTCTGGCAGCCCTGAGAGTTGTTCTGTATGCATAGAGCTAACTGAAGATTCCATGCAAATACCAATGCGCGGGATCCACATCGCGCTCACGGTAAATCCAGTAACGCGCGCCCGATTTGTCGCGTGCCTCAAAATAATCTCTTGCGATACTTGGGCCATCCCACCAACCACACTCCAGCCGTTCTGGGCCACGCAATAGCTCAAGTGTTGTTTGATAAACTGGCCGATCTCGCTCTACACGTAGTGCGATTGGAACGGGCAACAACCAGAAAGGTCGATCGAGCAAATGGGAATTGTCGTCTTGTACAGTTTTTGCGTTATTAGCAGGTGTACATATCCAGTTGTTTGCAATCTCAGGCCTGTGATCAGCGACCGGTTCGGGGTGTAATAAAGATTGAGGCCCTAATCGTGCGGTAAGTAGGTCGAAAAGTTTGCGGCGCTCAGCAGGGGTGCGAAGCGTTTCCGGAAACAACCCTCCTGCTGTCTGTTGTAGCGCGCTGATCTCGAGACTCTCTAGTGTTAACGCTACAACGGAATCTTTCAAGGGCAAGCGTTCAAGATGCTCATGTACCAGCAGAGTCAGGCTGCCGAGCGTATGTACAGGCTCAGCGAAAGCTAACTCGTGTTGTGTGTGTACGGCGCGTTCCTTGTAGCGCTCGTGGTGTAAGGTAAGTCGTAAGCGAGTCAGAGCGCTACGCTTGGCCACAAGCCATGCGCACAGCTGCGATAGCATGCGCTCAAGGATATGCATGATGGACGTGGTGTGCTCCATACGTTCAGTCAAATTCAGACGCTGCACGAATCTAGGTGGTGGCACATAGGCGTTCAGAGTCGTGTGCGCTTGGCTGTAAGCGGCGTCAAGTTCTTTTAGAAGCGCTGGACCGATGCGTCGCGATAGCCCTGCGCGCGGCAAGGTGCGCAAATCCTTAAATGTTTTGCAACCAATCGCCTCAAGCCAGTCGCGATGCACCTGCGCACCTGGTAGCGCGAGACATGGTAACGGGTCGAGTGCTCGCTTCAAGGAGGCCGGTGAGCACGCGTAGCGCTGGAGTGCCTCGCGAGTATTCGTAAGCAGCCATGCGCCCGTCGGGGTGGGCGCTACGCTTGTGGTGAGTTGGCGATGCAGCGTGTTGGCGCGCATTCGTACGCGGTAGAGAATTTTTCGCAGACCACCAAAGAGGCGCAAGCTTGCTTCGACCTCGAGCAGTATGGTGTGTTTTTCTGCCTGAAAAACTGCGGGCGTATAGGCGAGTGCGTACTGTGCACAGTGATCGAAAATCGATTGTTGCATTTGCACGGAACGTTCGGTTGTGAACGGCTCAGAATCAGGGTGCCAAGGCGGCTGCCAGCGTTCGAGTGCGTGTAGGCGTAGGCCGATCCATATCGCCATATTGAGTGCTCATGAAGTCGTTATGCATGTCGCGCGGGAGACAAAGTAATTTGCTGTGCAATGCACCTCGTCGTTTGATGACCGAAATATGCAAATTTCCTGCGTGATCGGGTTCTAGGGTGAGCCGTAGGCTCGCGGGTGAGGCGCTAGCCTTGACCGCGAGTGGCCGGTACATCACGAAAAGGGTTTGGCTGGTTTGTGCAGCAAGCTGTAGTCGTTTGAGCGCAAGTTGTGGAATGGTGTCTGTCCAGCAGAACAGCGCCGCACAACTCCCGTTCTTTAGCGTTTGTTCTGCTGCCCACCATTGGTCACGGCGCTGGGCGGTCCGAACATAAAAAATGGAACGCGGCGTCTTTAACCAGCTTTTCCAGCAAACAATATTGGGGATGTACGGTGGATTAATGAGCGCGATCGTCTGCAGCGGGTCGAGTGAGGCGAGCGCAGGGCGCATTAGGCGTAGTTCGCCAATCCCCGCACGCGCGATCAGGAGTTCAATTAATGCACCCGTAGGCCAGCCACGACCAGGTAGTTCGGCATCAAGGCTCTCGTGTCCTGTGCCAATGGTGGGACGTGTGTACGTATTGAGCTCAGAGCCTCGCCAAAGATCGGGGTGAATGTGCTGTGGCTGAGCGGTAGCACGGGTGTTTTGCGTTGAAATCGAGGAGAAAAGCATAGCGAAGGTTGAAAGAATCAAAGAATAATACTGTACAAATATACAGTATTATTTTCTTTTTCAAACCAACTTTAAGCAATAATTTTTTGTTGCCGCGTGTCGATTTCCCAGCGAGTAAGGCCCTCGATTTGACCTAATGGGTTGTAGCGTCTTTCCAGAAAAATTGCTTTTCCATCAACGTGTTGCAGAATAATCGTGGTGCAGCGTGTACCGTATCGGGGATCCGTAATGAAGGGGCTGCCTAAAATTTTTTCGCGTGCAAGCCCAACACCTGTGTCAGGCAGTTCATGCTCAGCCGCCGCCGTAGTATCTTGCAAAATACTAAATAATACTTCTGCCGAAGGGGACGTTACATCTTGCAGGTGGTGCTCAAGCGCGTTACGTGTGCGCAATACTTTCGGCCAAGGAGAATTCAGTACAGCGTTTGAGAGCCCAAAGACTCCGGTCGTTAATTGCTGTGGTGGTGCAGCGCTGCGGTTTGAGCAATACCAAAGTTCGCGATGATCTCCCACAAGCAGGTTGAACCCGTTGTAGAGAGAGGGGTCTTGATGCACGCTCTGCGCGTACGCCTGCGCAGTGTGGTCTCCCCGCAAATAGTTTTCTGTGAGCAGTCCTCGCGAAGGCGCATCGAGCTTGCGAGGGGTCGGCTCACGGTAGTTCGTCAACAATGCGATACGTCCTGAAAGCGTCATGCCGAGCCATGTGCCGCCGGCCTCTAGATCGCGTCCGCCCAGGATATGTGCCGCACCTTCCCAGGGCGCAGCGCTGAGAGTAGGGCGCGTGTGCAATTCATCGCGATTCGCCGCGATGATAAGCGGCCAGTCAGGCAGTCGGTTCAGAGAGAAAATTGCCAAGCACATTAAATGACCTGCCGCTTCTTCTTAGGAATATTGACAAGAATCATTCCGCTCAACACCATCAGTGCGCCCCAGACGAATTCTGGATGAAGCGGATCATCTAAGATCCACACGCCAAAGGTGACGCCCAGCAGCGGCGTAAGAAACGTAAAAATGGAAACACGCGATGCTAGGTAATGGCGTAATAACCAAAACCAAAGCAATAGACTTAAAAAGGCAATCACAACACCCTGTATCAAAACGCTAGTGATGACAAACGGCGTCCAGTTAACACTGGCATTTCCCGTGGCAAAGCAGATCAACAATATCCCGATCGACGCACAAAAGAGTTGATAAAACGTTGTTTGCGCAGGTGGTAACTTGGCCAATTCACTGCAGCGAATGATGACCGTTGTCATTGCCCATAGAAAACCTGCACCTAAACCTAACAGATCACCCCATATTGTGGTGAGGTTGAAATGTGGCTGATCTGCACCTCCAAGAAATGCGACCGCGATTCCGGTAAAGCAAGTCAGTACGCCGAACCATTGCAACCAACTTAAGCGCTCCTCAGGTACCCAGTAATGCAGGCCGAGAGCTGTAAAAATAGGTGTTGTGTATAGAAACACCACCATATGAGAGGCCGTCGTGCGCGCGAGTCCCTCACCGATCATCCACCACTCAGCAGCGAATAAAAGACCCACCAAGCAGCCCACCACCCAAGGGCCGCGCCATAGTGCGAGTGATATTTTCTTGTGCCACATGAATAAAGCGAGCAGCACACAGCCAATGAAGCCGCGTAACGCGATGTGCATGGCGGGCGCAAGGTCCTCTGACGCGAGCTTCAGAAAGATTTGTTGTCCGCCCCACAGCGTGCATAAAAAAATAATGCAGGCGAAGGCCGTGCCGTCTAACGGTTTGCGGGAGTTGGACATACGTTTCCTTAATGACAACAGATTTTACACATCGCTTTTAAAGACGCGTGCAGACGGTGTGCGCGTGACCCGACTGTTAAACTGCAACCTACGCAGAACAATCTGGATGGCAATCGTTATGGTTCCGGTGCACCCACCCGAAGGCGCTACGCTAGCCGCGTGGCTGAATTATCTCGAGGCGCTTCACCCGAGTGCCATTGATATGGGGCTGGAGCGTGTACAACAGGTTGCCCATCGCCTAGATTTGAAGGCTGATGCAGTCAAGATTGTGGTGGGTGGCACAAACGGTAAAGGGTCAACCTGTGCCATGCTCGAGTCAATCCTGTTGGCAGCGGGCTATCGCGTTGGGCTGTACACCTCCCCGCACCTAATTTCTTTTAACGAACGCGCCCGAGTGAACGGTGTCATCATCGATGACGCAACGCTTGTCAGCCAATTTGAGCGGATCGAAGCAGCTCGTCAAGGCGTGTCCCTGACATATTTTGAGTTCACGACGCTTGCAGTGATGGCACTCTTTGCTTCACAGGCGCTTGATGCTTGGGTGCTGGAAGTCGGGCTCGGTGGTCGTCTGGATGCGGTCAATATTGTGGATGCAGACTGCTCTATCGTCACCAGTGTCGACATTGATCACACGGATTGGCTGGGTGATACACGTGAAAAAATCGGTTTCGAAAAAGCCCACATTTATCGCGCAGGTCGTCCAGCAATATGCAGCGATCCAGCACCTCCTCAATCGTTGCTTGACTATGCACAAGAAGTTGGTGCAGATTTGTGGCTTTTTGGTCGAGATTTCAACTATTCGGGTGATCGACAGCAGTGGGCGTTTGCGGGTCGGCATCAGCGCCGCAATGCACTTGCCTATCCAGCACTGCGCGGTGCAAATCAACTCTTGAACGCTTCTGCAGCGCTTGCGGCGCTTGAATCCTTGCGTGAGCGACTCGCAGTGCCGCAGCAGGCCGTGCGGCAGGGGTTATTGCAGGCATCGTTGCCAGGGCGGTTTCAGATTCTGCCAGGACAGCCCACGACCATTCTGGACGTGGCGCACAATCCGCATGCGGCCGCAGTGCTCGAAAAAAATCTCGGAAACATGGGTTTTCATCCCTATACCTACGCTGTCTTTGGGATGCTGGCAGATAAGGATATCGATGGTGTCTTGCGGCATATGGCAGGGCGGATCGATCACTGGTTTTGTGCAGGCCTGCCCGGTGCGCGAGGGGTAAGCGGTGACGCGCTTGCGTCACGTGTGCGCCAATATGTGCAGACGTACGATCCGGACGGCACTAAAAACATACAAGTTTCTGGTTTTGTCAATGTCGAAAAAGCCTATCAAGCGGCAGCCGATAAGGCTAACCCGGATGATAGAATCGTGGTGTTCGGATCGTTTTTAACAGTTGCCGAGGCACTGAATGCCATCGGGCGCGTTTAAAAGAATCCAATCATTTTTGGTGACTATGTGCGCGATCAGTTTTCCGGCCAGGATGTGTGAATAATGGGACTGTTTTCAAGAAAAGATAGTGCCAGTGCCCGTAAGCCAGCGGTTAAGCCGCGTCCCTCGGTCACGAGTGAGGCTCAGGCGGCTGAAATGCGTGTGCGGGCGCGTCGTCGTCTTGCTGGCGCAGTGGCGTTGGTGCTGACCGCGGTCATCGTCCTGCCCATGTTGCTGGACTCGGAGCCCACCCCGGTTGCCAAGAACATTCCTATTCGGTCCCCTGATCGTCAAGCACCGTTCGGACCGAATGCGCCCGAAACGCCTGAAACTGCGGAGCCCACGACCGTAGCAGAGGCCACACCCAGTACCCAAGCGACGCCCACTCCAGCAGCAACAGCTCCAGTGGCAAGTGAGCCTAAGCCTGAGCCAAAAGTTGAGCCCAAGCGCAACGATCCGCCTGTGCGTGCAGAGCCACCTAAAGCAGCAAGCCCTGCACTGAGCGCACGCTCGGCGGACGGAGAGCGTGCTTTGGCCTTGCTTGAGGGCAGGCCCGTACGGCCCGCTGGCACAACGCCAACACCCGCCCAGAATGCCACTCCTCGTCCGCCTCCCGCGGCAGGTAACTTTGTCGTCCAGGCGATGTCTCTGGATTCGGCTGACGATGCGCAGCGCCAGCGCGGCAAACTGCTTGCCTCGGGTGTGAGCAACGCTTTTGTCGATGGTCCGGTGAATGTGAACGGCAACCCTAAATATCGCGTGCGCATCGGGCCATTCCCGTCTCGTGAAGCGGCACAAGCTGCTCAGACTCGGTTGCGCACGTTGGGCTATAGCGGCGCCTTTATTGCCTCGCAGTGACCGGTTTCGATTTCGTCCTGATTGCGATACTCGGGGTCTCAGCTGTGCTGGGATTGTTGAGAGGATTACTCAAGGAAGTGTTGTCGCTGGTTGCGTATGTGTCTGCCTTTTTGGCGGCGATTTGGTGGGGGCCTGAAGTCTCCGATTGGGTGGAGGCCTGGATTACACAATCGTTTTTAAGAATGGCAGTGTCCTACATTGGGATATTCATTGCAGTGCTGCTGACAATCGGGCTCTTCAATATGACGTTGAGTGCGTTGATCAGCAAGACGGGCTTGACGCCAGCCGATCACGGACTGGGTGGTTTGTTTGGCTTAGTGCGGGGCGCTTTATTTGTGTTGATTTTGGTGACCTTGGCAGGTTATACGCCATTACCTAATGAGTCATGGTGGAAGAATGCGATGTTTTCGGGGCAAGTGGTCGCGGTGGTTCAGCAGATTAAATTGCGGCTACCAGATCTAATCGCTGGATGGATGCCTTACTGAACGTCGTTTTCGTTCTTTATTTTTCGGTTTAACCGGTATCAGGAATTTTCATGTGCGGAATTGTTGGAGTCATTGGTCGCGGGCCTGTTAATCAGTTGCTTTACGATAGCTTGTTGCTGCTGCAGCATCGCGGTCAAGACGCAGCAGGTATCGCAACATCGAACGGCAATCACTTCAATATGTACAAGGCGCACGGTTTGGTGCGAGATGTATTCCGTACGCGCAATATGCGCTCTTTACCTGGAACTTCCGGGATCGGTCAAGTGCGTTACCCAACCGCGGGCTCCTCTGAGAGCGTGGAAGAGGCCCAGCCGTTTTACGTCAATGCACCCTTTGGCATCACGTTTGCACACAACGGCAACTTAACCAACTGGCATGAGTTGCGAGAGTCTCTTTTTAAAATTGACCAGCGTCACATCAACACAAATTCTGACTCCGAGGTGCTGCTCAATGTACTAGCCCACGAGTTGCAACGTGCAGCCAACGGCGTTTCTCTAGATGAAGCGGCAATCTTTAAGTCTGTGCGGGCCGTACATCAGCGAGTGAAGGGTGCCTATGCAGTGGTTGCTCAAATTTCCGGCTACGGTTTGCTTGCTTTTCGGGATCCCCATGGTATTCGTCCTCTTTGTTTAGGACGATTTGATACAGATCAGGGACCAGAGTGGATGGTCGCGTCCGAGTCGGTCGCTCTCGAAGGCTCCGGCTTTCAATTCGTGCGCGATATTGCTCCTGGCGAAGGCGTCTTCATCTCTTTAGATGGCAAGATGAGTAGCGAGATGTGCGCTCCAATCGTGGTGCATGCCCCCTGTATTTTTGAATACGTATATTTTGCTAGACCTGATTCAGTTCTGGATGGGGTTTCCGTCTACAGTTCACGCCTCAAGATGGGCGAGTATTTGGCGGATAAACTCGCCAAGACGTTACGGTTGGGTGACATCGATGTTGTGATGCCTATCCCGGACTCCTCACGACCGTCAGCGATGCAATTAGCTGATCGATTGGGCCTGAGCTATCGCGAAGGCCTTATCAAAAATAGGTATGTCGGTCGAACATTCATCATGCCTGGGCAAGCGGTTCGTAAAAAATCAGTCCGGCAAAAGCTCAATACGATTGGTATGGAGTTCAAAGGCAAGAATGTGTTGCTGGTCGACGACTCCATTGTGCGCGGAACCACAAGCCGAGAAATCGTAGATATGGCAAGAGCTGCGGGTGCAAACAAAGTGTACATGGCCTCTGCCGCACCGCCAGTGCGTTACCAAAACGTGTACGGTATTGATATGCCGACTCAAAAGGAACTGATTGCAACAGGTCGTGATGAGGCAGAGATTGCACGCATCATCGGTGCCGATGCACTGGTTTACCAGGACATTGTGTCGATGCAGAAGTCAGTCACAGATTTAAACCCCGCGCTCACGAAGTTTGATAACTCATGTTTTACCGGCGAGTATGTGACGGGTGACATCACGCCTGAGTACTTGGAGCGCTTGGGACGTAGCCGCCATAGTGCACAGGATGAGGCGAGTGGCCTGCTTTTTAATATGGGTTACGCCGCAGAAGACAACTAAGTCGGTAGGCCGATGCCATCGCAATCAAGACGAATAATGCGAGGCTCCAGTAGGCGTACTCGATCCCGAACAATGTGATGCGTGCATCCATGCAACTTGCATAGATGCCAAAAAGCCAAGGCAGCGTGGACTCTAGCCCGGTCTTGGTCATCAACTGATCAGCGAAACTCTGGGCGCACGAAAAGCTTTGTGCGGCGACCTGTGCTTGATAAATCGCAGCCGTCATGCCGGCTAATGCGACCGCTAAGATCAATGCCAAAGAGACAGCGTTTCTGGTGCGAGTCGCTTGTCCCCGGGACCCGATTAACCCGATCGCGGCAATGAGCAGATATAACATGCGCTGCGTCACACACCAAGCGCAGGGCTGCATGTCGTACACATGCTGCGAGATCAGCGCGACTAATACCGCCAATAAACTAATCGATGCGATATAGAGTTGGGCGCGTTGATCAGGCTGCATGCTTTTGCTCTACACCCAGTACCTCGAGAATCGCGCGCTCAAACTGTCGCTGTGTACGCGGTTGTGCGAGGGCTTCCCCGCTGATGACAAAGACGTCCTCAATCCGATCTCCGAGCGTCATCACCTTGGCGGTCTGTAAGTTAATTGCAAAAGACACAAACACCTGGGCTAACTCGCCAAGCAGGCCGGGACGATCGCTTGCGATGACATCGAGACGCCAGCTTTGGCTGCGCTCGTCAGGGTGTAGCTCAACGATTGGAGGAAAGGGGAACGCTTTAGAAAGGCGAGATGGTCTCAAGCCAAAGGCGTCAGCGGCGTGTGATGCATCCTGGGGTTTGTCGAGATGGTGAGTCAACTCGTGTTCGATCAGCGCAGCGATTGTTCGCAAATCTTCATTTGTTTCGGTTGGCAAGACTACGAAACTGTCCAGCGCGTAGCCATCTCGTGTTGTGTGAATGCGTGCGTCTTGAATGCTGATCAGGCGTCTAGCAAAGTAACCACAAATGCGTGCAAACAGATCAGCAACGTCTTTCGTATATACCAAGACTTGAATGCCTTCAGCGCCATCGGTTGGCCGCGCCTTGACGATCGTCTCTGCTGTGCCGACACGGTGATATAGGTGACGCGTATGCCATGCGATTTCGCTTGCGTCATGGCGTAAAAAGTAAGCAACGTCTAGCTGCTTCCAAAATGCCTCTCGCGTGTCGTCGCGCAAACCTGCTAGTCGAATCAATCCGGCAGCTTCTTCCATACGTTGGCGCAACACTGTGTTCGCGTCGTCCGTCGTCCCGCTGAACATGGCACGAGTTTGGTTGTACAGATCCTCAAGTAACTTCCCTTTCCAGGCATTCCATACTTTGGGGCTCGTGCCGCGAATATCCGCCACGGTTAAGAGGTACAGTGCTGTGAGCTGTCTGGGAGTCTCGACCAGTGCCGCAAATTCCTTGATGACTTCGGGATCTGATAGATCCTTTTTTTGAGCCACTTGCGACATTTGTAGGTGATGTCGCACAAGAAACACGACAAGGCTTGTGTCCTCTTTCGATAACCCGTGATCACGCGCGAAGTGTTTGACTTCCTCTGCACCTAAGGTGGAATGGTCTCCACCTCGGCCTTTTGCGATATCGTGAAATAACGCAGCGACATAAAGCAACCAATGACGATCAAAGCTTGCGGTCAATCTGCTGGCCAGCGGGTATTCTTGAGCATGCTCAGGCATGGTGAAACGGCGCAAATTACGTAAGACAGCCAGAGTGTGTTGATCAACGGTATAGACATGAAACAAGTCATGCTGCATTTGGCCCACAACGAGACGGAACACTGGCAGATAGCGAGGCAAAATGTTGAGCATCGTCATACGTCGCATGGCGTGCACAATTCCGTGTGGCTGCTGCAAAATTTGTAAAAACAATTCGCGGTTGGTTTTAGACCGACGAAACTCTGCGTTAATACGGTGACGTGCATGCCAGATCGCGCGTAGAGCTCTGCCAGAGAGCTCAGTAAGGTCTGGGTGCTGTTGCATCACCAAGAAGACGCCCAAGAGCTGCTCAGGGTGCCGCTCGAACACCTCGTCGTCGATGATGTCTAATCGATTACGGTGCGCAACGTAAAATCTGTTGATTGGACGAACCTCATCTCGGTTGGGCGGGAATAGGTTTTCCTCGATGTTTTGCACGAGCAACGTATTGAGTTGTGTCACTAGGCGTGCCGCCCAATAGTAGCGCTGCATCAAAATTTCACTGGCACGGCGCGTGCTCGTCGCATCGATGCCGTAGGCCTGTGCAAGTCCATGCTGGAGATCAAACAACAAGCGGTCTTCCCGACGTTTTGCTAACAGATGTACTTCGATGCGTACGCGTTTGAACGCCTGCTCTGCGCGTCTTAAATCACGGGCCTCCGCAGTAGTGAGCAGTCCAGCACGTGCGATCTGCTGCCATGTTGTCCCAAAGCCTGCTGCCCGAGCCATCCACATAATGACTTGCAGGTCACGCAATCCGCCGGGCGACTCCTTGCAATTTGGTTCAAGGGAGTAGGGGGTGTCTTGATAGCGTGCATGCCGCTGCTGCATCTCGGCGCGCTTACCCTGAAAGAAAACTCGTGCGTCCAAGTGCTCCGTCATGCGCGTATGCAGCGTTTGTGTCAGTTTGCGGCTACCCGCAATCCAGCGTGTCTCGAGCAATGATGTTTCTACCGTAATGTCACCGCCCGCTTCTGTTACGCACTGCTCAATTGTGCGCACGCTGCAACCGGGCTCTAGACCAATGTCCCACATGGCTGCGACGAGGGCACTTAGCGCGGCTTCATCACGTTCATTCGGCTCATGCGGCAGCAATATCAATAAATCTACGTCTGAAAAGGGATACAACTCACCGCGCCCGTAGCCGCCGACAGCGGCAAGTGCTGCACCTTTGGGGAGGGGTAGGTGAACGAGTAGGTCGCGTAAGGCCTGGTCCGCACACTGGCGCAGCGCACCGAGCAATTTGTCTGGCTGGGGCTTGTCCCGATATTGCTCGATCGCAGTGAGTCGACTCGCTTGAGCCTGACTGCGTATCGTCGCGAGCGCTGTGGAGTCAGTCATCTTATGGCCTCAGGCAGACGGTCGAATTGTTGCTATGGGGTGATGAATGCGGGTGCTGGGGGCATGCCATCTGAAACGGTCATCACTTCAAAACTACTTTCTGTAACCAGTACGGTATGTTCCCATTGCGCAGACAGACTGTGATCGCGTGTCACAACGGTCCACCCGTCGGAGAGCTGTCTGATTTCACGTCGTCCTGCATTGATCATTGGCTCGATGGTAAAGATCAAGCCGGGTTCAAGTATTTGCCCGGTCCCGGCCTTGCCGTAATGCAAGATTTGCGGGTCTTGATGAAATACTTTGCCAATGCCGTGGCCACAAAACTCACGGACGACGGAAAAACCACTTTGTTCTGCGTGCCGCTGGATTGCCTGGCCGATGTCGCCAAGCGTATTGCCAGGCTTGACCTGCGCAATGCCAAGCCACATGCAGTCAAACGTCACTTCAGAAAGACGCTTGGCGAGTATGGAGGGCTCGCCCACGTAGTACATCCGACTTGTGTCGCCAAACCAGCCATCTTTGATGATTGTGACGTCGATATTCAGGACATCTCCGTTTTTCAGGACTTTGTCGCCCGGGATTCCATGGCAGACTTGGTGATTGACGGAGGTGCATATCGCACCGGGAAAAGGAGGGTATCCAGGCGGGGCATAGCCTACAGTGGCCGACTTGACGTTTAGAACGTTTGTCAAGAAATCGAGGCAAAGTTTGTCTAGTTCACCCGTGGTGATCCCGGGTTTGACATGTGGGGTTATGAAATCGAGCACTTTGGCGGCGTCTTTACAGGCCGCACGCATGCGGTCTAAATCGGCGGGATTGGTGACTAAACCCATATTGACTTGAGTATTAAGCGTGAAAGATAGTAGAATTATAGGCTTACCAGTGTTTTTGCACGGTCATACCGTTGTAAATCATTGTAGTGAGTTGTGTGTAAATTGCTGTTATTAAATCGCGTGGTACGCCGCCAGGGTGCTGGTATATAGCCTGTTAGGGCTGTTGCTGGTGCAGGCGTTATCACTAGACCCAACCCTCGGAGCTCTTATTATGTCTTTAATGCGTGAAATGTTAGAAGCGGGCGTGCACTTTGGTCACCAGACCCGTTATTGGAACCCAAAGATGGCCC
>JACCED010488532.1_pt1 | contig 28132 bp, 31 predicted proteins | sample 7455021 | NCBI WGS metagenome assembly JACCED01 (sample SAMN15323456, study PRJNA562643) | freshwater metagenome | isolation source: river surface water | place: USA:Blue River Watershed | collected 2017-08-19 | reverse complement strand
GTGGCAAAGGCTTCCATTTCAGTCAGTCGGTCCATTTGTTTCCCCAAGCGAGCAGAGTGGGCAGATGGACTGTTATTGACCTCGAAATCGGGCAGGAACGGGGCGCGGGTGCGTTCTATCCGGGGTAATTGCGCGGATCGTTCATGGCGCGGAAACGAACGCGCCGCCTGTCGTGGACGTCAGACCCGAAACCGTTCAGACGCCAAGCGCAAGATCAAATTGGGGTCGGGGCAGATGGATTGCCAGACGTCCCAAAGGCTTTCATGGCCGACACCAAAGAAGTTTCCGTCGGTCTGTTCCAGCATATCGGCCATGATCTGGAAATGGATATGCGCCGCCCAACCGCCGTTTTCGTGCCAGTCGCCCAGATGGGCAATCAACTGACCCGCCGCCACGGTATCGCCCACCTTGCACAGGCCCGGAAGCGTTCCGGCCAGATGGCCATAGAGCGTGTGGAAGGTCGCACCTTGCGCATCGTGTTCTAGAATGAGCGTGTGGCCGTAGTCCAAAGGATCGGCGTTATAGGTGACAAAGGCCACCTTGCCGGGCAGCGGGGCATAAACCGGCGTCATCGCCGGGGCAAAGACATCAATCCCAAGGTGATAGGTGCGCCGTTCCGGGCTGGCGCTGTCGGCGAATTGGTCGGTAGCATAGACTGAGCGTTTCTCGCCATAGCTGCCCAGACCGTAAGGCACGCCCTTGGCAGCAAACCACGCGTCAAAGGCGCGGTCAGAAAAGGCGGGCATGTCGGCATGTTCGCCGCGCGTCAGCAGGGCAAGGCTGGGTCCTTCGCTGATGGCGGGCAAGAAAAGCGGCGATACCTTGGCCTGTGTGAGATACTGGCGCAGCGCTGGTTCTATCGCCGCCGCAGGCAGACCTTGGCCGCATCGGATCACGGCGCGCAGCAACCCCTGATCCACGCCACGCAACCGTGCGGCCTCATGCTTTGGCGCGGCTGCCAGCAACTCGGTCAGCGACATGTCTGGCAGTTGTGCCGCAAGCCCGCGCAGGGCGGCGTAAAGATCGGCCTTTCCGGTCAGTGCGGCAGAGATCGTGGCGGCGCGTGTCATGGTGTTTCTCCCTTTGATGCCTGTGTTGCATGCCGCATTGGCCAAGGTCAAAGCCCCAAACGGCGCAAGGCGGCAACGGTTTGAAAATCTCGTGCCTGCCCGCTTGTTGCGGCAAAGCGTGCTGGATTAGCCTGCCTGACCAGAAAAGAGCGGCTGCACGGCTGCGTCAGGGCAGCAGTGGCGGGGCATGAGATTGAAACATCCGATATGGGCGCTTTTGGCAGGTGGACTGATCCTGCTGGGCTGCGTTGAGGGCGTAGGTTTTGGTGCAGGCGCTGCGCGACCAGTGTTGCAGGGGGGATTCACCATTGATGCGCCCACAGGCTATTGCATGGACGCGAAGGCCAGTCGGGAAACCGCAGACACTGGCATCTATCTGATCGGGCGCTGTCGGCAGAACAGCCCGGTCGCGCCAGCCTTGATCAGCGTTTCTGTGGGCGCACCAGGTTCAGCCGGTGTCATGCTGGCGGGAGGCGAAGAACTTGCGGCCTTTTTTACCTCGGACGAAGGCCGGGCGACCCTTTCGGCCAGTGGCGAAGCCTCAGCTGTGCGTGTGCTTGAGGCGCGCTCGACGGGGGAGACCGGGGAAATCTTTGTCATGCGTCTGAAAGAGCGTGGCGGCCCGGACTATTGGCGTGCGATCATGGGCACGCGTGGTCGGCTGGTGTCGGTTTCTGTCAGGGCTGCGGGCGACGACGCCCTTGCAAGCGAGTCAGGCCGTGAGGTTTTGGATCGTGCCATCGCGTCGCTGCAACGTGCCAACCGGCTTTGACGGGCCCTGCGCGATATTCCCGTGGACCGGACCCCGTCAACTCATTAACCATTTCAGGCGATAAGCGATTCGTTTCTATTTGGGCAACAGTTTTGCCTCAAAGCTTTTACAAGACGTAGATTGGGCTAGAATGGCTGGGGTGGTCAGCAAGTTTTTCGACAGGGTCCTGCACAAAAGGGTCCTGCGGCGCTGGGCGCAGGCCGGAGACGTGGCCAATTCGACCGATCTGGAATCGCTGCGTGGCATGCGTGCCCGGGCCCGTGCGCTGCGCCGCAATCTGGACCGTGTTATCCACGAAGCCGAACACCGGCTTGCCTTGCCGGTCATCGGGTCAAACATCATCCGCAAGCCGATGGGGACCGATTGGGCTTGGCGCCCCAATCTGTGGAAAGGGGCGATCCCGGTGCCGGGCTTTTCGTCGGTGCCGAACAAGGCCGAAGTCTATCCCGGTGCCACGATCTTTCATGATTGCCGCCGCAGCGAGTTGACGGTTCGCCAGATTCGCAACACCCGTGAGGCCGATATCGCGCCCTTTGGCTTTCGCATGGACGTGTTTCGCTTTGACGGGTCTTTCCTGTCCTTGGTGCTGGACCTGCCCGAAGAGGCCGCGCGCGGTCTGCGGCAAAAGCATTTGTTGCGGATGGATGTGATCGTGGAAATGGAAAAGCCGCTAGAGATTTTCGCGCGGCTGAACATCAAGCACGGGCCGAACGTCGAACAGATCGTGCGTGAATTGCCGCTGAATGAGGAAGAGGTGATGGTGGAATTTGACCTCGCCTATTCCAAGATGAACGAAAAGCGCGTCGAACGGTTGTGGGTGGACCTGATTTTTGAGGGGCCAGAGATGAATCAGGTGATCTTGCGCGATGTCACCTTTTCGCGCCGTCCCCGTGCGGAACTGTGAGGCCGATGATGACCGAATTGACCCTGACCAAAACCCGCATTCGCGCCGGTGTCTGGGAGGGCGTGCTGTCGGGCAGCCCCGCAGAACCGGTGCTTGATGTTCAGCATTTGGAAAAACCCGTGGTGGGGGTGACGGTGTCGGTTGTGCCAGAGCGCGCGGGCGAATGGCTGGTTCGCGTGCCGGTGCCGGTCGAGTTGCTCAGCGAGGGCGTTCAGACTTTTTTGATCCGCGATGCGGCGACGGGCGAAAAGTTGCAGCATTTCACCATCATCACCGGGGTGGCGATGGAGGATGACCTTCGCGCCGAGGTGGATCTGTTACGCGCTGAGTTGGACATGCTCAAGCGCGCGTTCCGGCGGCATTGTCTGGAAACCATGGGCTGACGACGGGCCTCCTCGGGCGCCTGCGGCGTCTCGTCGGGTGGCCCGCGCGAAGAGTGTCGCAGACAACGATGAGCGATGCGTGATCAGGTTTCGGCGCTGCGCAGCACGCGCGGCACTTTGAATTCCACATGTTCCTGCGCGGTTTCCACCAGCTCCACCGTGGTGGCAAAGCGCGCTTTGAACGCGTCGATCACCTCATTGACCAACAGCTCAGGCGCCGAGGCCCCGGCGGTCACGCCAACGGCGCCAATGCCGTCCAGCGCACGCCAGTCTATGTCGGTTGCCCGCTGGATCAGCTGGCTATAACCGCAGCCCGCCGCGCTGCCGACCTCGACCAGCCGTTTGGAGTTGGACGAGTTCGGCGCACCGATCACCAAAAGCGCGTCGATTTTTGGCGCAATCGCCTTGACCGCCGCCTGCCGGTTGGTGGTGGCATAGCAAATATCATCGTGGGCAGGCGCAATGATCTTGGGAAAGCGAGCCTGCAAGGCAAGGGCGATTTCGGCCGTGTCATCCACCGAAAGGGTCGTCTGAGTGATGAAGGCAAGTTTGCTTTCATCCCGCACGCTCAGCTTGGCGACATCTTCGGTGGTTTCAACCAAAAGCACCTCACCGTTCGGCAACTGACCCATGGTTCCGATCACCTCTGGGTGGCCCACGTGGCCGATCATGATCATCTGGATGCCGTTTTCAAAATGCCGGGCCGCCTCGTTATGGACCTTGGTGACAAGGGGGCAGGTGGCATCGACCGCAATCATGTTGCGGCTGGCCGCTTCGGCTGGAACGGCCTTGGGCACGCCATGGGCCGAAAAGATGACAGGTCTGTCCGTCGGGCATTCGTCCAACTCTTCGACAAAGACCGCGCCCTTGGCGCGCAACCCGTCAACGACGAATTTGTTGTGCACGATCTCATGGCGCACATAGACCGGCGCGCCCCATTTCTCGATCGCCAGTTCCACGATCTTAATCGCACGGTCCACGCCCGCGCAAAAGCCACGCGGCGCGGCGAGGTAAAGGGTCAGGTGCGGCAGGCTCATGGTGTCACCTTTGAGAGGGGGCAGCACAGAGCTAAGGCGTCGCGCGGCTTTGGTCCAGAGGGGATTGTGTCAAAGTGCGGCGTTGGTGGCCATCGCCAAGACAACATAGCGCCCAGTCTTGGCCAGTGTGATCAGCGCAATGAAGGGTAAAAGCGGCATCCGCAAGGTCCCGGCGAGCAGAACCAACAGATCACCGCCGGGCAGCCAAGACAGCAAAAGCGACCAGCGGCCCCAGCGTGCGAACCATGTTTCGGCCCGCGCCATCTTTTCGGGTGGCAGACGAAACCAGCGCCAAAGGCCAAGGCCGCCAAGGCCACGGCCTGCGGCATAGGTCAGACAGGATCCAAGGATGTTGCCAAGGCTGGCCACGATCACAAGGGCTGTGATCGACCAACCGCTAGCCGCCAAGGCGATAAAGGCCAGTTCTGACTGCATGGGAATGGGGGTGGCGGCCAGAAAGGCCGCCAGAAACATTCCCGAAAGCGCAGAAATTTCAGACCACATCGGGCCTAGGTAGTCCCGCAGGAGCGGACTTCCAAGCCCAATGGGTTTCCATCACTTCTCTTCGACTTGCAGCTCGTCACGCTCCAAGGGACGCGGGTCGCGCGGCGGGCGGCCGATGACATCGCGCAGCTCGTCCAGTTCGATGAAGTTGTCGCACTGGCGGCGCAGTTCATCCGAGATCATCGGCGGCTGGCTGCGGATGGTCGATACGACCGAAACCCGCACACCCTGACGCTGCAGGCTTTCGACCAACGGGCGGAAATCGCCATCGCCTGAGAAGATCACGATGTGATCAACACGGTTGGCCAGCTCCATCGCATCGACGGTCAGTTCGATGTCCATGTTGCCTTTGACCTTCCGACGGCCTTGGCTGTCGGTGTATTCCTTGGCCGGCTTGGTGCGCATGGTAAAGCCGTTGTAATGCAGCCAGTCGACCAGCGGGCGGATCGGGGAATAGTCGTCATTCTCCAAAAGCGCTGTGTAGTAGAAGGCGCGCAGCAGTTTCCCGCGGCGCAGGAATTCTTGACGCAGAAGCTTGTAGTCGATGTCGAACCCCAGCGACTTTGCCGCCGCGTAAAGGTTTGATCCGTCAATGAACAGCGCCAGCCGCTCGTCCTTGTAAAACATTGCCTTGTCCCCTCAATCAGTTGCGCGTCAATCGAACTTCTGCCAGTGGTCTTCGTGATGTAGAGATCCATCGAGCCAACGCGGTTCGATAGCAGCGCTGCTGATGTCGCGACAAGCCTAACTAAAGAGAGGGTTTCATCGGTGGATAGTGCGGGAACCCAACTCTTGGTCGCGCTGGGTGCCAATCAACCGTTCGAGCGGTGGACGCCAGATCAGCTTGTGCCCGAAGCCGCGCGCCAGATCGCGCTCGAATTCGGTGGCGCGCTGCGCTTGAGTGCACTGTATAGGACGCCGTGCTTTCCGGTTGGGGCGGGCCCCGATTATGTGAACGCCGCAGCGTTGGTGACTGTGCCACGTCCGGTTACGGCGGATCAGGCCTTGCAGACCTTGCACCAGATTGAGGCCCGCTTTGGCCGCAAGCGCATCACCCGCTGGGGCGCCCGCACGCTGGACATTGATCTTTTGGCCATGGGCGATGCGGTGCTGCCCGATCTGGCCGAGCAAGGCAGATGGCGCACCCTGCCGCCCGAAGATCAGGCGCGAGTTGCGCCGGACCGCTTGATTTTGCCGCATCCGCGCCTGCAAGACAGGGCTTTTGTGCTGGTGCCCCTTGCCGATGTGGCTGCCGACTGGCGCCACCCGGTTTTGGGGTTGAGCGTGGCCGAAATGCTGGCCGCTTTGCCTGCCAGTGCCCGCGCCGAGGTCGTCCGCCTGAACCCCGCTGCATCCTTTTGATTATAGGCTTGTCAAGCCCCCGGTTCGCGCCTAAATAGGCGCTTCCATTTTCCCAAGCCCCTGGAGCATCCCATGGCCCGCGTGACGGTCGAAGATTGCGTTGACAAGGTTCCCAACCGGTTTGAACTGGTGATGCTGGCCGCCCATCGGGCGCGCGAAATTCAGTCCGGGTCTGTCCCCACTGTGGACCGCGACAACGACAAAAACCCCGTTGTTGCTCTGCGCGAGATTGCAGAAGAAACCCAGCTTGCCGGTTCGCTGCGCGAGCGGATGATCGAGTCGCACCAGACCCAGATCGAGGTGGACGAGCCGGAAGAAGACCAGATGGCGCTTTTGATGTCGGGCGAGATTGATCGCCCGATGGCCGACGACATGTCGGAAGAGCGGATGCTGCGCATGCTGATGGAAGCCCAGGGCGAAAACTGAGCGTGACTCAAGGCCGCAAGGCCGGGCGGGGCGGTGATGATCGACGTTGAAGACCTCATCGCCCTTGTCCGAAACTACAACCCCCGTTCCAACGCTGATCTGATCCGCCGTGCATATGCTTACGGCATGCAGATGCACGAGGGGCAGTTCCGAAAATCGGGTGAGCCGTACTTTACCCACCCCGTTGCCGTTGCAGCCATTCTGACCGAACAGCAACTCGACGATGCCACCATCGTCACGGCCTTGTTGCACGACACGATCGAAGACACCAAATCCACCTATTCTGAGGTGGAGCGGCTGTTCGGCACCGAAGTGGCCGAGTTGGTCGATGGCGTGACCAAGCTGACCAACCTGCAGCTGTCTTCGACCGAATCGCAGCAGGCTGAGAACTTTCGCAAGCTGTTCATGGCGATGTCGAAAGACCTGCGAGTGATTTTGGTCAAGCTGGCTGACCGGCTCCACAACATGCGCACCATTCGCAGCATGAAGCCGGAAAAGCAGGTGCAAAAGGCCCGCGAAACCATGGAGATCTATGCACCCTTGGCTGGTCGCATGGGGATGCAATGGATGCGTGAGGAGTTGGAGGATCTGTCCTTCAAGGTTCTGAACCCCGAGGCGCGCAACTCGATCATCCGCCGGTTTCTGACCTTGCAGAAAGAAGCGGGCGATGTGGTTCACAAGATCACCGCCGACATCCGGTCTGAACTTGAAAAAGTGCAGATTGAAGCTTCGGTCTATGGTCGGGCGAAAAAGCCCTATTCGATCTGGCGCAAGATGCAGGAGAAGGATCTGGCCTTTTCGCGCCTGTCCGACATCTACGGCTTTCGCGTGATTTGCGATTCTATGGCTGACTGCTATCGGATCCTTGGCGTCATCCACCAGCGCTGGCGTGCTGTGCCGGGGCGGTTCAAGGATTACATCAGCCAGCCCAAGAACAACGGCTATCGGTCGATCCACACCACGGTGTCTGGCCGCGACGGCAAGCGGGTTGAGGTGCAGATCCGCACCCGGGAGATGCATGAGGTGGCCGAGGCCGGTGTTGCCGCGCACTGGTCTTACCGCGAAGGCGTGCGTGCCAAGAACCCCTTTGCCGTTGATCCTGCCAAGTGGATCGCCAGCCTGACCGAGCGTCTGGACGAAGAGGACCACGACGAGTTTCTCGAGCATGTGAAGCTTGAGATGTATTCCGATCAGGTGTTCTGCTTTACGCCCAAGGGCGATGTGGTGCAGCTGCCGCGCGGGGCGACCCCTTTGGATTACGCCTATTCGATCCATACGCGCATCGGGAACTCTTGCGTGTCGGCCAAGGTTGACGGCATCCGCGTGCCTTTGTGGACGCGACTGAAGAACGGCCAGTCGGTGGAAATCATTACGGCCGAGGGCCAGCGACCGCAGGCCAGTTGGATTGACATTGTCACCACCGGGCGCGCTAAGGCCGCGATCCGCCGCTCCTTGCGCGAAGAGGACCGGGGGCGCTTTGTGCGTCTGGGTCAAGAGCTGGCACGGGCGGCGTTTGAGCATGTCGGCAAGAAGGCCACCGACAAGGCGCTGCGTACGGCAGCCAAAATGCTGGGTGTACCGGATGAGGTAGAGCTTCTTGCCCGGCTCGGTTCGGCCGAGTTGACGGCGCGTAAGGTGGTCGAAACGCTTTATCCTGAGCTATCCAAGTCTGCGACCGAAGAGGTTGAGACCGCCCGCCCGGTTGTCGGGCTGGACGACAGCCAAACCTTCCGCCGCGCCCAATGCTGCCAACCCCTGCCGGGGGAACGGATCGTCGGTATCGCCTATCGCGGGCAGGGCGTGGTGATCCACGCGATCGACTGCCCTGCGCTTGAAGAATTCGAAGAGCAACCGTCGCGTTGGGTTGATCTTCACTGGCATGCAGGTCGTCACAAGGCGGTGAACGCGGTCAGCCTCGAAATCACGATCTCGAACGATGCCGGGGTCTTGGGCCGCGTCTGTACCTTGATCGGCGAACAGAAGGCCAATATCTCGGATCTGCGGTTCACAGAACGCAAACCAGATTTTTACCGAGTGATCGTTGACGTTGACTTGCGCGACGTTGAACATTTGCACATGGTCATGACCGCGCTTGAAGCCGAGACGGATGTGGCACAGGTTGCCCGTCATCGGGATGTGACGCGAAAGCCCTAAGCTGGGCAAATGCGGGTATTGGCCCGCAAGGAAGGAAACGGGTTGGTTTTCAAGCGCCGAGATCCCATGAGTTGGGGCGCATGGCTGCGTGAGCAGATCTATCCGCGCAGCGGTTTTCGCCGCGCGACCCGTTATGTCATTCACCGCATGACCCGCCTACCAGACCAACCTCACAAGGTGGCGCGCGGGGTATTTGCTGGGTCTTTGGTGGGTTTCCTGCCCTTGCCCGGCTTGCAGTTTCTTGCTGCATGGGCAGCCAGTCGGGCGATCAACGGCAACCTTTTGGCCGCGCTGCTGGCCACGTTCAACACCAACCCAATCACCACGCCTTTCTTTGCCGTTCTGGCCATGACGCTGGGCCACTGGATGCTGGGCATAGAAAAGCCCTTGTCGTGGGAATACATCTCAGGCGCAACCGAGCAGGCCGCGGTGGACCTTTGGTTCAACTTCACCGCCATATTCACCGCCGATGTCACCCGCTGGGATGGGCTTTATCAGTTTTGGCATGAAATCTACTGGCCCTACTTCATTGGAGCTTTGGGGCCGGGTATCATTTTAAGCCTGATTGGCTATTACATCACCATCCCGCTGGTCGAGGCGTATCAAAAGGCCCGTGCCGCGAAGGCGGATGATCGCAAAGAAAAGCGGTCCCGGCTGAAGGCGACCATTGCCGAGGCGGCGGCGCGCTTGCGCCCGCACCGCGACGGCGACAAGCTAGACACACGGGGCGACCGCAAAGATTCGGGCGACCCCAAGATCTGACCAAGAAAGGAAGCGGGCTTTGGAAAAGCTGCGGCTGGGTGTGAACATCGACCATGTGGCCACTGTGCGTAATGCGCGTGGATCGGCTTGGCCCGATCCGCTGCGTGCCGCGCTTTTGGCCGAAGCTGCGGGGGCCGATGGCATCACCGCGCATCTGCGCGAAGATCGCCGCCATATCCGCGACGCCGATATGGAGGCGCTGATGGCAGGCATCGGTATTCCATTGAATTTTGAATGCGCCGCCACCGATGAGATGGCCGCCATTGCGCTGCGGCTCAAGCCCCATGCGGTTTGCCTTGTGCCCGAGCGGCGCGAGGAGCGCACGACCGAGGGCGGTTTGGATGTCGCGGGTGATGAAGCCCGGCTGGCCCGCTATATCGCGCCCCTGCGTGATGCGGGTTGCCGTGTGTCGATGTTCATCGGCCATGATCCGCGCCAGATCGAAGCCTCGGCCCGCATCGGGGCGGCGGTGGTCGAACTCCACACCGGCCACTACTCCGACCTGCATGCCGAAGGCCGCCATGATGAGGCCGAGGCTGAGTTGGCAGCCCTGTGCAAGGGGGCTGCACTGGCCCATGCGCTGGGCCTTGAGGTGCATGCCGGGCACGGGCTGACTTATGAAAATGTCGCCCCGATTGCCGCCATCCCCGAGCTGCGCGAGCTGAACATCGGGCATTTCTTGATCGGAGAGGCGGTGTTCATGGGTCTTGGCCCGGCCATCGAGGAAATGCGCCGCCGGATGGACATGGCGCGACCACGGCGCGGATAACCGCGCCCATTGCCGGGCTTCGCCCCTGCAACTTGACTCCCCGTCCCCCCGCGCGCATGTAGCGCCGAGGATGTGCGGCGAACCCTACGAAAGAAGGCGACCAAGATGGCAAAATCCGAAGGCGGAATTGGCGAGACCATCAAGACCGTGGTCTGGGCGCTGTTGATCGCAGGCGCGTTCCGCACACTGTTCTTTCAGCCTTTCTGGATCCCGTCCGAGTCGATGAAGTCGACGCTGCTGATCGGCGACTTTATCTTCGTCAACAAGATGGCCTACGGCTATTCGCGCTATTCCTGCCCCTTTGGCATCTGCCCAATCTCAGGGCGCGTTCTGGGATCAGATCCCGAACGTGGCGATGTTGTGGTGTTCCGCCATCCGGTCAACGGGTCTGACATGATCAAGCGGCTGATCGGTCTGCCGGGCGATCAGATTCAGATGAAACAGGGCGTGCTTTACATTAATGGCGCTGTGGCCCCGCAGGTGGCCGATGGGGTGTTTGAGGAAATCTTCGAACCCCAAGGTCCGATGGCAAACCGCCCCGGTTGTGCCAATGCGCCGTCGCTGGGAGAGATTTGCGAAAAGCCGCGCTTCCGCGAAACGCTGCCCAACGGGGTGACCCATACGATCTTGAACATCGGGGATGCCGCCGGGCTGCCCGACAATTCTGACATCTTTACCGTGCCCGAGAAGCATTACTTCTTCATGGGTGACAACCGCGACAATTCCACCGACAGCCGCTATCCGCAGTCTGCGGGTGGCGTGGGCTTTGTCTCGGAAGAGTTCCTGATTGGCCGAGCAGATCGGGTGATGTTCTCATCTGCAGGCAGCCGGATGCTGTATTTCTGGACGTGGCGGAGCGACCGCTATTACAAGGCCATCGAATAGGCATGCCCCTTCTGACGGCGCTTTTCGATTTGCATGGAACGGCAACCCGCAAGCAGGCCTTGCGGGTTTTCGCTGTGCTGCTGGTCGCTATTGCTGTGGCGATGCTGGTCGAACGGCTAGCGCCTAACTACAGTCGGTTTGTCGTGCCGCTGGTCGGCTTTGTCTATGTTTGGTGGTGGGCCACTGCTGTGCGTCGGTTGCATGATGCGGGGCGCAGCGGCGTCTGGGCCTTGGCCTTGTGTGTGCCCGTCCTTGGCCTTTTTGCCTCTCTGATGGTGTTGTTTCTGCGCGCTGACAGGCCCTTCAATGGTGGTCTGGCCGGTTTGCAACTCGCTGGGTCACTGGGCCTTGTGCTGTTGACCCTGCTTTCGGCGAGCCGTCTGACATGGGCCCCATACTGGGCGCCGGCCGTGTCGATGAAGCCTACGCTTAGCGCTGGGGACTATCTTGCTGTGCGCCATCTTGGGACCGCTGCTTTGGTGCGCGGAGATCTCGTGGTGTTTCGCCACCCTGTCAGCGGTGAGGCGCATATCCATCGGTTGATCGGCCTTGCAGGAGATGTCGTGGCGATGCAGGGCGGTCAGCTTGTCTTGAACGGCCAGACCTTGCCGCAAGAGGATGCTGGCGTTTTGCAAGAGATCTATGGGACCCAAGGCCCGCTGGGCAGCTTGCCGCGCTGTTCCAATACGGTGGTTGGCGTTGGCGCGATCTGCGAGACGGATCTGCGGTCTGAAACCCTGCCCGAGGGGCGGAGCTATCGGGTCGCGAACATCGAGGATGGGGGCTTTGCCGATGATATCGGGCCCTTCACCGTGCCAGAGGGTCAGATGTTTCTGCTGGGCGATAACCGCGACGATTCCGCTGACAGTCGCTTTGCCCAAGCTGCGGGGGGGCTGGGCTTTGTCCCGCTTGAAAATGTGATAGGACGTGTGACACGGGTGATCTTCTCGTCAGCGGGCAGCTCGCCTTGGGCGGTATGGGCTTGGCGGTCAGATCGCATCTTCAGGTCGGTGGAATGAGGCTTTCGGCGGATCTTTTGGCCTTTCAGGGCCGCATCGGGCACCAGTTTCGCCAGCCTGCGCTTTTGGTGCGGGCTGTCACGCATTCCTCAATCTCCTCGCCGACGCGGCCCGACAATCAGCGGCTGGAGTTTCTGGGCGACCGGGTGTTGGGCCTTGTGATGTCCGAGGCGCTTTTGTCTGCTGATGGCAAGGCGAGCGAGGGGCAATTGGCGCCGCGCTTTAATGCGCTGGTGCGCAAGGAAACCTGTGCCGATGTGGCGCGCGAGATTGGTCTGGGCGATGTGCTAAAGCTTGGCCGGTCTGAAATGCTGTCAGGCGGACGGCGGAAGGATGCGCTTCTGGGGGACGCTTTGGAGGCAGTGATTGCCGCTGTCTATCTGGATTCCGGGTTCGAGGCGGCCAAGGTCTTGGTCCTGCGGCTCTGGGGCCAGCGGGTTGGCATGGTCGAGACCGATGCGCGCGATCCCAAGACCAGCCTTCAGGAATGGGCACAGGCCCGCGCGATGAAGGTGCCCAGTTACACCGAGCTTGGTCGTGATGGCCCCGATCACGCCCCACAATTCACCGTCGAGGTAAAGCTTGACAATGGCGAGGTGGAAACCGCCCGCGCCAGCACGAAACGCGCCGCCGAACAGGCCGCAGCCCGGGCGCTTTTGGCCCGGATGGAGCAATTGAATGACTGAGACGAACCTTGGAACACGCGCCGGATTCGTCGCCCTGATCGGCGAACCGAATGCGGGGAAATCGACGCTTTTGAACCGAATGGTGGGGGCCAAGGTCTCGATTGTGACGCATAAGGTGCAAACGACCCGCGCCCGAATTCGGGGGATTGCGATTGAAGCGCAAAGTCAGATCGTGTTCGTGGACACGCCCGGCATTTTCCGCCCGCGCCGCCGTTTGGACCGCTCGATGGTTAAGGCAGCTTGGGGCGGTGCGTCGGACGCTGACATTGTGGTCCTGTTGATCGAAGCGCATCGCGGGCTGACTGAGGGGGCGCAGGCGATCATCGACCGTCTGCGGGACGAGATGCCGCGTGGCAAGCCAGTGGCCTTGGCGATCAACAAGATTGACCGCGTGAAGGCCGAGGTGCTGCTGGCGCTGACCCAAAAGATGAATGAGGCCTTCCCCTTCGCCAAGACCTTCATGATCTCGGCCGAGCGCGGGTATGGGGTTGACGATCTGCGCGAGTGGCTCGCCGCTGAGGTGCCTGCAGGTCCATGGTTCTATCCCGAGGATCAGATTGCCGATCTGCCAATGCGGATGATCGCCGCCGAGATGACGCGCGAAAAGCTGACCCTTCGCCTGCACGAAGAACTGCCCTATCAGCTGACCGTTGAGACCGAAAAATGGGAAGACAAGCCCGACGGATCAACCCGGATCGACCAGATCATCTATGTCTCGCGCGATGGGCATAAGGGGATTGTGCTGGGCAATGGTGGTGAGACCATCAAATCCATCGGCACGGCAGCGCGGGCCGAAATCTCGTCCTTTTTGGATCGCAAGGTGCATCTCTTCCTGCAGGTCAAGGTGCGGGAAAACTGGCAGGAAGAGGCCGAGCGCTATTCCGAGATGGGGCTTGAGTTCAAGGACGGCGATGCTTGAGAGTGTCTTGAGCCGTTGCTTTTGCGGGGCTGTTGAAGCCTCCGGCGGGAGTGTTTTGGCCAAGATGAAATTATGAGTGCGCGTCTGGCAACCGGGGTCTGGGTGGCGGCGTATCTCGCACGGTTGCGGATGGCCGGGATGGCGGCCTATGTGGTGGCCAAGGGCGATGCGACGGCTGGGGCAGTGGTGGTCAAGGTCGTTCTGCCGGGCGGGCGCGGCAAGGCCATGGTGCGCGGCTTTGATCTGGCCAGCGGGGCGCGCCTGTGGCGCGTGTTGGCCGAAGGCGACGAGCGCGAGGTGGACGCCCTTTTGCAGCGCGAACGTGGCCGCGACCCTGATCTTTGGGTGATTGATGTCGAAGATGCGTCGGGGTTGGCGCTCCTTGGCGAAGAGGGCTTTGCCAGCGACTGATGCTTGCCAAGCCTGCCCGGGCGTGTCGATAGTCAAGTCATGGAATGGCGGGACGAAGGCTGTGTCATTGCTGTGCGTGCGCATGGTGAGACGGCTGCGATCATCGAGGTGTTCACGGCGGCCCATGGCCGTCATGCGGGCGTGGTGCGCGGGGGCGCTTCGCGCCGGATGGCGGCTGTGTTGCAGCCGGGCAGTCAGGTTGCCGTACAGTGGCAGGCCCGGCTTTCTGAACATATGGGCGTTTTCGCCGTGGAGCCGGTGCAGTCGCGGGCGGCGCTGATGGCGGATCGGCTGTCCTTGGCCGGGTTGAATGCGATCTGTGCCATGCTTCATGTCTGTTTGCCGGAACGGGCATCGCATCCCGCACTTTGGCGGGGCACGATGGCGCTCTTGGCTCACATTGAGCAAGGTGGCGATTGGCCTGCGCAGTATCTGCGTTGGGAGGTCGCGCTGTTGGACGAATTAGGCTTTGGGCTGGACCTTGGTCGTTGTGCGGTGACCGGCAGCCGCGAAGGCTTGGCCTATGTCAGCCCGAGAACCGGCCGCGCGGTGAGTGTGGCGGGGGCGGGAGAGTGGGCGGCGCGGTTGTTGCCTTTGCCGTCGGTGGTGATGGGTCAGGGGCCGGCCAGTCCGCAGGAGTTGGGGCAAGGCTTTGCGCTGACGGGGCATTTTCTGTTGAAGGGGCTGGAGCCTGTGCTGTTCGGTCAAGCCTTACCCGCCGCGCGGATGCGATTGATCGACATGTTGAACGACAAGGCCTGAACAGGCGTCGCCAAGGTCGCCAACAGACTCGTCTTGTGTCGCCTGCGTGGCAGATGCCTATGTTGGAGCCATTAGGGTCGGATTATGGCTTTACGATATATTCCCCTGCATCTGAAACATTCGGCCACGCCGAAGATTACCGATTTTGCTGTGTTGTCCGGGCTTGAGGCGGCGGTGCGTGGCACGTTGATTTCGACGGTGCCGATCGCGGTTTATGATGCCTTTGGCTCGGCGAGTGATCTGTCGACGGTGTACCTTGCAGCGGGGATCATCACGCTGTTTTGGGGCCTTTTGGTGCCCCGCATCACCCAGATGCTGCCGCGCCGCTGGGTCTATTCGACGGGCTGTGCGCTGTATCTCGTCGCGATGGCTTTGTTCATCATGGGCACGCCAATGTCGGTTCAGGCCGCGATCTTGATTTCAGGCATGGCGACGGTGACAACCTTTGTCTGTCTGAACGCCTATGTGCTGGACTATGTCGCGCGGGCCGATCTGGGCAAGACCCAAGGCCAGCAGATGGTTTATGCCGCTGTGCCTTGGGCCGTCGGGCCGCTGACCGGGGTTTGGCTGCGCAGCATCTGGGACCCGCTGCCATTTCTGGTGGCGGGCGGTTTTGCCGTGATCTTGCTGGCGGTGTTTTGGTATCTGCGGTTGGGCAATGGCAAGCAGATCACCCGGGCCAAGGGGCCGGCGGTTAACCCATTGGCCTATTTGGGACGGTTCTTCCGGCAGCCACGTCTCATCATTGGTTGGCTGTTTGCGGTGTTCCGCAGCTGTGGCTGGTGGGTTTATGTGGTGTATGTGCCGGTCTTTTGCATTGAAAGCGGGCTGGGCGACAAGCTGGGTGGCGTCATGCTGTCGATCAGCAACGCGACGCTTTTGTTGTCGCCGATGATGGCGGGCATTGTGCGGCGGCTTTCGGTGCGGCGGACCTTGCTTTGGACGATGGCTTATTGTGCGGGGCTCTTCATCTTGGCCACCGTGGTATCGCCCATGCCTTGGTTGGCGCTGGGCCTGTTGTTCCTTGCTTCGTTTGGGCTTGTGATGCTGGACGTTGTGGGGGGCTTGCCCTTCCTGATGTCGGTAAAGCCGTCTGAGCGGGCCGAGATGGCCGCAGTATATTCCAGTTTCCGCGATGTCTCGGGCATTCTGACCCCAGGTGCGGCCTATCTGGTCCTGTTGGTCTTGCCGCTTTCGGGCATTTTTGCTGCCAGCGGCATGGCCTTTGCGCTGTCATGGTGGCTGGCACTGAACCTACACCCGCGTCTTGGGACGCAGCGCCCGTCGCGCGGCGGGGCCTAGACTTCGCCCTTTTCCAAAAGCCACTCGGCACTGGCGCGCAAGGCCCCTTCGGGCGAGATAAAGCGCATGTCTAGCACCTCACGCGCGCGGGCGTTTGACATGGGGTGCGCCTTGCCCACGGCGGGCAGGATGGCTTTGATCTGTGGGTCAAACAGCGCCAAGAGCCGCAGCACCACCATTGGGGCGACGCGGGTGGCGATCCTGCGCTTTGGGTAGGCGCGCTTTAGCTCGGTCGCCATGGCGGCCATGGTCATATTGCCCGCCACGGCCAGAATGCGCATGCCAGACACCGCGGGGCGTTCCAGCGCGCGCAGGTGCATTTCGGCGACATCGCGCACATCGACCACCGGGAAATCCAGCATCGGCACCATCGGATCCTTGCCGCGTAGGATTCGGGCAATCACCCCGATTGAACTGCCGTAATGGCGGTCCAGCGGCGGGCCCATCACAAAGCCGGGGTTGATCGTGGTGAGGTGAAGCCCGTTGGCCGCGGCGAACTCCCACGCGGCCTGTTCAGCCAAGGTCTTTGACTGGCCATAGGCCGAGGTGTCGGGCGCGTTCGGGTCGCACCAATCGGCCTCATTCTGTAGCCCGGATTTGGACGTATCGGTCACCGCCACGGTCGAGGACGTCAGCACCACCCGCGAAACGCCAGCCGCCTTGGCCGCCCGAAGCGCACGCAAGGTGCCCTCAACGGCGGGGCGGATCAGCACCTGCGGGTCTTTCGGCTGGGCCACAGGAAAGGGCGAGGCGGTGTGGATCAGCGCGCTTACCCCGTGCATGGCGTCTTGCCAGCCTGCATCCGCCTCAAGATCCAGCACGACGAAGGACAGCCGCTCCAACGCCTCTGGCCCCACCACCGGGGCAAGGGCCGCGCGCACTTCGTCGGCGCGGTCCAGCCGGCGCACCGATCCGCGCACCGTATGACCGGCCGCCAGAAGCTTGGCCGCGACATGTTTGGCGATGAAACCGGAAATGCCGGTCAGAAGGACGGTTTGGGGCATTGCAAAAGTCCAAATGAGAAAGGGCAGAGAGGCTTAGATAGCCGTCTCTGCCCCCAAATCCAGCTCAATCAAGCTTAGTCGAGCAAGCGGCGCGCGATCACCTGCGCCTGAATCTCGGCGGCTCCTTCAAAGATGTTCAGGATGCGGGCATCGCACAGGATGCGGCTGATCTGGTATTCCAACGCAAAGCCGTTGCCGCCATGGATCTGCAGGGCATTGTCGGCACTGGACCACGCCACGCGGGCGCCCAGAAGCTTGGCCATGCCAGCCTCAAGATCGCAGCGCTTGTCGTTGTCTTTTTGCCAAGCGCTGAAATAGGTCAGCTGCCGGGCGACCATGATTTCCACCGCCATCATGGCGAGCTTCGAAACGATCCGTGGGAATTCAACCAGCGATTTGCCAAACTGTTTGCGGTCCTCGGCATACTTCATGCCGATTTCCAGCGCCGATTGTGCCACGCCAATGGCGCGCGCCCCGGTCTGGATGCGGGCGGATTCAAAGGTCTGCATCAGTTGTTTGAAGCCTTGGCCTTCAACGCCGCCAAGAAGATTATCTGCCGAGACCTTGAACCCGTCAAAGGCCAGCTCGTATTCTTTCATGCCCCGATAACCCAGAACCTCGATCTCGCCGCCGGTCATGCCGGGGGTCGGGAAGGGGGCCTCGTCGGTGCCGGGGGTCTTTTCGGCCAGAAACATCGACAGGCCGCGATAGTCTGTGGTGTCGGGGTTGGTGCGGGCAAGCAGCGTCATCACATGGGTGCGCGCGGCATGGGTGATCCATGTCTTGTTACCGGTGACCTCCCAGCCCTCCTCGGTCCGCACGGCGCGGGTGCGCAAGGACCCCAGATCCGACCCGGTGTTCGGCTCGGTGAACACAGCCGTCGGCAGCGTCTCACCGCTGGCCAGACGCGGAAGCCATTTGGCCTTTTGCTCGGCCGTGCCACCGCAAAGGATCAACTCGGCTGCAATCTCGGTGCGGGTGGCCAGCGACCCCACGCCGATATAGCCGCGCGAAAGTTCTTCTGACACCACGACCATTGATGCCTTCGACAGGCCAAAGCCGCCGAATTCTTCCGGAATGGTCAGGCCGAACACGCCCATTTCGGCGAGTTCTTCGATGATCTCCATCGGGATCAATTCGTCCTTCAGGTGCCAGCCATGGGCAAAGGGGATGACCTTTTCCTCGGCATAGCGGCGGAACTGGTCGCGGATCATCTCCAGCTCTTCATCCAGACCCGAAGCGCCAAAGGTCGCCCGGCCCTGATTGTCGCGCATCAGCGTTACCAATTCGGCGCGGGCAGCATGGGTGTTGCCCATCGCCATCAGCCGCGATGCGGCGGCGCTTGGTGCGGGCAGCGCAATGCCCAGATCGGACAGCCGCGCCATCTCGCCCTGCGACATCGGAATGCCGCCGCGGATCTGCGTCAGGTATTCGCCAAAGGCGATCTGGACGATCAGGGCCTCCATGTCGCCAAAGCTGCCCTGTTCCTTAAGGCGCAGACCCCACGCCTGCGTTTGGCGCAGGGCTTCGGTGTAGGTGGCCAGCCACGCCAATGCGTGGGCTGCGTACTGATGCTCTTCCAGCGCCGCAGATGAAATCTTGCCATTCACTGTCACCAGTCCACGCAGCTTTTCGCGTGCTTCCGTGAACAGCGCTTCCACTTCGGGAAGGGCCGATCCGGTCAACGACAGGATGTCGTCAAGAAGGGCGGGGGTGCGGGCATCAAGGGCCATGGCATACCTTCAGATTCTGCGATTGCGAAAGGGTTAGAAGCTTTGCATCTGCAGCGCAACATCCTTTCGTCAAGGGGGGGATGTTCCGATCTAAAATGTCGCAGCCGTTTTTCGCCGTGCAGCGGCCATCGCATCGCGCTATGGCTTTGCCGAAAAATGGGGCTTGCGATGGATTTGGGGATATTTGGTCTGGGGCCTGAAGCCTTTTGGGCGGCGGTGGCGGTCACCCTTTTTGCAGGCTTTGTCAAAGGCGCAGTTGGCTTTGCCATGCCCTTGATCATGATTTCCAGCTTTTCGGCCTTTTTGGAGCCAGAGCAGGCATTGGCTGGGCTCATCCTGCCGACCGTGGTGACCAATATCAGCCAAGCCACCCGTCAGGGGATGGGCGCGGCGCGGGACAGCGTCACGAAGTATCATCGTTTCCTGATCGCGACGCTTGTGCTGATTGTGATCTCAGCCCAATTCGTGCGGGCTATTCCGCAAGAGCTGTTCCTGATTCTGTTGGGCGTGCCAATCACCGCCTTTGCCTTGGCGCAACTGTCGGGACGCAAGCTGGCGCTGAAGCTGCAGCATCGTCACCGGGCTGAATGGGTGATGGGGGCGATTGGCGGGCTTTACGGCGGGGTGTCAGGGGTCTGGGGGCCGCCCTTGATTGTGTATCTGTTGTCGATCGGGGCCGATAAGGTGGAAACCGTGCGGGTGCAGGGGGTGGTGTTCTTCCTTGGCGCGGTGGTTTTGCTTGGCGCGCATCTGCAGACCGGGGTGATGGCAGGGCCGAACCTGTGGTTCTCGGCGGCGCTGGTGGTGCCCGCGATGGTGGGTCAGCTGCTGGGGCAAAGGTTACAAGACAGACTGGATCAGGCGCGGTTTCGCCGTTGGACCCAAGCGCTTTTGGTGCTGACTGGGCTTAATCTGATCTGGCGGGCCTTTTAGGGCTGCACGCCCTCCTCGAGCACTTCGTGCACTCGTCGGGAGATCCGCGAGGAGTGCACGCAGTGCTCGACGAGCGGGTGCTTAGCCGATGGCTGCCGCTTTCACATCGGCATCAATATGCGGCAGATACTGGCCAAAGTTCTCACTGAACATCTTGACCAGCTTGGCCGCCTGCGCGTCATAGGCGGCCTTGTCAGCCCAAGTCGCGCGCGGGTCCAAAAGCGTGGCATCAACGCCGGGCACTTCGACCGGGACATCAAAGCCAAAGTTCGCATCCTTGCGGAACTTCACCTTGTTCAGGCTGCCATCCAATGCCGCCGAGAGCAGGGCGCGCGTCGCTTTGATCGGCATGCGGCGGCCCGTACCAAAGGCGCCGCCCGACCAGCCGGTGTTAACCAGCCAGCAGGTGGCGCCAGTCTTGGCGATCTTTTCCTGCAACAGCTTGCCATAGACTTCCGGACGGCGCGGCATGAAGGGCGCGCCAAAGCAGGTCGAGAAGGTCGGGGTGGGTTCTACCACGCCACGTTCCGTGCCAGGGGTTTTCGAGGTGAAGCCTGACAGGAAGTGATACATCGCCTGTGCCGGGGTCAGCCGGGCGATGGGCGGCAGCACGCCATAGGCATCGCAGGTCAGCATGATGACATTCTTCGGCATGCCGCCCAAACCTGTGGCCGAGGCGTTCGAGATATAGTCCAACGGATAGGCGCAGCGGGTGTTTTCCGTCAGCGACTTGTCGGCGAAGTCCAACTCCAGCGTCTCGGGGTCGTAGACCATGTTTTCCACCACGGTCGCGAATTTATGGGTGGTGGCATAGATCTCGGGCTCGGCCTCGGCCGACAGGTTGATGGTCTTGGCATAGCAGCCGCCTTCAAAATTGAAGGTGCCGCGATCAGACCAGCCATGTTCGTCATCGCCAATCAGGGTGCGGTCAGGCGCGGCCGAAAGCGTGGTCTTGCCGGTGCCCGACAGACCAAAGAACACTGCCGTTTCATCGATATTGCCCGGGGCGTGGTTGGCCGAGCAATGCATCGGCATCACGCCCTTCTCGGGCAGAAGGTAGTTCAGCAGCGTGAACACCGACTTCTTGTTCTCGCCCGCATAGGCGGTGTTGCCGATCAGGATCAGCTTTTTGTCAAAGTTCAGCGCGATCACCGTTTCAGTGCGGCAGCCGTGACGGGCTGGATCGGCTTTGAAGGTTGGGCAGTTGATGATCGTCCAATCGGGGGTAAAGCTGTCAAGCTCGGCACGCTCGGGGCGGCGGAGCATGTGACGGATGAACAGGCCATGCCACGCAAGTTCGGTCACCACACGGACATCAAGGCGATAGGCAGGATCTGCCCCGCCGAACAGATCCTGCACGAAATAGTCGCGCCCCTTCATATGCGCCAGCATGTCGGCATGCAGCCGATCAAAGGCATCAGGGGTCATCGCTGCGTTGTTTTCCCACCAGATGGTGTTTTCCACCGAAGGCGTGCGGACCACGAATTTATCTTTCGGCGAACGGCCGGTGAACTGGCCGGTGGTGCATAGGAAGGCACCGCCCTTGCCCAGACGCCCCTCACCGCGCGCGACGGCGGCCTCAACCAAAGCAGGCTCGATATAGTTGTAATAGACGTTGCCCAATCCCGTGATGCCTTGCGCCTCAAGCGTCGCCTTCGGGTTCACACGTCCATTCGTCATCCTGCAAGCTCCCGTTTCCGCCAGTTGGGCGGGGTGGTCTGAGATTGGGTGCCCGGCCGTGGGACGCCCCTGTTCCAGAGGGTATTCGCCTCTGTGGCCGCCCTATAACATGATGATTTTGGTGGGAATAGGACGCAATCGCACAGTTAGCGCAATCACTAAAGGATTAGCGCTACCAATAGACACCATCGGAAACAACTGCGGCAAATTAGTCATTCCTTGGCATTTTTCGACGTTGAATTGAGGCCAGATGCGGGATGATTCGCACATATTGGTTGATTATGAAGCGCGGAAACGGGATTGTGTGGCAAAAATCAGGCAGGCCGAGCAGAATAGGGAAGCCCAAACCATGGCAAGGATCGCCCTCGTGGACGACGACAGGAACATCCTGACGTCAGTTTCAATGACACTTGAGGCTGAAGGTTTCGAAGTTGAAACCTACAATGATGGCCAATCAGCCCTCGATGCGTTCAATCGGCGCATGCCAGACATGGCGGTGCTGGACATCAAGATGCCTCGAATGGACGGGATGGATCTGCTGCAAAGATTGCGGCAAAAAACGACCATGCCGGTGATCTTCCTCACCTCCAAGGACGATGAGATCGATGAGGTCTTGGGTCTTCGGATGGGGGCGGATGATTATGTGAAGAAACCCTTCAGCCAGCGGTTGCTGGTTGAACGGATTCGCTCGCTCTTGCGCCGTCAGGATGCCATCGCCACTGGCGAGGTCGCCGTCAGCGAAGAGACCAAGATCATCGAGCGTGGTCATCTGCGGATGGACCCGTTGCGCCATTCGGTGGCGTGGAAAGGCAAGGACGTGTCCTTGACCGTGACCGAATTCATGCTGTTGCAGGCCTTGGCGCAGCGCCCCGGCTTCGTAAAGTCGCGCGATCAGTTGATGGATGTCGCCTATGACGATCAGGTCTATGTCGATGATCGCACGATCGACAGCCACATCAAGCGCTTGCGCAAGAAGATGCGCTCTGTCGATGAGGAATTCTCGGCGATCGAGACGCTGTATGGCATCGGTTATCGCTATAACGAAGAATGACCCCGCAAGATGACGGTGGCCGGTAAGATTGATATCCGCAGTTCAAAGCCGGTGAAGGAGGGAGACCTTCTTCTAGGCGAAGATTGGGAATCGCCCGAAGCTGGCGTTGACCCCACCATCAGCGAGGGGCGCGCCCGGCGCGGCCTGATTTCGCTCAACCGGTCGCCCTTGGCGCGCAAGATCATTGTTTTCAACCTCTTGGCCTTGACCGTTTTGGTGGCAGGGGTGCTGTTCCTGAACCCGTTCCGCGACAGTCTGGTCGTCCAGCGCGAACGCGCCTTGGTGACCGAGGCGCAGTTAGTCGCCAATGTGGTCAGCGCGCTTCAAACGGCTGAGGGCAACCTGCCGCGCAGTTTGGGTGGGGTTTCTGTTGGTCCGGGTCTTGAGGTGTTCTTGTTTGACCCAAGTGGCGCACTGGTGGCCCAGACGGTTGGCCAAGAGCGCCCTGGCATCACGCCGGACCAACCGCGCTCGACCGTTATCACTGACCTTCTCAACACAATCTGGAGCGGGGTATCCGCTGTCATCGGCGGCGACCAAGGCCAGAACCAGCCTGACACGGGCGCATCGCTTGCGCGTGGTCTGTTTGTGCCGGCGCTTTCCGGTGACACCACTGCGGTGACTGGCAAGGGCTCCGAGGGTGGGGTGATCTTCTCGGTCGCAACGCCCGTTGTGCAAGGCACAACGGTTTTGGGCGTTGTCGCTTTGGCTTCGGCCGAAGGCGAGATTGACCTTTTGGTGCGCTATGAGCGTGAGCAGATCCTGCAGATGTTCGTGATCGCGCTTTTGGTGTCCATCGGCCTGAGCCTTGTGCTGGCGTCAACCATTGCCAATCCGTTGTCAGATCTGGCCGCTGCTGCCGAGCTGGGTCGTGACCGCGACGCACGCAAGATGACCCCCGGCCGCATCCGCATTCCCGATTTGGCCGCCCGACCGGATGAGATTGGTCGCCTGTCTGTTGCAATGCGAGGGATGGTGGCCGCCCTGTATGACCGGATTGACGCCAACGAACAGTTTGCGGCCGATGTCAGCCACGAGATCAAAAACCCGCTCGCATCGTTGCGCTCGGCCGTCGGCTCCTTGCGGATGGTCAAGAAAGAAGAACATCGCGAAAAGCTGCTGGATGTGATCGATCATGACGTTCGGCGCCTTGACCGTTTGGTGAGCGACATTTCCAACGCCTCGCGGCTGGACAGTGAGCTGGTCAAGGAAGAGGAAGAAGAGTTCAATCTTGTCACAACCTTGACCAACCTGTGCGATTTCCTCGGTCAGCAGGCTTCGGAAAAAGGGGTGGAGTTCATCACCGACTTCCCGGCTGAACCGATTGCCATCCGTGGGCTCGAAGGGCGTCTGGCGCAGGTGTTCGTCAACCTCATCTCCAATGCCATCTCGTTTTGTGATGATGGCGACGCGGTGCGGGTCTGGACGCGGCGGCGTGAGAACCGGGTGCTGATCGTTGTTGAAGATACCGGCCCTGGCATCCCCGATCAGGCGCTGAATAAGGTGTTCAAGCGGTTCTATTCCGATCGGCCTGCCACCCATTTCGGCAACAATTCGGGCCTTGGCCTGTCGATCTCGAAGCAAATTGTCGAGGCCCATGGCGGGGTGATCTGGGCCGAGAACATTCGCCCCACCAACGCCGACCCGACGTCCGAACCGCTCGGGGCTCGTTTTGTGGTGGGTCTGCCGGTGTGACCGGCCCCGTCGGGCCTGACCTTCTTTTGCACGCCAGTTGCGTGGCCATTGATGGCCGGGGATTGCTGATCCTTGGTCCGTCAGGGGCTGGCAAGTCGGCGCTCGCCTTGCAAATGATGGCGCTTGGTGCCGGTCTGGTGAGCGATGACCAGACGCTGGTCTGGGCGCAGGACGGCCGGTTGCTTGCCCGCGCCCCTAAGGCGCTTTCGGGTTTGATCGAGGCGCGCTTTGTGGGCTTGCTCAACGCGCCCGCTGTGCCACAGGCCGAGGTGGCACTGGTGATCGATTTGGCACAACGCGAGACCGAACGCCTGCCGCCCGAACGCACGATCACGCTTTGTGGTATCACCTGTGCCCTTGCCTATTCCCACGAGGCATCCCATCTTCCAGCTTCGCTTATGTGCTATCTGGCTCATGGACGGCGCGCCTGAAAGGAAGTTGGCCTGTGACGAAAGAGACCGACGCAGCGCAGCCGGAACACCGGCTGGTTCTGGTCACCGGCCCTTCTGGGGCAGGGCGTTCCACGGCGATCCATGCGCTGGAAGACATCGGTTATGAGGTGATCGACAACCTGCCCTTGTCTTTGGTGCCGCATCTGATTGACGGGCCGACGCTGGATCATCCCATCGCCCTTGGCATTGACGTGCGCAATCGCGACTTCAACGCGACGGCCCTGATCGAGTTGGTCGACACGCTCACGCGCGATCCGCGGGTGGGGTTGGAGCTTTTGTATCTAGATTGCGCGCCAGACACGCTGATCAACCGCTACAGCCAGACCAAGCGACGCCATCCACTGGCCTTAGATGAAACCCCGGCCGACGGGATTACGCGTGAGATTGACCTTCTGCAGCCCATCCGGGTGCGCGCCGATCATCTGATCGACACCACCGAAATGTCGCCGCATGATCTGAAGGCCGAGATCCATGGCTGGTTCCGCAAAGGGGCGACGGCGCTCATGGCGGTGTCGGTGCAATCCTTCAGCTACAAGCGTGGCTTGCCACGGGGGTTGGACATGGTGTTCGACTGTCGTTTCTTACGAAATCCCTATTGGGACCCCGCTTTGCGGCAAAAGGATGGGCGCGATCTCGAAGTCGCCAGCCATGTCGGCAATGACCCCCGATTTCTCGAATTTATGGATCGTGTCACGGGGCTCTTGTTGATGTTGTTGCCAGCCCATCTGGCTGAAGGAAAAGCGCATTTGTCGATTGGTTTTGGTTGCACAGGCGGGCAGCATCGATCGGTTGCAGTTGCAGAAAAACTAAGCAAGGTCCTTGCGGAAGCGGGCTGGGCGGTGTCAAAACGTCATCGGGAACTGGAACGCCGGGCGGCTGACGCCTCGGCCGGAAAATCGGGGTAATCGGCGCGTGATCGGCATCGTGATCGTCGCACATGGTGGGCTGGCGCGGGAATATCTCGCCGCGATTGAGCATGTCGTCGGGCCGCAATCGGCGATCCGGGCGATCACGATTGAGGATGACCATGATCGTGCCCAGAAACAGGCCGAGATCTGTCGCGCCACCGATGAGGTGGATGCAGGCAGCGGCGTGGTTCTGGTGACCGACATGTTCGGCGGCTCACCTTCAAACCTGTCATTGATGGCCTGTGCGGGGGCAGGACGGCGGATTCTATACGGTGCCAACCTGCCAATGCTGATCAAGCTGGCCAAGTCGCGCGACCTGCCGGTGGCCGAGGCGGTGGCGGTGGCCATGGATGCGGGCCGCAAATATATCAACAGCCTCGATCTGGGAGGGGGCGACGCCGCATGACTGGGCAGATCCTGAAAATCGTGAACGAAAAGGGGCTGCATGCCCGCGCCTCGGCCAAGTTCGTCGAGGTGGTTGAGGCTCATGACGCCATGGCCGAGGTGACGAAGGACGGGATGACCGTTTCGGGCGACTCGATCATGGGTCTTTTGATGTTGGCAGCCTCGCGCGGAACCTCTATTGAGGTTCGGACAAGTGGCACGCAGGCCAGCGATCTTGCGCGCGCGCTTGAGGCTTTGGTGGCCAACCGCTTTGGCGAAGATCGCTAGGGTTGGACACCAACGGGAAGGCATAGGTTCGTGACCGACACGCCGCATACAGACAAGGCCAGCGCCGCCGTTTTGGCCGGGCAAACGCCCAAGGCTGAGCGTCAGTATGACATGCGTCGGCTATCTTATGCCGGGACATTCAAAAGCCCCGTCAAGGCCAACACGATCCGCACCTTAGAGTGGTTGACCGCGAAGGTGCAGCTTCTGCGCCTGATCCGCAGCTTTGAAAAGTCGGGCGCGCCCTTTGGGGCGCCGTTCTGGCCCAAGGCAATCCACCATATGGGGATTAGGATTGATACCCCGGAAGAGGAAATTGCCCGCATACCCGCCACCGGTCCGGTGGTCGTGGTGGCCAACCACCCCTCGGGGTTGGTGGATGGCATGGTGATGGCCGAGCTGGTCAACCGGGTGCGGTCGGATTTCAAGATTCTGACGCGCAGCCTGTTGACTGGAATTCCCGAGGTTGAGGAATTCATGATCCCGGTTCCCTTCCCGCATGAGGAAAACGCCCGCGAGCTGGGGTTGCAGATGCGGGACGACACCATGAAGCACCTGCGCGCGGGCGGTGTGATCATTTTGTTTCCAGCCGGCAAGGTGGCAATGTCCGAAGGCTGGTGGGGCCCCGCGATTGAGTCGGAGTGGAACGTCTTCACCCACAAGATCGTGCGCTCTTCCGGCGCCACCATCGTGCCGATGCATTTCACTGGCCAGAACAGCCGGATGTTCCAGATCGCCAATCAGCTGTCTGACACGCTGCGGCAAGGGCTGCTGCTCTATGAGATCAAACGCGCCCTTTTCAAACCCCAGCGTCCCTTTGTGGGCGCACCCATTCCAGCGAGCGAGCTGGAAAAATGGGAAGGAAACCCGCGCGGCTTTCTGGCGTGGTTGCGTCAGCACACGCTTGACTTGGGCATGTAACCAGCCCTCCTCGTCGTCTTTCAGACGCTCGTCGGGGCATCACGACGACACGCAAAGCGATCGAGGAGTTACCGCGTCGGTACCGGCGTTTCGCCGCGGTAATCGTAAAATCCGCGCTGCGTCTTGCGGCCCAGCCAGCCTGCTTCGACATATTTCGTCAAGAGCGGGCACGGGCGATATTTGGTATCGGCCAGTCCTTCATGCAGCACGTTCATGATGGCTAGGCAGGTATCCAGCCCTATGAAATCGGCCAGTTCCAGCGGTCCCATCGGGTGATTGGCCCCCAGTTTCAGCGCCTGATCGATGGACTGCACATTGCCCACGCCTTCATAAAGCGCATAGACCGCCTCGTTGATCATCGGGATCAGGATACGGTTGACGATGAAGGCCGGGTAATCCTCGGCGCTGGCCGCTGTTTTGCCCAGACGGCCGACCACGGCCAAGAGCGTGTCATAGGTCTCAACATTGGTCGCGATGCCCCGGATCAGTTCGACAAGTTGCATCACTGGCACCGGGTTCATGAAGTGAAACCCCATAAAACGTTCGGGCCGGTCGGTGCGCGAGGCGAGACGGGTGATCGAGATTGAAGAGGTATTCGAGGTCAGGATCGTCTGTGGCGCCAGATGTGGGGCGAGCGTTTCGAAGATCTGGTTCTTGACCGCTTCCTTTTCGGTCGCCGCCTCAATGATCAGATCGCAAGCCCCCAGATCGGGCAGCACAAGGGTGGTCTTAATGCGCGCCATGGCCTCAGCGCGGGTCGCCTCGGTGATCTTCCCGCGCGAGGCCTGCCGTTCCAGATTCTTGTCGATGGTGGCGACGGCGCGTTTCAGCCCTTCGTCCGAGATGTCGTTCAACAGCACCTCATATCCCGACAGGGCGAAGACATGGGCGATGCCGTTGCCCATCTGACCTGCGCCGACGATCCCGACTGTCCGGATATCCATGCTGACCTCTTGCTT
>JACCED010790749.1_pt1 | contig 28173 bp, 18 predicted proteins | sample 7455021 | NCBI WGS metagenome assembly JACCED01 (sample SAMN15323456, study PRJNA562643) | freshwater metagenome | isolation source: river surface water | place: USA:Blue River Watershed | collected 2017-08-19 | reverse complement strand
GCGAAACACACTACTATACGATGGCTCTTCCATCACAATACTACGATCCGTATGATAAGTGGCTTCGCGTCGGGTTAGCGTTGCATAACACGAGCGACAAACTGTTCTTGACGTGGATGCTTTTCAGCGCGAAATCTTCGAAGTTCTCGTATGCGCAGATTATGCGGCATTATGATACCTGGTGTAACTTTCCGTATAGTCCTGATGGTCTTACACGTCGATCGATTATGTATTGGGCGAAGAATGACTGCCCCGAAGACTATGCCCGAATTCGAAATGAAACCATCGACAATTTCATTCATCAGACGATTTGCAACGAGACGACGAATGACGCATCGACAGATGTAGATTTGGCGACGGTGTTGTATACGATATTCAAGGACCGCTTCGTATGCGTGAGCGTGAAGGATAACATGTGGTATGAGTTCGAGAAAAATCGTTGGGTAGAATGCGACCAGGGCAACTCGCTTCGTGCGCTGATTTCGAAAGATATGCACGACATCTACACGAAGAAGCATCGTGATATTATGGATATGACATCTGGTTTGGATCCTACTTCTGACCAATATACGAATGCAAGGAAAAAGTCGCGGAGAATCGTAGACATCTGCACCAAACTCAAAACAACGAGCTTCAAGAATAATATTATGCGTGAGGTGCGTGAACAGTTCTACGACAAGGACTTTATCGACAAGATCGACACACGACCGGAACTCCTCTGTTTCAAGAATGGTGTGGTCGATTTCAACACAAAGACATTTCGCCGCGGTCAGCCAGACGATAACCTCTCGAAAACCACGAAAATCGACTATATTCCGCTTGACTCTGACAAACACCGCCAGCAAATCAACGAAATCAACGACTTTATGGCGCAACTCTTTCCGGAAGAAGAACTCAGGAATTACATGTGGGAGCATCTTGCGTCTACACTGATCGGGACAAATCGCGAGCAAACATTCAATATCTATATTGGTGGTGGTAGTAACGGCAAATCGAAGTTGATCGAACTCATGTCTGCGTGTCTTGGAGAATATAAGGCGGTTCTACCCATTACGGCAGTGACGCAGAAACGCGCGATGATTGGTGGTGCATCACCGGAGTTGGCAGTGTTGAAAGGAGTGCGATATGCAGTTATGCAGGAACCAACGAAGGGTGATCGTATCAATGAGGGTATATTGAAGGAAATCACTGGTGGCGATGACATGACTGCTCGTGCGCTCTTCAAAAATACGATCACGTTCGTTCCACAGTTCAAGTTAGTTGTATGCACGAATGTCCTCTTCGATATCAAGAGCAATGATGATGGCACCTGGCGTCGTATTCGCCTGTGTCCTTATAAGTCGAAGTTCTGCGAAGACCCGAAGAAAGATGATCCCGAAGAACCCTATCAGTTCCTCATCGATAAGAACCTGGATGTCAAGATCAAGACGTGGGTAAATGTCTTTATGGCGATGCTCGTCAAGAAGGCATTTGAAACGGATGGTAAAGTGAAGACATGTGCAGCAGTGACTGCAAGCAGCAACAAGTATCGCAATACTCAGGATTACTTGTCAGAGTTCTTGCGCGACAAGATTCGCGCAGCGGATGAGGATACCTATATCAAGAAGACAGAAGTCTATGAAGAATTCAAGAAATGGTATATCGTTCAACACGGTAAGAATATCCCGAAAGGCAATGAACTATACGACTATATGACGAAGAAGTTCGGAAAACTCACAACGAAAGGATGGCGGAAATGTCGTATCTTGTATGAGGATGATGATGAATATTGCGGGGAAGGTGAAGAAGATAGTGGCAGTGATCATTCATAGACTACTAAGGCGCTAATGGCGTTGCTAGTCTATTTCCAAAAGTTTACATTCTTCAATCCTAACATTTCGGTTATTTTTGTTAAACCATCTAATATCCACAATACAGCAATGAGAATGTATTTCGGATAAGTTCCAAGTAAGATCAATATCACAATATTTGAATAGCTATAAGAACTCGTTGTGAAATACTCTCGTATAGAAATAAATAGAAACATAAGAAATAACGCATAATACAAAAACAACACGAGGTCTTCATAGAAAGCAAGGCTATTATATTCGTCATAATCATATAATGCATTCTGTTTGATGAGTGCAATATTTTTTTTCTGATTTTCGAGAATCGATTTTATGTCGGCTTCTTCTAACAATGTCAACTTGGACTGGCTGTCACTTTTGTTCGATACATTATAATACGTATTCAATAATCGATCTGCTCGTTCAAATTGTTTATTGATTCCGGAAATATATTCGTTCTTCTTATTTACGGCTAACTTGCATTTTTCAACTTTACCGGCGTCTTGTTGTGAGCAATCAACGTAAAATTGATCCCATGGAATAATTGTTTTTCCATCAGCAGTAGATCGAATCGCGTTGTCATCCGAAAGAAGAGGAAGACGCACATTATAACGTGGAATTTGATTCGGTACAGTTCCAATCAGTGTATTATCCGCTATTTTCTGTTCTTCATAAAAATCGAAGCCTTCTTTCACCGGTTCTTCTCCAACCATAAACCCTTCACGGCTAACCTGGAATCCCTGAACTGGAGTGTAAATGCTATCTTCCTTTTGTTTATTTTCACGAACACGACGGTCTGTTTCTACATACTGAACCGCTTTCTCCATTACTTCTCTTCTACTACTGCGGCATTTTTTTTTTATTTCGTCCCATTCATTATGTGCTTTAATAATTTCGTGGCCCTGTGCTTTTCCTTTCACTAAAGCTGTATATTCAATGCTTTTCTTCTCAATCTTACGATCACAGTCCATATATTTATTTCGGGCTTGTATCCATTCTGCATGATGAAGACTGATAAGATATTTGTCTTTCTGAGGGCCAGAATAACCACCTTGATTAATGATTCGACGAACTTTGATCAAGTCACCTTGTGATTTTGCAATAACATCTTCAATCGGACGATCGCCGTCGGTCATTTTCACTGCAGCTGCATTTGCATCAGCTGCTGCTCCGGCGGCTGCTTGTCCTTGTTTGGCTTGCTTTTTTTGTTTTGGCTTGATACCTTCTGAATCTTCAACATTTAATTTACCCATTTTTGATGATATTATAAACTACTATAATTGTTAGATTATAATACAAGAGACAACTACCTTATATTCCGGATATTGTTATACCAGTTTCATTTGTATCTGCACTTGTTTTCACCTTAATTACTTTGGACAATGACGAATATCCGTTAGATAACGATAATCCGCCAATTGTAATTTTAGGAGTTGTTGCACCTGCAGCAACTGCTGCGGTAGTGGTAAGATCTATTAATTTTGTAGTAGGTGATCCATTTACATTAACACTACCTGATGCTGATATGTTTGTTGCTGTAAACAGACCATCAGGAAGACTAATCATTATTTTACCAGTATTTGCAGCCAAAGCTCCTGTAGAAGAAACCGTAATCGTAATTTCGAGGTTTCCAGAAGCGCTTCCAGGAGAAGTTGGAGTCCATTTTGCAGTTCCTTTTATGCGAGAAACAGACGGCACGCACTTCTTCGAGTCATTGTCCCAGGTCGTTCCGATATCGCAGCATCCAGGACCATAACATGGTGCCGCTCCCATTCCCATTTCCGAGAGATTGGCTGGATCGGAATTCTGTTGAACAAGTTGTTTTCGGTTCATTTCGTCCTCATTAAAGTTCCAGTCGTACTTGTCGAAGTCATGATCATTACGACGTATAATATCGTATACCTGAGTTCCAATGACAATACCTCCAAATGTAAGAACCAAAATAATTCCTAAAGTAGAGATAGAAGCAGGAATAAGTTCTTTATTACGCAAGACTGCTAATATAATAAGCGCGACTGATACATAAATAATATTCTTCATAACGTCCGTATTGGCTTCATAATGACGGGTATAATATGTATTCACCTGAGCCATACGGCGTTTGTTCGAGTTATCCTCAGAAAGTAGCATCGCATTTTTCTGAGCACGAGCCCTCTCTTTTTGAATGAAATCAATCGCGGTTTTCTGCGCCTTGTACAATGCTTCTGAGTCGAAAACTTGGCCGGCTTCTTTCACAGTTCCATAAGTCGACGCCAACATACTTACAAGCGAAGAACGTGCTTCAAGTAAGGCAATTCGATCCGAATCACTAGGAGGAGGGGTTGCTTTCAAACGCTCGTCAATTGTTTCGATGGCTTTTCGTATATCAGATGCAGTAACTCTTGTGCTAGAAACGAAATCACCACTTCCCGCTTGAGTATCGGCTTTAAACACTTTCAGGTCTCTAGATACAGCAGTTTCGCCATTATTAGGGGTAATTGTAAATTTCAATGTTGGTTCTGCAGTAATTCCAGATTTTAATGTAATGTCAACGATACCGATTTTAATCCATGATCCATTTTTAAGTGCAGCTGTCGCAGTAAATGTTACCTTTTTAGTTGCAACATCGAGAGCTTTGGTAAATGGTGATCTAGATCCTCCACTTTCACTCTCCAAGGTTGCAGTATAGTTATTCTGATTATCCGAAAATTTAATATTATTTTCATTGATTGCTCCATCCGTCGCAGACCACGCTACTTCTATCTTTCCGTCTTTCGGTAAATCCTTACCCAATGTTATAATTAAATAAACGGTTGCTACAGCATCAGATGCTCCGCGTCTGAGCACTGAGTTCGGACTTGTTTCAGTAGTAAACGAAAATCCTTCGATATATCCTCTACGATTAAGATAGTCTTTGAATAATTTGCCAGCGCATAAAACAACAATTCCAAATAATGCAACCAATATTTGATTTTTCTCTGATAGTTGATATACCATTTTTATAATTAGTATCTACAATCCATAAATACTAATTATATAATTATTTCTTCTTACTGCGACCACCAGTTGTTGCTGGTGCAGGTGATCCATTTACACTATCACCAACCTTATTTACAGCATCTGTAGCAGTTTCACTAACTTTATCAGCAAGGCCCTTTGCACCTTCAACAGCACCTGTTGCTGCGTCGTTTACAGAATTAACTAAATTGTCAGCTCCTTCAGTGATATTTGTAGACAACTCATCACTAGCTTTCATGAATTCCTCTCCTGCAGAAGATAACCCAGCTTTGACATCGGCAGTTTTATCTGCGATATCACTGGTATCTATTTTTCCGATACCAAATAATCCCATAATTGTTGCTAAAATTCCACCCTCACCTTTGTCGTCGCCATCTTCGTCGGCGTCATCTTGACCAAACATTTCTTTTAATTTTATAAGCGCTAAGACTACCAAAATTGCTAAAATACTCCAAAGAATAAATTTATATGACTCTGCGATCAATTGCTTATTTGTCTCTTCTGTCATAGCAATAAGACGTTCTCGTTGATATTCTGAATTCGCAATTCTCGTAAGATCTTTTTGAACTGTTTCCATTATTTTTGAATATGGTACATTCTCAGTTATTACTTCAAAACCTTCCTTTTTATCCTTTGTCATGTCTTCAGCAGTAGCTGGTCCAGGCGGTATAACCACCTTGATTAGGTATTTTCCACCACCAGTGCTGGCACTGTTATTCCACTTTTCCTGATTCAATTCGTTTATTTTACCGAGATAATATTTTTCTTCCTTTCCATCCCTTGAAACCATTTTGGTATAATCTCCATCTTGAATCACGTGAACACCTCGCCCATCTTCTAGTGTCTTTAATTCTGTGTCGACTTCTCTTCCAATCCAGGGTCCATACATTACATGTTTACCTTTCTTTCCTTTACCAGAGCTTAATTGAAAACGGAATATGTCTATATTTGTTTGTGTATCATTAAATGCTGTATTGACAGAGTTAATCATTGATGTTGCATTTTGTGCGTTTAAACTCCCCTTCTTTGGGACAATTTTTTTAATATCACACTTGGAAGCTCCAGACATTTCTCCGGTATATGGATAATGTAAATATTGTGCAGTATTTACTTGTCGATATCTACCGTTTCTTCCTTTACATGCTTCATCTCTAATCGATGAATTAATTGTCGGTACCTTTAACATAAGTTGTTTTGTTGGGTCAGCTACACGAAGTCCAATAGGATACATCTTTCTACGGTGTTTCAACTCACATTGGCCAGTTGATCCGGCATTTCCTTTGGTATATACATATCCACCACAATTATTATCAGCATCACACATATCTCGACACTGATCAAATGTAGCACTAACGCTTTGGCCAACTGCTAATGTTCGTAACTTACGTTCATATTCAGGCGGGTTTGTTTGGGGGAAACGACTTGAATCAACTTCATATGTTTCAAGGTCTCGAAGCGACCATCCGTTCCATTCCCATCGCCATCTCCGAGTTCCCATTGGTCCAATACCATTATTATCACTATGCATTGCAGCGCCGATGGTATACACAGCTTGTCCCCAAATAATCATATCATATCCTGCGAAATATGGAAAATATCGATCATCCGTTGCCAAATGTGTATAATTACCACTACCCCAAATACTGTTATAGCCGTATGACTTACGCGTTCCATCATAAACAAATGATTCTGTATCATGAATCCAATACCAACTACCGTTATATTGCCAGCTCTTAGAATTGTAAGAGCCAAGATGCCGCCCGTTCCACAGAATCGCGCGGGTATAAGTTGGTCCTTTATTCGCGCATTGTCTCCACCACGTTTGAGGTGCCCAACCATCCCGGCTAGCTCGGTAGAGCAAGTTACCTGCGGCATTTGCTTTTCCTGGGGTAATTTGTGTAAGAGCATATGAATCTTCAAGTGAACGAGTATCATAATTACCCAAGTTGATATAAGATCCTGGCCTTGATTTTGTAGGTTTTTTGAAAGAAAGTGTAGACGATGGATAATCTCGTCTTTCACCATTGTAATCGACATATGCAATACGACCTACATAACCACGACTGTTCTGATTTATATTATCAACCCCAGTAAGTCCACCAGTTTTAAGACAGTAAAGCGCCACACTTCGGTCAGTATTTGATTCCTCTCTACCATATAAACGTTTCAAATCGGAAGGGTTATATGATTTCATAAAACCATCCTCATCGTCTTCTTGGTTGTGTACTCTATAACACCTCGAACCATTTGAGTTGAAACTGAGTATTCCATCTATATTTGGTTTTCCAGAACGAATATAAACCCAACATCCACCACGATTTGCTGGTTTTCCTTTTTCTGGAGCAGATACCATAAAATACGAACTACCAAGATCTTCTGCACGTCGCTTACATTGTGAAATCGATGCTTCAAATAAATCTTCTTGAAACTGAAATCCTCTGCCTTCAAAGTGTTTATCTGTAATATTATTGGGTATTATGTAACAACCCATTTCAAGTGTATCTACACCTTGACCGGTGAATTGAAAATCGGCAGAAGGACGCTGGCTTACAAAGATATTCTTACTTTCATTTTGGCATGAAAATAAACCATCCCGTCTCCATGTATTTTTCTGATCACGCACACCAGTATTGATAATCATGAAAAGAGGATTTTTCTTATCAGTATCATTCGGCGCGTATGCCATTTCATACGGTTTTAATTCTTCCCATGTTCCCGCGATATTGATTTTTTGAACAGCCGTAGATTCTGCCGGACATCCAATAACACCGGCATTCTGTTTCATTCTCTCGGTTTGAAGCCAATTCGTCGGATTGTTTTCAACGGAAGACGGATGAAGCCATATCTGAAAAATACCGTCTTTCGTAATATAACCATACTTTGATACTCCATTTCCATCGATCACTTCTGTCCATCGTTGGCGTCTGTTTCTATCATCTAAATCAATCAAATCAACAATTGAATTCATTCGGTTAATATGGTCGATTTCTTGTTTCTTGTAATCTTTCTCCTGGTCAACCTGTGCTTTCAGCCCTTGTGATTGATTATATGTTCCGCCACCTTTACCGTCTTTATTGTTATTCATTCCTCCCGCATTCTCCATTCCTTCAGTGACTGAAACATTTTCGAACATGGTTTGAATCATATTTTGAAATACCTTACCAATACTCAATGATTCGCCATGACTATTAGTATTGATGTTTCCTGTGTTCAAATTCGAATCATTTATATCATTATTTATCTGCACTTGATCTAATAATAATCCGCGTGTTTCGTGTGAATTTTGCACATGTCCTGATTTACCACTTGCAATTTTTACTAAATCATTAGAATTTTGGTGAAACATGATATATAGTAATTGATGATCACAGATACTACTATATATATCAAGGAATATTATTACAAGTATAAAACTATATTACGAATCTTTATCTAGTCCGTCTTGCACCTCTTTCATACTCGCATCAAACTCGACAAAGAATGACTTGAATGTTGCATGGAAGAACACGATCAGCAATAATAAGAAAGATACACCTAACCACCACATTTGACCTGTCCAGAACTCAGGATCACTAATGTAACGAAATACCATCATAATATTTCCTTTCATATCCCATCCAAACGATGACAATATGAATATTACGACTACAATAGTGATGACCCACCATCTCGTCCACCATCCGGTTTGAAAAAATTCTTTTAGTTGCATTAACTGCTCTAAAGCTGGGATTTTAGATGTATAAAATGCATATCCACCAATAATGAATATCGCAATGAATACATAAAATATAAAACGGTATTTCCTAGCAAATAATGTTCTTTGCTCATTCACTTCAGAGTAAGTGCTGCTCATATTTTTACGCTTTTTGACCAAACGATTATATTGTTCGGTCTCTTGGGCACCCTTGTTCATGTATTTATGAATATTACTGACTAGTTCATTTGACTCAGTAGAAGCTTTAACAAGTTCATTCAAATCTGAATTGATTCCAGCTTCAGATACTTCAACAATCTCTCGTATTAAAGAATTTACGCGTCCCTGTATCTCGTTTACTTTTGCAGCGCCTGCAATATTTTCTAGATCTTTATCACTTCCTATTCCTAATTTCGTGTAAATGTTAGTTGCTGGGTTTCCAGTCTTTCCGGTCATCGTTGTGTATCCAGTGGATGTAGTATCAAAGCCATTCTCGGATGCGTCATATATTAAACCATAACATCGGTTATTCCATTCTTGTTGTCCAGGATTTGAACCAAACTCCGCATCACCGGTGTAAACAACCTTCTTGAACAAACGTGTATCATTTGCTGCTAAATTCCAACATTTCAAAGAATTTCCATCTTTCGTATTCGATGAATCCGGTTGTATTTTTCCTACATATTTCCAAACTTTTTGATGGTCATCACCTGGACGAGTAACGAGTGGTGTTGCTGTGGTTGACATGGCATTTTTATCGTCGAGCTGATTGTAAGTTGCTTTCTCTTGCGTCGCTGTTGCAGGTCGGTATTTACTTGTTATTTCTTTATATTGACCTTCCAGCTCTTTCAACTCAGCCATTTTTGTTAATAATCGTGAATAATCTGAGTTACTCATTTTACTCTGTATTATACTGATACATATAACATAGAATACAATCCTGTTCAAGGACGTTATTTCATTATCGTTCATTATCATTCGTTTTCATTATATCACCGTATATCGCGCATTACTTGATGTATTCAAGTTATAAGTATATGAAAAGTAATAATACACTGCAAAAATAACGATCAATGACATAATCACCACTCCTAATAATGGAACACTTACACCGCCTTCACTACCGTTTTCACCACCTCCATTTTCACCTGGGGATGAAAACATAAATGCAAACTTAAATATTAGGAGAATTGCAATCAAAATGATAACACACCAAAACACATACACTAATGGATAATATGAATCACCTAACAACTCTTTTATTTTGGCTAAAATACTATCATCTAATGACGCTAATTTTTCAGTAGTTGTTTTCTGTCGGCGAACAATGGTAGTGTTTGCCACGTTATTCACGATACTCTCATTCTCTTTCTTTATTTCTTGCACTGTATCATCTATTTTTTTCTTAATCTCTGCCAACTTTGAATTAATTGATGGGGATACATTAACCCGAAAACACTCACTATTTTCAGTCATAGGTTGATCTTCTGCAGTAGGTAACGCGTTATATTGATTTGGAGCCACTACAATCGGATCCCCAACGACTGTATTGATACATGTTGGATGTCTTTTTTCCGGCCAAACTCCCGGCGAATATATATGTTTTCTTCCTTCAGTATCAACCCATGCATATTTATCTTCTGATGCCGTTGTTCCGGGTAACTTTATATTCCTCGCAGCAATACATGGGACGTATCCTGCCATATTGTAACTATTCAAATCCTTAAAACGGCTAAATCCGCCTCCTTCAGTTCCGCCACTAATATCAATATATGATTGAGGTGTCAATTTGAATGGATTCAAAACATCCGTACTCAAATATGCTTCGTCACGCTTTATTTGTGGGCAAGTTGCGGCATCATATAATATCACTGATGAAACATCTGCGTAACGGTGAGTATATCCGAACGGATTTACATAATAATATGCTGCACTTGCATCTAAACCAACATATGAAATATCACGGATGACCTTATGTAAATATTGTGTGTTGGTTTGTAAAAACTGCGAACGTCTTAATAAATCGTCAGTATAAAAACGATATTGTGACGTATATTCTGTAGTTAGTGCACTCAAACGAGTTTCAAGGTCAATCAACTTCTGACTTTTTCCAGCTGTAGTAGTTCCAGTTGTCGCACTTGATATTGTTGTTGGATTAACAGACAACCGCGGTCGATAATCATTGATGAGCCCTTCCTTATAAGAAACGACACCGACACTTTCATCCAATTTTTTAAGTTGCTCTGTAAAAGGTTGAATCGGATTTTTATTGATATCATTGCGAGAGTAATTGAAAAGATCACCTTCAAGTAAATTCGTGTTCATGGATGTTCCGGTAAGCATTCCTTCTTGGTTCTTCTTTTCCGACGCCTTCATATCTTTTGCATATTCGGTCATAAGTGATGACATTGCTTTATTCAATCCATCATCATTATCCACCTTAAGTCCTTCTTTCATAGGCTTCTTTTTGTGTTCATAATTGTCAAGAGACTCAGGAGATGCATTCGGAAATAATACCTGATCTTTATTTGGATATGATGACATTATATGTTATATATTATGAATATTATAACATATATCGAAACTATTCGCGTGTTTCCAACTTATATGGACTATTCGTAAAAAGGTTACCTACACGTGAGCGCCCGCTACTTCCTAGACCTAAACCGCCAAATCTACTAAATAATCCTCCACTACCGCTTCCAAATCGTGTTGATAACCAACCGCCAGCACCACTAAATCCGCTTCCAGATAAGCCAAAACCGCCGCCACCACCACCACCACCACCAGACGAGAAGTATTTTTCTACGAGTTGTGTGCTGATTATAAAGATTCCAACAACAATCAATATAATATTCAAAAATTTCTCTCGATATATCTCATTCTCTCGGTCTGCGATCTCTTCAAATGTCCTTTTTATTTCTTGACGTTTCTCATAATGTTTCGCGTCATCTAATACATTTGATGTTGGGTCGCCGCGTAAGCTATTTACAGTATCAGCAATTTTCTTTTCCAATATTTCATTCACTCGGACAAGTCCATATACTCCTTTAAAGCTACTTGGTCTTGAAAAATCAGTTTGAGTGCGTATTGTATCGGGATATTTCAAATAAGTCGCTGCTTGGGTATCATATTCACCCTTCATAATGGCACTAACTGCGCCACGATATACTGGATCATCTTCACCTACATTTGTAAATAAGTTATAGAATCGATCAATTGTTCCACCCGCTGTTTCACTGTTGAATCCTGCCAGATTTGGTTGTTTTCTCAAAAAAAACGTTGGATTATTCTTATGCATATCTTGAATTACTGTTTTGCCAGTTTCCGCAGTAGCCACATACTGTTCTGTAAACTCTTTATGCAAACGATCGAGGATTTTTGTTGCAGTACATACATCTATTTTACTTCGATTCGATGCAGTAATCTCATCTTTTCCCTCGTTTGGCCCTGTCTTAATTCGAAATTTACTATTATTGTCACACGCCATTTATGATAATCACACACAGTTATATATCCTATATAAAAAATAACAATATTAATTCGTTATGAAGCGAATTAATTCGCAACACAATACCTGTAAAACAAGCTTGTAACTGACGTCTTGCTTGATCTTGTGATTTTACATATTTGTCCAGGTCGTAGTCCGATTGCAAGCGCCACTGGATCGTATCGTGAAATACTCGGCATCTGCTTCGTGTCTGTAATATTGTATTTCTTGAGCACTTGCTCTTGTTCTGCTTCGTTGAGAACCACGTGCTCTGGAACGTATTGATGCTCAAGTAGGTTGAACTGAAGGCGGTCGAGTGAATGAATCACAATGAATATCCGATCCTTCTCCCAAATCTCGTTGAGAATACCGATGAGTGTGTCATTCACTTCCTGTTTCATGACAATAATCAGCGTATCTGTCGGTTGAAGCACCTGTTCCAGATAGAAGAGGTCGTCGATCATGTGGTTAATATTCTCTCGGCGAAGCGTTTTGGCTAAATAATACTTGACGTATACCTTGCGTGTGGGGTGAACGTCCTTTTCAGTGCTAAGAAGCATATCCAGTTGGTTATTTGCATACATGGTTTGGACCTCTGCAACACCATAGTCAGTGTAATTTGATACATCCATGCCTTGTCTGGCGAGCAATTGAAGGAGAATATTGCGAGATTTGAATAACGCTGAGATGGTTCCACTACTGACGTGTGCCATTGATGTTATGTAATGTAATGTAATGTAATAAACTAGAAAGTGAATGAATTGAATATGTAATACGAATGTAATGGAATGGATTCCGAATGTATTATATATTCATAACAAATCTTTATTATTCAATTTTACAGTTTGATTGAAAAGGTTTTTACACCTTGTGCATTCGGTTCTGGTCCAGCGCTCATTGTAGCGCTGCCGCCGGTTTGTTGTCCCGATGCGCCCTGTCCGTTTTGTTGCTGTTGCTGCTGTGATTGATTCTGTCCTTGTTGTGCTACAGTGCCGCCGGCCTGTTGGATCGGCATCATTCCTGCCATTGGCATCGTAGCAACAACCGGTATATTCATAGTTGGAAGACTGGTCATAGCGCCGAGACTATTACCGACGCCGCTGCCGCCGCCAGTCATGATTCCAGGCCCTCCACCGGTTTTACCATACTTAGACCCCAAATAATTCTCAAGAATACTCATGGGGATTTGGGGTATGTATTTGCTACTACGAGTGGTTGATTGCGGCCGTTTTCCACCGCCTCGTTGGTCATCGTCCCATATGGACGAATAGGCAGGTGATGACGGGGCGCGCGGCGAATAACCATCGCTTTCGGGTATCTCTTCATCATTCTCGCCATACTTATCAAGCATCTTTGCATTGAATGATGCAACTGCACCTCGAACCTGATTTGCAACATCTTCTTCACCCATCGGTGTAGAGCTTGTGTATTCTGGGCTCATTGGAACGTAACTCGAATTGCCTTCCATTTGTCGGCGTATAGCGTCATATTTCACACGCTCATCCATCAAACGCGTCAGCTGAACCTTCAGTTTCTCCTCCTCTGCCACATTTCCTTCACGTTTTGCGCGTTCAATCTCGCCAGAAACACGTTCTGTTTCCTTTGTATTGGTCTCAATATTACGCACATTTTCTGACATCGCTACAGTGTCTGCTTGAGTCTGTAAGTGCAGTTTACGTCTTGCGTATCTTTCCATAAGAGCAATAATTGCGATGACCCAGTTCAACGGTTTACGCGTCTTTCGAAGTTCATCTACCATCTCACTTGGCGAAATAGGTGTATCGTCGGGATACACAAGCATTTCAGATAACCAACCATCCGGGTATCGTGTAGGGTAATCTCCGACCCATTCACGTCCGCTAATAGTCCATCTCTCCGTCGGCTCGCCATTCTTATCCGTAATAATCGACTCAAGAACAAGATCTTCACTGGTAATATCACTCGGTGAGAGCTGTGCTGCACCGGCAGCCTTCCCACTACCGCGCATCTGTCGTGCAACATCTGCCTTCAATGCAAATCGCCAACCCAAGCTGCGAATACTTTGCCGAGTGTCAACATCGAGATCCATAATAATTTCCTCGGGGTGTTCATCGGGGTCAAATGGACCGCTTGGAACAGCTGGACCCGCCTTAGATTGTGCGGCTTCTTCTTCTTCGCTACGAGAAGGCAAATACACCCGACTACCAACTTGCTCTTCTTCTTGTTCCTTTCCAGAAGAAGCGCTAACCACGTCATTCTTACGCGCCGCCATATCACGCGGTTTAAGACCTGCTGCGATACGGTTTCTCTCGATGATATCATCTACCCCCATTGCACCCTTATTGTCCTTAAGAACCTTGTATACATTCTTGGAATAGGACATGCTCGGAAGTTGGTCAATATTGTCTTCGGTTATGATGCGCATCTGAACATTCATAACAATTAATTCTTGCATGAGAAGTTTCAGACAATAAGGAATACGGACAATACTGAATGATCGGCCAAACTTCGTCATATGAATCACGCTTGCGCCAGTTGCACCGGCACCTCCTTCACTTGATCCCGCATCCGTGAGACTTCCCGAGTATTGAATCGGGCCATCCACCATTGGACTCATAAAGAGATTTTGGTTTGGATTGTAAATTGCAATCATACCAGATTTATTACAGACCGCCATATAATATTCATCTCCGCGCACCATGAGCGATTCGTTGAGGAAATGTGCTGCGCCATGGCCGAGAATACCATCGCGTTCCATTTCACCCACGCGAAGACCTCCGTCGTTTGCGCGACCTTGCACCGTCTGGCGCGTGAGTTGTGTGCGCGGTCCCTGTGACCGATAATTGATTTTATCTTTCACCATTTGTTTCAGACGCATATAATACGTGGGTCCAATGTAAATGTCGCTTTTGAGTTCTTCGCCTGTCATTCCATTATATAAAACCTCTGTTCCGGATGAATGAAACCCGTATTCAGTTAGAACTGAACCAAATGATTCGTGTTTTGTCCCGTTGTTCGTATATGCCGTGCAGTTACCGAATCCGCCGTGAAGCACACACGCTTTCCCCATAAGCGACTCGATCAGTTGTCCGATTGTCATACGTGTCGGAATCGCGTGCGGATTAATAATAATATCGGGGCGGATTCCATCCTTCGTGAAGGGCATATCTTTCTCCGGGATAATCAGACCACATGTGCCTTTCTGACCGCAACGAGAGCAGAACTTATCACCAATCGACGGAAAACGCTCTTCACGAATTCTGACTTTTCCGATGCGAAAACCCTTCTCGCCTTCGGTCATGAACGCTTTATCGACGAATCCGAGCTGACCTTTTTTCGGCATAATCGACATATCGCGCATTTGACCGCCGTCATTATGAATACTGACTGATCCAAGACCGATGACTACTTTCTTATCATCCATCTCTGTATTCTCACGGATGAGCCCATTATCATCGAGATAGCTGTAATCATAACCAGGTTTAATACCGATTGCGCCCTCTTTCTGGATATTCGCGAACCTAGTATCACGTTGTGCACCGCGGACACTACTGCTTTCTTCGCGTGCTTCATACATGTTATAATACGTGATTCGAAACATTCCGCGTTTGATCGACGCTTCATTGAAAAGAATCGAGTCTTCTACATTGTATCCATTAAAAGACATAATCGCGACGATTGCGTTAAAACCGCAAGGGTGCTCTTCATGGTTGATCAAGTCAAGGTAGCGACTCTTCACGATGGGAACCTCTCCATTATTGATGACCACACCCATTTTGTCAATACGAACCTGGTAGTTGCTGTGATATAGCGAGGCGGCTTGCTTGGCTTGACCGCATCCGAAAACGTTACGTGCAACTGGATTATTCTCCGGGAAGCAGATTTGGTTTCCCATCACGCCCATAAGAAGCGATGGATGAATTTCGACGTGAGTATATTGTTTTCCATCACTCGAGAGAACACGAGCACGGTGACGGCGGCGACTGCTGTGGCGGCGACGATGACGACGCCGACTACTACTTCTGTGTTTATGTTTGCGCGGGCTCTTTTTACCACCACCGCCTCCTTCTTGTTCGCTTGCTGCTTGACCCTCGCCAGTTGGTTCGCTCTCGCTCTCGCTTTCGCCGCCACTACTACTACTGCTGCTGCTGCCATCTGAACTGCTATCGTGTTTTTCGCCTTCTTTCACTAACGGTCTCTCGAACTTATGACTCATGGATATCAATGTGGATTCTGTCTCCGAAGTGTCGATATACTCAATGATCGCTTGTGTTGCTTTCAGACGACGAAAATCCTCGATCGTATTTACACGTGCGACATCTTCGCTGACTTTCTGCTTTGCTGATAGCGCTGAAGTATCTTGTGCGCGGCCATACAATTCGTCGATCGTATAGTAATTGCAGTGAGAAGGATTAAATGTCGGATCCGATTTAGCAGTAAATCCGGTTGTCATTTGCTCCCACGACGCCTTTCCACCGCGTATCATTTCCAGGATTTCATCCTTGTCGTAACTTGGACGACCCGTATCATCATCGATATAGAAAATCGGGCGGCAAAGACGTCCCGCATCCGTAAATACATGGATTTCGTTGGTTTTAATATCCCAGCGGCAACTCACGTAAATAGGAATGAGTGCATTGCGACGGTGAAGTCGGATAAGACGCATGGTTTCTTCTGGCCGGGTCACTGCACCCACCCAAGTTCCATTCACGAATACTTTCGTCGTGTAATAAAGAAACATCCGCGTGCATTCTTCGAGAAGATGCATTTTCACAACCTCGCGCAGCCATAATGTCATCGGGTACGCGGAACATTGATTCGTTACACGGGTACCAAACGCAAGATGTTTATGAAATCCGATATTTGCACCATCTGGTGAATCCACGGGGTCAATCATTCCCCACTGCGATCCATGGAGCATACGCGGCGCAACAACCTTCGCGCTGCTGTCCATCGGTAGATTGATTTTACGCAGGTGCGAGAGAAACGAATTGTAGGACAAGCGATTCAAATCCTGGATGACCCCAATACGTTTTGTATGTTCTGTTGCACCCCAGTTTCCCTTGAATGCCTTTTTGAATCCATCTTCAACAATACGCTCTCTAAAAAACTCTTGATAGTTCATCTGGATGAGACCAATGAAATTCTTCTCGTATTTCTTAGGATCTTTGAAATACTCGCGATCCATCGAGAGACGGATATGTTGTTGTTGAAGCGCATAATATTCCTTGAATAGGTCGAAAATGAGAGAACCACTTAATTCGATTCGCTTGAATTTGAAGCTGTCGCGGTCCGTCGGCGGGTCGATTTTGAGAGATACGCGGAGTAATTTATACACCATATTCCCAAGAAAATACGCCTTCTGGATATAATTCGTCTCGCCCACCTGGGGGAGAAAGTAGTTCATCAGGATATCGTGAACTTGCGGAATCGTCTTGGATTTCGTGAGTGTCGCAATGAACTTGATCGCGCCTTCCTGTGTGAAGATTTTGTTTGCATCGTGGATCGATGGAATGAAATGGTCAAGAAGTTCTGCGTTTTCATCGAGATCAAGCAGACAGAATTCGAGAATATCGCGATCCGAGAGAACACCTAATGCACGCATGACGATAAATAGTGGCACAGGTGAGCGCACGTTGGGGATATTCACGACGATTTGCTTGTTTGTCAGAAGCGTTGTCGGTGCAACGATACGCACAGATAAGGTACGCTCTGGTTTGGATGCATCCTCACTAACGGTGCGAATATCTGCTGCGTGTGTGTAGATATTGTCCTCATTGTTTGCGCGAATATAAAGCATATTGTCCGCGAATTTCTCCTGCGAGATAATGGTCTTCTCCTTGCCGTCAATGATGAAATATCCACCATAGTCATTTTTGCACTCTCCCATATAAAACCGGGCTTTCGGTTCTAGTCCGTGAAGAATACAGTGGTTCGATTGAACCATAATTGGGAAGCGTCCGAGAAGAATTCTCTCGAGTGTGGCAGTTGTGACTTCAATGCGTGTGCCGCTACCGCCGCCGCCGCCACCGCCTTCCCCTCCATTCGGAACCGCGACCTTAAATACGACATCCACGTCGTAATGAATGGTTGTCCCATATGTCATATTGCGAAGTCGCGCTTCATTGGGGAACATATAATGTTCGCGATCATCATCGTAAATGATCGGTTTTCCGAAATAGACCTTATCGCCATTCTTTCCACCTAAATACAATTCACAGCGCAGATTGAACTCCTGTGTATCTGGGTCTTGCTCTTTTTGAAGAATAATAGGATTTCTCTCGCGGAATATCTTAAAAATTCCTTTCCCGAAGAAGTCATTATATGAATCGATATGATGACGAACCATCATTTGTGGGTCATCATCAAAGAGACGCTGGATGACCTTCCAAGGCAACTCTGGGTCAGAATCCATTGTATGTATATATTGTTACTATTATATACCTACAAATTGATAATAATTAATGTTTATGTTCTAAAATCGCATCGACAACCCGCCGAATGCGTCATTGTTTGGGGCAATGATTGTAACCTGTTTACTGTCTGTGTTTATTTTTTCTGTATGTCGAATATCACTTGCAACAAATAAAACAATGAGTAAAATCAAGATATACGGCAAAAGAAGAATGAACCACGCGACATTCGGGTGACCACTTGAACAGATGAAGTTCAATAACCATGTCCAGAATACGAGAAATAGTATTTCAAGAATAAATATCATCGATGTATTTGAGACATTGCAACGAACATTGCCAATGCAGTAGGTATGCGTATTCTCTAGGTTATCGTATATCATGGAAAACAACGATAAAACGGAAAGCACGAAAAACACAAGCGCTGGTGTGCATAATGATTGCACCTTGTTAACAATTCCATCCATATTATGTATGTGTAAATGAACCTATATATAATACTAATAAACTAATAATCTATCTATTCATACCCTAAAATCGTCGATTAAACTGATAATGAAAACTGGATATTACCTTTGAACCCGTAAACAAAAATATAAATGATCAAGATCGCCCAAGAAAGCTTAACGTATCCATAATTGCATAATGTATTCAATATATATGTAACAAATATGATCACGAATATTTCGATAAAAATATTCACGATATGTACGGTGTTTCTTTTCTCATGCTGTCCTCTGCCATCATCCTCCTCATAGATAAGCGATTCTATCATTAAAATAATCGCTACAATAAGGTAGATCAATGCAGGGGAACAGAGATCTCGAACATTTGACACAATATTTGGCATGGAATATATATATTAGTATTTTACAAAAATAAATGTAAAGAAGATTAAACTAGCTGTATTGGTGCTCCGATGGGTTGAACAGTTGGATTCGATGTTTTGAAGGCAGTAGCCGACCCTTGGATGGAGTTCATCATACTTGATGGAACTTCTACCACACCACGCACTCCTGCATTCGCGACTTCGGGTAAATATTCCGCGTATCCGCCGTGTTGTTCACCAATATAACGGCGATGCTTGCTGCTACGACGGTGACGATGACGAGGGTGTCCACGACGGCGACGGCGACTTCCTCCCAAAAATCCCTTCTCTGCAAGATGGTTCGTATTTTGAGGTATCGACGAAACAGAGGTATTGAACGCAAAATGATTAGGTGAACCTGTGGAGGGACCAGCAAGAGCGCCAAGGCCAGCACCATTTCCGCCTAAAGTTGCGCCAGCACCTGCTCCTCCGGCGACTTGATGCTGAATATTACTGGCACTCCATGCACTACCACCGCCAGACTGACAACCCTTCTGGTGCCACTTGCGCGTTTTGCGTTTCTTTTCAGTGCGAGCGCGTTTACTCGACTTACGTCCGGCTTTCTGGCTATTATTCCGACTGTTTTTTTTCCAATTTGCCATTACGTATTATTATACTAACCATAGAAAAATAATACGTCGGGTCGGGTCAATGATAGTTAGGCGCGTTTCTGTATCTAAATTAAACAATATCTACATGGGTCAACATATGTCGGCGGCAGCACATTTTCGTAAGTCCAAGCGCGTCCATAACTTCGCCTTCTGGCGTCTTGTCGATATATTCTGCGGTGAGGTAGATGACTTTGTCGACGTCGAGGTCGCGAGAAAGCTTGATTTTACGCACTTCGGCTAAATAGTATCGGTATTTGTCGGCGAGGACTTTGCCGCAAGTGAAACATTTGACGGGAATGATCATTGAGTGTAACGGAGTAGCGATGACGTTATTATTGATATATGAATACATATTGTTTTTATATATCAATTTTTCTATTATTCGTCTACCATTGATCTCAATGTTAACACAAGTTGCGCCATTTTGGTACCTAATTTGATTTCATTTGCATCAAAACCAATCATGCTTGTAAATTCGTTAATTCGTATAACTTTGCCATTCGGATCATAACCATCTTTAAACTCCTGAAATGTATTAACTTTTTGTTTTCTTACGTTATTATACCTTAATATAAAATCATCCATTAGGCCATCCGCAGTTAACATCTGTTCAAGTTTATCGTATGTTATTTTTTCCGCCCCTCCCCTCATCACCTTCCGACTTTTCTTTCCACGACGCAACTTCCGCTTCGTCTGCTTGCGACGGCGTCCGCCGTTCTTCGACTGAGACTGCGATCTCTTCTGCGACTTAGATTGTTTGTAAGATGGCATTTTATAATATAAACAGAGATAATAAAATACGCGGCACGAAATCCCTCGTATTTTATTCCTAAAATATTTTACTGAAAAAGAGCCATAATCTTATGAAGTTCTGCCTGGTTTTGTAATGGATGATTCGGTCCAGGTCGGGATGGTGAACGACGCTTCGTCGTCGACCGGGGTGATTTGGACGGTGTTGATCCAATATGATATCCTCCGCTCTGTTTCTGATTTTGCTGCTGCAGACCTTTATTTGAAAACATTATTATACAATACCGATATAATAATATTCCATTTCATGATTACATCATTCCATTATTCCAATTCATGCTTTAACCGACCCTTTTTTCATGCACCCACGCCCTCCAACACATTCGCCTAAATAGTAATAATACGCGATATCTTTTTCTCGGTTTTGTTCATCTTTGATATCATAGGGTCGCTTCGAATTCCCCGCCACACATTTCCCAGGTGTTTTCGAATTATCAGAAATTCCATTCGGTGCTTTCGCATTCGCCTCCGCTGTATTCATAAGCACCACTGGATCATTATCACCTTCAAATCCGGTATATTTTGTCCAGCCGCAGCAGCACTTCGTTCCGCACATTCGTTTTGAGGTGATTGAATTGCATGCTCGTTCTAGTTGTTCTGGTGATTTTTGATGCATGACACAGAAGGAATCATTACACTTGGTATGTATATTCTCTAGTTCTTTTTCAGTATATGCCGACCCAAATGCTTCTTTCAGTTCATTTCGAATACTGATTGCTGGTGCAGTCCACGCAACATCTGTCGATATCACCCGATCTAATCCGGTATTTGGTTCAATGTATACTTTTCGTTGTTCGATTTCTTGTTTCGAACCCCCTTTGGTTGTTGCCTTAGTTTCCGCCTCGGCCTTATCTTTGGCAGATTTGGTAGATGCTTTGGCTAAATCAACATAGATGATGCCTCCCAATAAAATAAACACAACGACCATAATTGCACCGATATTCTTGAAAAACGACTCACCTAAACTCGTTCCTTTGAATGCGGATACACCCGTTTCGGCAGAAGACGATATTACCCCACCAAGACTATTTGCTCCTGATTCACCTGCATCTTTGATCGCGGATAATGCAGTTGTTACTCTTTCCATTGTTTGTTTGTATATGTCAACAATTCCAGTTACAATAGATATAGATAATAAGGCGGGTTACAATGATGCCTTCGTTGTCTTCGCAGCCGCCCCCGTCTTCGCCACAATCCGCACACCTTTCCCTGTTTTTACTTTTATGTGTTCCACCCCCGTCGTGTGAATCTCTCGATGACAGTCCTCGCAAATGGACGCCAAGTTCGCCGGATGATTCTTATGAATATGCCCGATGAATTGATCGGCATCCGCGCTTTCTTGATGTTGTAGATGATGTACTTCTGTTCCACGCGCCTTATGACAGAGTTCGCATAATCGCCTTAGTTTCGCAGCATTGTATCGTGACTGCGTAGCGTCGTCTAAAATACTCGCAGTTGGTGTCTTCGTGCTTACGCCGCGATACTTGACGCGGATCTGGTTCGCGCTTTCCAAGAAATCATCGGGCAGGTGCAGTGATTTACATACTTCTAGACCGTACATACTTTCTCCCGCGCCCTCTTGCAGTTTCCGGTCGTAGACAAGTGTGTCGCGTGACTTGTCATAAAAGACGCGCATATGTGCGAGTCGGAGGCGCGGGGACATCTCTCGGATTTCGCTATAACCTGCGATCTCGTGAAGGTGAGTTGCGAAAATAAATGATGCGCCGGCATGATAAAGGTGTTGTAGTCCAGCGACGAAAATACTAATCGCGGAGTCCATTTCTGTTCCTGAGCATAATTCGTCGCCTAGAACGAGTGTGTTCGAATCCGCCATACGAAGGATCACGCGGAGTTCCGACATTTCCACGACGAAAGTAGAAAGACCCTTGAATAGATTATCGTTACCGAGAATACGTGTCATAATAGCGCGGTAAGGTCTGTATACGAACCCGGACGCAGGAACAAAGAAGCCCGCTTGCGCCATAATAACTGCAACACCAATTGCACGGATAAGACTGGTTTTCCCAACAGCATTTGTCCCGTAAAGAAGCATACCGTCACCGTCGAGTGCAACGTCGTTTGTCACGTAACACTCGTCTTCATTGATTCTCTCGATGAGGCAATGACGAAGCCCGGTTGCGCGGACAAATGACGCCGCCGACTCCGACGCCGCCGCCGCCGCCGCCGCGGTATCGATCTCCGGTCGACAATACCTGTATTTGCGTGCAACGTAGCACCTATTCTGTATCATATCCACTGCACTCACAAATGCCACCATATTCTCGAAATCATGGTAGTATTCATGTAATGAGCTGATAAACTGGTAATACAGTATAGATACCATATCTGATATTTTCACACGCAGGGAAACAACCGCTGCACACAATTCGTAGATTTGCTGACTGTGGATGGTATTGTTACTTCCTGATGCTGCGGGGTAAGTCAGCCCAGATGTGTCAAACACATACACACGACCGCCGCTATCAGGTATATTTATGGATATCACCTTCCCTCCAGCCCCACCAGGGAGTTTCTTGATCCGATCTTCTAGTATTTTCGTACGGCGTTTTGTCGCTTGAAGTGATATTCCCATTTTATCGGTTTCGTGGATTTTGACGTAATCAGGGTCTGCTGCGCTTGATGATTTCTGTTCACCTGCCATGATCAACTCATTCAAAACACGCTGCACTTCGCCGAGAGATTTTTGTGTATACTGGTATTCATCGGTCAGTTTATCTAATTCTGCAGAAATCCCGCGCTGAATGATATTCGTTTCAAATAATGTATCGGTGATATCACGACACAGATCCATATTCAGCGTCTTCTCAAACATGTCTAAAAGGAGCGTGCTTTTCCCTACCACGTCATCGCGAATGCTCCATCTCTCGGAAAGATGTTTTATAATTGTCGAATCTCTCAAACACATCGAATACAAATCGCGAATATGGCGCATATTATGAAAAAGACAAAAGGTGTGATAAGGCGTGATCTTGCGTAAAATAATATGTCGGTGAAGTTTCTCGATATCTTTCATAAAACCGAGCTTCTCTCGAAATATATCCACCGAAAGTCCTTGTTCGTGTGAGAGCGCAAGCGTATACTCTGTAATCGCGTAGTCTTGCTCCAGCCGTATTTCATTAAAGGTTGGATGTAATAGAGCATACTTGTATGCACGCGATCCCATAGGTGTAACCGTATGATTAAGAAGGGATAATACCGAACTCAGTCGAGTTCCTACACCGCCAGCCCCTGACCCCGCCCCCGCACCCGACGCATTCCCATCATCGATGATATTCAGTTGACGCAATGAATGATTCGCAAGGATCAATCTCTCGGACATATTTTCAAAAACGGGTTCTTGAATCTTAGAAACCAGGTTCGGATTATGTTCGTAGATGAAATTCAATAAATAAACGAGGGATTGTGTCGCCACAGAATAATTCATAAAGGATTGTTCGAGAGATTTGGCGCGGCCGTCAGGGTAAAACGTATTCAAAACCTCCATTTGGTAGATTTGTTTTGTGCATCTCTCGGCTTTAACGGTTGCGGATGCCCCTGCCCCGCCCCCCGCCACCGTAGACACACGGTGGATCATTTTCGCTTGGATATTCGTATAATGAATCACGTCCTCGACTTCTCTCGCCGAGAGATTAGAAATCAGAATCACCTCGGATGGATTGTATGACGAAACAAATCTCTCGACCTCATCATAAGTCGTTGGATTATGCGAGTCTTTGTTCTCTGTTTCAAATATTGTTGCGCGTCCAGTGTAAATATCAATATTGGTCATTCCCATAATGAGGACGGATCCGCCTCCTGCGGCGATGCTTCGAGAGATTTTATCGATCCAAATACACGCGATATTATTGGAAAGTGCGGTGCCGCTCCCACCACCACCCCCAGGAGCAATATCTACTGAAAAGTATGTCCCCGGGGAATAAATCCCTTGTAATATTCGCACAGGTGGATTCTTCAACCCATCCTGCACGTATACAACAGCAGTATACCCGGCATCCTGTAATTTCTTCAAATATTTATCCAGTCCATAATCACGAAACCCTGCCATGAGAAATCCGGTCGTTTTATTCGCTTTCGCGAGTTCACAAATCGAGCAGAAATCGTCGATTCGGCTACCAGTGCACGTGACGCCGGCACCTCCCGCGCCATCCGCCGGAGTAATTATTTGTCCGTATACTTCGAAGAACGCGCCGACCTGAAGTAGCACGACCGTATTCGGGCCGTATTCCGCGGTATATTTCTCAGTTAATGCAAAATACTCTTTAATAAGCGCCATCGCGAAATGACTCGACAACAAGGTTATATATCTCTCGCGTTATGGCTTTATTATTATTACCAATGTAGAAAACATATTAGAACAAACCTGTCATTGTAATACAGATACGTATCATATCAGCAAATGTCTCAAATCGATCCAGAATTTTATTCAAATGTAACACAGCCATCCAGAACAAGAAACGCGGCTCTTCCAATTCATAGTTTTCCGTTAGAAAAACGAAGATTAACTCGTAATACAATCATGGATCCGTATCGTCGTATTTATAATACTCAAGGGTTTTCTGCAGCCAACATACGCGCCGCCGACGCCGATGCAGGTAAGTATTATTATATTCATATTGATTCATACGATACATCTGCGACAACCACCGACATCATCAACGAAGTAAGCCCGCTTCTTGTAAATCCTTCGAAATATGAACCGGGTGCATATTATACGTTTATGATTGCATCTGTTATAGGAAGAGATCCTGCAACAAATAAAACCGTTCTGCTGTCATCGTCCGGAGAACCTGAATTATATGTAACAAAAACGATAAATATATATGAATTCGGCACAAAACATCATCATATTATGTATCGAAAGGCGAACCAAGACGAGGCATTATTTGCGGAACTCTCCAAAACATACAAGAATGTTGAATACGTAATATATGCCGCAGGAGAAATAATGTGCGTAAATGAGAACACATTGATTTTTAATTTTATTTCAGGAACATATAAAATGAAAAAACATATGACAGCGACCCGTGTCAAATATGAGAGAGCATATTTTACATATATGATGCATAAAATCGCACCAAAATATACGAATATTCTATTTCAACAAGAGGCATTGATAACTGAAGCAACAAATCCATTAACTAGACGAGAATTGTCGCGGTTACGTAATCGGAATGTACCTTTTTTTACGTTGAATACGCAAATGAAGTGTAATCAAATGCGAAATGCAATAATTCAGAGGAAAACAAATACAGTCAGTTATCATGAATTACAAGAAATATACAACCAACTTATGAAAGACACGACATATGACGAAATACTTATAATATAGACGTTTATACATTCATGACCCGCGTAATATCTGCACGACAAACCGGGCACACATTTTTCGCCATCTTTGAATAACATGCTGCGCAACAAACCTGGTGCTCGCATGGTGAAAACCGAGCATTGACACGGAATCTAAAGCATAGAATACATTGATGCTCTTCATCGTCGGTTTCTTCTGGGTCGGACAAATGTGCAGTTGAAAGAAGCGGTGACGCCCCCGCCACCACACCCGCACCCGCACCCGCCCCCACCCCCACAGGTGGCGGCATAACCACCATTCCAGGATCCATTGTAAGCCGCGTATAAAATCCGAGATACCCACTACGCGCATATTCATTGTCGCAAATTCGCACACGAGTCCGAAACTCGTCATTTCTCTCGAAATATACACTATTATTCTCATTACGCGAAATATTAAACACGATATTCGGCGCAATATTTGCGACATTGATTGTAACCATTTGATTCGCGAGAATACGATCGTTGGATTGATAGGAATAAGATGATGTATTACGCGACATATACGATTTTTTGATCGATCGATGACGGTCATACATAAAATCACAATAAGCCCATATCTGGTAAGAACGAGCCGGCAACCAATTCGCACGGGGCATCGATGGATTATCCACAATAAATACATAAATGTCGTTACAATCTATAATAGGGATTGCCTTTCCAGCGTCTTCCATTGATTCATGAATATCTCGAGAGATTGTAATATTATTTGACGGAATACCAGCACCATCGTTATTCAGCACAGGAACGTCCTCAATGCGCGCAATATAGGATGGTAAGTATGGATCATTGTCTGGACGGTATACAATGTATGAAGTCGTAAGATATGGCGTTTCACGGTAATAATGCTGTCGTTCTTTATATTCAGCGTATGCGCCTCGAATCGCAGGTGTTACATAGCTTACAGACGAAGTCCACTCATCCGTTCCTGGTATTCTAATGCAAATGTTCATGATATGTCTCGATAAAGGTAACAGATTAACTATATTCATACAACAAAATCGGTTTATGTAGTTTATACCTTTAAATATGCTTAAACATAATTCAGTGTTTACATGTATTAAACAATGAACGAACTACGAAGAAACAATATACATATGATCACACTCGACGTGCGTATCTCATGCGACACATTTTGGAACTATAAGTTCAATATTCCGATTCGTATTGACGAATATTATGATCAGAACGAACGGAATGTGATTAACAGTCGGCGTAATAACATAAATGCACGCAGCGATACATGTGATATCGGAAACATCGGACGAAGTGACCCAATGTTTCTTCGACTTGAGTCATATCTGGTTGATTATGTGATTCAGTTTATTTATGACGACCTTGTCCAAAAACGTCAACAGCGCGATATTCCGATTTTATTGAAGAAAGCGCGAAAGTTTCATATCCACGGACGAACGCTTGAAGACTTGTTATTTCCGACGAATAGTGAATCGAGGAATACGGATACGCATTCGATGCCGGAGAATACAGTGTATATATGCACACATTGCTAATGGAAAGGAAAGGAGTGGAATGGAACGCGAGCGGCAGCGTGGCGATGGAATGGAATGGAACGCGAGCGGCAGCGTGGCGATGGAATGGAACGCGAGCGGCATTATTCACTACCACCTCCAGACATAAAGTTATGTAACAATACATCATTATTCGTATTTTTCACTTCACCTGTCAAAATAGCATCCTCATACATTCTACGCAACACATCCGGCGGTGCATTTGAACCAATTTTAAGAAGGTGATGATCATATAAATATTTCCTAATTTCACCAATTGTTTTCTGTTTCAGAGTCAAGTGCTGGCTTTGAATATGTCGTTGTGTTTGTTTATTTTTCAACAACACACCGACAACGTCATCATGTTTTCCAATACGAAAACGTTTCTTTTTTGTTTTCCGGATTTTCACACGCATTCCGGCAATTTGTTCAGGATCAATTGCGCCAGTTGATTCACTATTTGCCGCAAGTGAATTACTCATTCCTTCAGATGCAGTCGTACTCATACTCGTACTTGGGTCAGTTGAACCACTGCCACTATCGCCGCCGAACATATTTTTTATAGCATCAACTGGTTTATGTAACATTTTCGTCGCCCATTCACGAAACG
>JACCED011595806.1_pt1 | contig 28182 bp, 23 predicted proteins | sample 7455021 | NCBI WGS metagenome assembly JACCED01 (sample SAMN15323456, study PRJNA562643) | freshwater metagenome | isolation source: river surface water | place: USA:Blue River Watershed | collected 2017-08-19 | reverse complement strand
TATACTTCAAATGCAGCTGGGGGCTATAATAGCGTTCCAAAAGAATAACGTCATAGATTAATCAATTATAATTCTCAGTCTAATGGGTAGGTAGGCAACTGCCTACCCATTCTTTTAACACACAACATATATGCCAGAAAATATTTTTTTAGACGGACAAGGTTCGTTCAATCACAATACAAAAAACGCCGGTACTATTAAATGGGGCGAATTCAATAATGCAGCTGTCAATACAGGTTCCATTGTATTATCTGCTGTATTCACTGGATCTTCAGTAAATAGCGGTACTATTGGTGATTTAATGCCTGTTTATACAGTATCAGTATTTCAAGCCAATAGTGGAAAATGGGAAAGTACTTATTCAACTGTAGCTGCTAATTCATCTACATGGGGTCAAGGTGGTGGCGGAGGATCTTCTGATTGGGATAGTATCACTAATAAACCAACAGAATTTAATCCAACTGCTCACTTCCATCATGCTTCATCAATCAATGCGGGTGTATTAGATCCCGCCAGAATACCGGTAATTAATACTTCTATTCAAATCATAAGTCAGGGTGGTTTAGCAGATTTAACACCAGAACAAGAAAATAGCATTGTTCTGGGTGCTTTAGTTACTACAACAGATGGTTATCGTTATGTTTATGCGGGCGGATCGAAAACAAGTGCAGGATCTTATATTGCTTTAGCTGATATTAGTCCTGATTGGAGCGTTCTTGCCAATAAACCAACAGAATTTAATCCTTCTTCACACACACATACTGTAGGTGATATCGATGGATTGCAATCTGTTGTAACGTGGGTCACAGAAAATTCTTCTGCTAATACTCAAGGAAATAATGCTTATACATTAATAGTATCTAATTCAGCAACTTGGTCAACTATTCCTGATGTTTCATTAGGAAATACTGCCTATTCATTGATATCTGCAAATTCAGCTATTTGGGAAGCTGGTAGTAATAATTCTTCTGATTGGGCCAGTATCACTAATAAACCAACAGAATTTACACCATCTAGCCATTTCCATCATGCATCTTCTATTAATGCCGGAGTATTAGATCCCGCAAGAATTCCTGTAATTAATACATCTATTCAAGTAATAAGCCAAGGTGGTTTAGGAAATTTAACACAAGAACAACAAGATACTATTGTGCAAGGTGCTATAGTAACTACAACTGATGGACAACGTTATGTATATGTCAGTGGTTCAAAAACTATCACAGCATCTTATATTATTCTTGCTGACGTAACACCAGATTGGAATGTTATTGCCAATAAACCAACAACTTTTACACCTTCTTCACATACACATGAAGTATCAAGTGTAAATGGACTGCAACCAGTTGTAACTTGGGTGTCACAAAATTCTGCTGCACCCGCTATTATTAATTATATTTTTGATAATGGATCTAATAAAGTTAGTTTGAATTCACGCGGTACTATTACTATGCCTACTAATTTTTCTGTTACCGAATGGAAAATAGTAGCAGATGTTGTGTCTACTACTGTAATTACACTCAATAAAGCAAGTTTTGATAACTTCCCTAATATGACATTATTGGGAACAGCATCATTAGTCGATAGCAGAAAAAATTCAAATTCTTCACCCGGATTTGCAAATCTTTCTGCAGATGATATTTTAGAATTTATTGTATCTGGTAACACAGATGCTACTAAATTAACAATATCCTTAAAGGGTTATAAAATCTAATAATTATGTGGTCTAAGCCTATGGGGTTAGGCCACATTTTTTAATAAATAATACCATGGCAACTCTTTTCGCATTATCTGATGGTGATATTAGTACCATCGGATCTTTAAATAGTGCAGGTGCAATCGCAAACCTAGGAGTAGTTGGCTCAGTGTTATCTGCAACCAGAGCATTAGCAGCTACTACTACTTATACCCCCGTAAATAATCCTGTAAGAGGTATTGCACTATGTCTTTCTTCCGTTGGGTCTGTAGCACCAACAGATACTATTACTATTAGATTGAGCACAACAAATTATGTTTATGCTGCTTCAGGATTATCGCCCGGACGATATGTGAATAGTTATGTAACTACCGGATCACATGCAATGGTTGGTTGGGTTTTGTTTAAATTACCTACTCCCACATCTTATACTGCAGCTCCTTCTTTATCTGTTTTTGGACCGAATTCAGTGAGGTTATTGGGATTAAACGCTACGACTCCTGCTTCTATTTTAGTATATGGCCCACACAACGCTCGAGCTGTTTTAGCTGATACTATATATTTAACAAAATCTCTTAATACAGATTTTACAACAGAAAACAGAACGGTTAATGGTTCGTTTTCTGCTATTACAAATGTCCATATATGTGACGGGGTTACTTCTAGCAATGATTTCAATTTTCAGGCAACAAACATAACAACTAATAATAGCCTATACATAGGAAGGGGTGCTAATTACTCTGGCATAGTTACGATGACTGGTAGAAATGTGGAAAATTTCATTCACGTTTTAGATGGTGCAACATTATCAGCTAATTACGCGACACCCGCAGCAACAGCCAGAATTAAGGCAGTTAGTGGTGCAATTGTAGATTTAACCAATGTTGTTGGATGGGGCATGATGCCAACATTAGGATATGCTTATAATTTCAATAGTGATCCCACATTTAAATTTGAATATTTGCATGATATTACAACAGGATACGCAAAATTTAATAATTGTACTTTTTGGAAAGGTATTTCTTGTTGCAACCTAATCAATAATGTATCTAACTTAACTGCTACTAATACTTTATTTAAAGAAAAATATTTATATCTAAATACAGGTGCTTCTGCTACCTTAACAGGTAATTCGAATAATTTTTTCAAAAGTAAAAATATCAACAGTGTTTATTTTTCAAACATATCTTCTGAAGAAGCTGTTACTTTAAGTGGTAATTATAATAATTTTAACTTTGATAATTCTTATATAGCAAAAGAATTCGATATATTGAGATCTAATTTTTCAAATTCAAAAATATCTAATATATCATTTTCACCAAATTCTAGTTTAGATGCTATGTTTCTCTCTGGTAATACAAATCTGCCTGAATTTGAAAACATTTTGATTCCCAGTAGAAAAACAGGATTAATAAAAGCTGATAGTTGTAGCATTCAATTAAATGGTTTATCTTGCTTATCTTCATACTATTATTCGATTTCCGCTAAAGATTTGACTGGCGAATTACGAAATCTTTATTTTAAAGATAGTACATATGGTGCATATGACATGACATTTAAATCCAGCACTGCACCTTTATTCATAAATGGGTTAACCGCTATTAGAGCCTCAAATGATACTTTAAATAGCAACACATTAACTGGTACGTCAGTATTAACTGGTGTATCTCCATTCGCTAGTGGAAATAGTTTATTATTATCTGCTATAGCAGCACGCGTCGTTGCCCCTATACCAAAAATTTTAACATATAATGATGATTTAACAATTGAAACCTGGTATTCACCAATATCAGCAAAGCTTGCACAAAATCAATCATTAATAACCATTTGGGATCCATTATCTACTACAAATGCATCGTTAGGATGTATTGTGGGGTTGTATATAGATGTAAATGGTCAAATTAATATCCAAAAGGGATTGTCTGCTAATGGGGCACCATCACTTATCACAACCGCACCCGCAACAAGCCCATTAACTAATAACAGATGGTATCATATTGTCACAACAAAATCTGGCAATAATTATACATTATATCTAGATGGCAAATTTGTAATATCTGCAGCGACGCCAAATGCAGCTGAAAAAGAATTTTTTAAGACAGCGAATACTGGATCATACAATGTATATATTGGATCTAGGCCAATTACTAGAACAACTTTCGGTGAATCATTATGTGGTTATGTAGGCGGAGCAAAAATTTCTTACGGATTAACATATAAAGAGGAATTTGATGTACCTACTACGCCACCAGTAACAACAGGCGGAACATTATTTAATTATATTCCCGGGACTAGTGCTACATATAACATCATTCCAAAAGCTTTCATCAATATAGAAGATAATAAATCATATTATTCTATTTCATTAAATGGATTGAAATTTATTGCCAATAATCCATTATCATCTTCTTTAATTGATATCTCTAATTCATCATACGAGAAATTTGAAGTTAATAAATCTGATTTAAGGACATATGGCAAACCATTAATAATGGATACCAATGAAGACTATATTAAAGGCACATATGTTTTTAATAGATGTCAGTTAGAAAGCCAGATTGTAGATAGTGATACGATTATCGGGTATCAGCCTTATACTTATAGAGAAGCTGGATTTGCTGTGCAATATGCAAATGAAGATCCAACTAATAATTATAGATGGACTAGGGGCGGTAAAGTTTCCTTAGACTCATCTACCAAATATCTAGGTGTACCTACAGAAAAATTAGAATCCATTTCAAATGATCTACCCTTAAAGAGTTCAATTAAATTAATACCTGTTTCAGAAAGTTCTATCGTAAAAGGTATTGCTTTAACGTATAAAACATCAATTGGATATGTTTCAGGAGGTTCATTGAAAGTAGATAAGAACACTATACTCGGTATTAATGAAGATACTGTACTTGGGTTATTACCAGATACAAATGATACCTGGTCTACTATTACTTTTTCATTATCAAATTTCAACACTCCTTTTTGGAAACAAAAGGCTTATCTTGAATCCTATGTTCAATTAACAGGATCCAATAAACAACTTCATATTGCTAAGTGGCAATTATCAACAATTTAAAAAAATAATTAAAAATAATTTCATTATATGTCAACACTTTTCACTATCACGTCTGGGAATTTAACAGACAGTATTTTTGCGAGAACCATTAGTGATGCAGACACAACCTCTGTATCTGCAGTAATGGGTATAGGAACTACTCCCGTAGATATAACTACTTTTTTATCTGATGGTTCATCAATCTGGGGTGTATCATTCAATGTAAAAAGCAGATCCAGTAATCCAACCGGGTTATTTTCATGCAAATTATTTGATTCTTTCAATGAAGAGATGGGTTCACTTCTAGTACCAATTAGCAATTTTCCAGCAGGTGACGGATCTAATAATATAGATTCTATTATCTCACAATCATGGCAAACTTTAAAATTTGATGACCCCATTCCTACTTCTGGTAGCTACTATATAAGACTATCTGCCAGCACAGATGGCGAATTATATTTTTATGGATTACCTCAATTAGATGAAACAATTGTAGATTTCGCTTCAAATTCAGACATAACGCCCACAGGAAATGTGTCACAAGGATCTTTTAATCCATTTAATACTAAAGCATGGTCTGTTTTTCTTAATAATGGTGCCCATATTTTCTGCGCAACTAACGCATCTGTAAATTTATTTACTACAAACTTTACTATCGATTTTTGGTGTTATTTGTCAGAACAAAGAGAAAACAGATTGGCATCCTTTGATAAATTAAATATTGATGTTTCTCCTACTAATACATTATTGGTATCAGGAGTTGACACTTCTTTGCCTGTTCAGCAAAATACTTGGACTCATATAGCTGTTACCAGAACATCTAATATCTTAAATGGCTATGTAAATGGGACTAAGAGCGCGGACATTGCCATCGCAAATAATTTAAATTTCGGTCAAGCAAATCTCTTCATTGGGAGAGACAGAACTGCTGCTACGACATACATGCATGGGCATATATACAATTTCCGTATTGTATTAAATCAAGCTCTCTATTCTACAAGCTTTACCAGGCCAACTAATGTTACTTCTAAAGTAGATAATGGCGGCGCAACTCCTTCTACCTTACCAGCAGATGGAAATGTAAAATTTTTGATATTGGATGGAAAAAATTACTTGAATGGAGTAAACGAGACACAATTAGTAAATGGTGATTTGATAAAATCTGTTAAAAATTCACCTTATAATGTTTATCCCCAAACAGAACAATATAATAAATTTGCCTCCACAAATGGTAATTGGGGGATACGTGTCTTTCCACCAAATCTTGACGATGAATTTACTATTGAAGGCTGGTTTGATTGTATTGGGGGCGATAATAATGTATTTCTTAGAATAACAAACACCATAGGGATGTATCAAATATGGAGAAATAATACCGGGGGGTCTTTTAAATGGAATAGAGAAACCCCTACAATAGTATATTATTGGAACCCCTCAGGATTTACCGAGCTCGGATTAAGACATATAGCTCTAACAAAAAGTGGTTCTACAGTAAGATTTTATTATAATGGTGTTTTAAGAGCTACAAACACTATTGCTAGTTTAATCCCTGACAATACTACATTAAATTTCGGAAATGGAATTACAGAAATAACAAATCTCAGAATATCTAATGTAAGAAGATATACAGCAGATTTTACACCACCTGATATAAACACACCATTCGTAAAAGATGCAAATACAGTATTTTTATTGGGGTCGAAAAATAATGGTCTTATAAAAGATAAAATGAATAATTACAGGATTCAATCACCATTTATGGGTACCCTTATATCGAACAACGGTGATACTGGATTGGCTGAGTTTAATGGTGGTAACAGTACTAGTACTGCTAATATATTATATGTCCCTAATCTAACATGGAATACATCTTTAGATTGGACATTAATGATTAGATTTTTAGTACACACTGATAATACAACAACTACAAATACAATTTTACGTAGCGGTGTGACAAATAAATTGTCTTTTTATGTGTCTACCCAAGCCGGAAAATTAAGATTTTTTTATAGTACAAATGGTACTAGTTGGGTTGTTACTGCTGGTACTGAAATAGGAGCTACCCCTATAGGTGACACTAGTGCACCTAATCGACCATGGGGCACTCTAGCTTTACAGCATTCTGGTGGTACTACAAAAATATATTTGAATGGTACTTTGACAAATACTATTGCAACTGGTACTATAATGGCACCTTCAGACGGAGTGTCATTTTTCGGTTCTGGTGCAGCTACCACTTGTTGCAAAGGGTATCTTGACAAATTCATTATATTACAAAGTGCTAAAAATAGTCCCATCTTTAGTAAAAATGATTATTATTATAAGGATGCTTTGATATGGATTGATTGTGATGGTGAAACAAATGGTGATTACAATAAAGTGATGGAAACTATTTCGGATATAAGTGATAGTAACCTTACTGTTTATTCGATTGATGGTGTCGGAGTAAATGGGTTAAACATCATTTACGATACAGTTTTACCATCTTATAAGAGCTTGGCTACTACACCCAATCACGGCAATTATCCCAATGTAACATTAGATTATATCGACAAACCATACTCTTCTTCTTATTATATTGACAATTCATCTGATTTTACGGTAGAAAGTTGGGTAAAATCAAATACTGCTACTAATCAAGGCATTTTAAATATATTTGATGGTGGTTTGAGTTTTGGATTATCAGCTGGTAAACCTTTCATCGGTAAAACCAACGGCCCAGTTTTATTATCATCTATTTCTGCAGTTAATCAAAATGATAATTTATGGCACCATTTAGCAGTATCGAGATCTTCGGGTACTTTATCACTATTCGTAGATGGTCGTTTAAGTGCTTCTACTACGGATACTACTGAATTCTCAGCTGGCAAATTAAGACTTTTTGGCGATTTTGGTGATCCTGTAAACATATTTGACGGATACTTAGCTGATATTAGATTGACCAATGGACAAGCGCTTTACACATCTACATTTACTCCACCAACAGCTACGATTACAAATACAAGTAACGGCGGCGCCTCACCTTCTGTAACACCGATAGCTCCCAATGTTGTTTTGTTGTATGCCGATAATCCATCAGTAAATCCAACGAGTGTTATTACTTATCCAACACTCGGTGGTAATGCTGTTTTAACACAGGCACCATCAGCAGAATTTAGCCCATTCATGCCAGAAGAAACATATAATCCCGTTACTCACGGAGGTAGTATTTATTTTGATGGCACTAATGATTTAGTTTCTGTTAGTGAAAGAACAACTGAATTTACTTTTGGTACAGGAGATTTCAATGTGGAATTTTGGTTTTATCCGACAAACGTTGCAGCCAACCATGCTCCGTTATTAACTTGGCAAGATAGTAGTGATTTAGCTGACGGTATTATGATTAAATTTGCGACATCTACTAAATTGCAAGTTTTATTGGGAAATGATAATACTGAAAGTGTTACATTGGAATCAGAAGGTACTTATCTCAATCAATGGTCACATATAGCAGTGTCAAGAAAAAATAATGTTTATCGTTTATTTGTTAATGGTAATTTACGAAGATCAGCATTTTTTGCTGGATTAAATTTATCGAATGATAATGATAAATTGAAAATAGGAGAAGCTTGTAAAGGATATATCGCCGATGTGCGTGTTGTCAAAGGACAGGCTTTATATGTAGAAGACTTCACGCCATCTAATACATCTCTGACATTAACAAATAAAGGTGCCACAGGTCCTGGTGCAGTTGAATTAACAACCACACCTAATTTATTAATAAAAGGTATTAAATCTGGAGTTTATGATGGTTCGGCTAATAATAATATTCTTCAAGAAGGTAGTATTTTTACGGTTAGTTTAGCAGATACTATTAATGCAGATGCCAATTATACCGATAATGCTCTGAAATTTAACGGTGTATTCAGCAATAATTATTTGGTATTGCCTGCATCACCTGCTTTAGATTTAGCTGGTGATTTTTGGATTGATTTTTGGATGAACACAACAAAATGGAAAAGAGATACTATCAGCAGACGTATATTGACTTTAGGAAGCGTAAGCTCAGTTAGTGCTTTCCATGTTTGTTTAAATGCAACTGGTACTGATAAAAAATTACAAATATTTTCAAATACTAACATCCTTTCATCAAATTTTGATTATGCAGACGGGCTATGGCATCATGTAGGTATAGGTAGAAGTGGTTCTACTTTATCCCTTTATCGTGATGGTGTACTAGATACTTCTGCTACCAACACAGTCAATTATAATTCGGGCGTAGCAAACAGCTCTTATATTGGTATATATGGTGACGCCACACCAAACAAGGGACGCTATGACGGGAAATTAGTTGGATTGCGAATTATTAATGGTGAATGCGCGCATACTAGTAATTATAGTATTCCTACAGAACCAGCTACATTAACTAGTGACGGCGGCACAGGAATCAATAACCTAGGCAATGTATCATTATTCATGAAATTGAATAATATTGTATCACCGGTTAATAACCATGTTATAACATCAGAGGTACAATCTTTAACGGGAGCAATCAGTAATCCAAAAACAGGCAATTTAACATTCACAAATATAGTAACTTCGAGTAGAGCTTTACCTGCAAGATCTCGACCTGGTACTACTGCTGCATTTATAAATGTTTTAAGCGGAAGTGCGATAGACTTTAGCACTTTACCTAGCATGCAATTAGGTGGTGACTGGACAATAGAGGGATGGTTCTATCCACTCACTGGCACTAGTGATAATGGAGATAGATCTATGATATCATTCTATTATAAACCAGCAGTAAATAAAGAAGTTGTTAGAAGTTACTTAGCATTTTCCAACAACGCCTATTTTGCAGTAGGGCCCTGGGGCACATTATCTGCAGCTGGTAATCTAAATGCATACTCACATGTAGCATTGTGTAAAAGATCAAATGATGTATCTTTATATGTAGCTGGTACTAGAACTGCTACAAGTACTGCGCAGTATGATAGTAATTTTAATATTATTTCTGTAGGAGATTATATAAGATTTGGCGGCGGCATTTATAATGTTGATGCAGATAGATTTTACCAACGATATCATGGTGATATCTATAATGTGCGGATAATTGACGGTCGTGCCATATATAATGGTAATTTTACAGTTCCGGCACCATCATCGATATCGGCTACTGCCGATACGTGTGTTTTATTTAACGATGCTAAACAAGATATATATTATAGACCAGGCCACTTAGAAAAAGTAGTGATTGGGGGGTCTATCTCAAATGAGAATGTCATCGACCCCATTACTATTACCACATCATTAAGTTATTGGGCACTTAACAACGTATCGATACAAAATTATGGAACATTTACTTCACCTACCACATCCAATAATACATTTAATATTACCAATAATGGATTAAAAATAGGTTCGGGCGGAACTTTTATTCTCTCATCGGCCCCTGGATATCGCAAAGTATTAAATATGGATGAATCCAGAATTCATGTTTTAGCGGGTGGCGCGTTAGATATTAGAGGCCAACAAAAAACAATAAAAGCTACTTTAACGGGTGACCATACAGCAACACGTAGTGTATTCACACTTAATGAAACACCAACAAACTGGTTATCGGGTGATAGTTTAATATTTTTACCCCCTTCTGCAAACAACACACAATTTGAAGAATTATCTACAAAAAGTGTTTTAACCAATAGACTTTCTACAACTACCAATTCATTGTATGCACACCAGTATCTGGCTGGTATACCTTCTATAGCAAATGCCACAAGAAATTTTGCTATTAAAGGATTATCAACCAATCGAAGAGGGTGGCTGCAGTTTGATAAAACGTCAAATACATATATTTGCGATACTGAATTCGAGCATTTAGGCAGAAGCACATCTAAAAAAGTTGGATCAATAGTTTTAAATGTTAAACCTGGTGGTAGTTTCCTATTATCAGGATGTTATTTAGACGGTTCAACTAGTACTGGAGTTGATGCTACAACCCTGTATGGCAGGTCAAATAATGTAACCATAAGAGATAGCGTTTTTTATAAATACTCTGGAAATGCATTTGCCTTTAATAATATAGCTGATAATTTTAATATTAATGATAATATAATATTGCGATCAGGAAAAAATGGCATTAAATTGCAAAACGCTACATTGGGAGGAACATGCAATTTAACCAATAATATTTCATTAGGAAATACTGAAAGGGGAACCTATATAGAAAATGTTGATGGGAATATAGAAGGATCTGCTAACTGGTATAACACACAGGGCGGATTATACTTAGCTAAACCCACAACGGGTGAAAATAAAGACATGTCTGATGAAGACATCGAAATAACAGAAGAAGCAACAACTAATTTAGTATCTTTTGATACTCCTCTGAGTGAACAATATCCTGATGAAACAAGTACTTTTCCTTTCACAAAACGCCTGATATGGCCCGGTAATTCAAAATATATTTTCCTCGATGATTTCACTATAGAAGCATTCTTAAAATTTAGTGTAAATAATACCAATGCATTTAATTTGATGGGGAATTATTCCGAAGCTGAATTGGGTGCTATTATTTTATCGTATCAATCAAATACACAGACATTTAGATTAAAAACATATGAAACAACCTTTACAACAAGAGCATCAGCTACTTTACCATATTTGCCGATAAATACTTGGCATCATATTGCAATATGCCGAAAAGATGATTCTATATCGGTATATCTTAATGGATCTAGAATAATGCTATATAATTCTTCTTTCGAATATAAAGCGACTGATGGGGGTATTGCTTTGGGGTGGGATACTGATCTTGCTAATAAAGGTGTATATGGATTCCGCATATTAAATAGAGCAGAATATGACTCCGTAGATACAATTACAGTTCCGTCAACTCCATTTGTTTTTGACAACGAGACATTATTATTATATAAAAGAACGGTAAAAACCGGCGTTACTAAAATTAATAATATTTTGAATAATATTAATGGCGTAGGTGGTATGTTTATTGACAATAATTCCCCTAGCTTAAAAAATACAACAATATCTAATATAAGTTGTACAAAAAATACAGGTTATGGAATATCAATTGATGGTTCTAATGTAGATTACAGAGAAGCTAATTCATTAACAGCAATAGATATTTTAACAAGAGATAATAATACTATTGGATTAAATCTGAATAATATGACAGGAGTATTAACTGGTGTATTAGCAATTGACAATTCAACAACTAATATACAGCTGAAGTTGGGTGATGGAATAACTAAGGTAAAATCTGTTACTGGTTTGGTTGCTTCGAATATTCCTAATATGATTATATATTCTTCGAAAAGCTTCAGGCCAGTTATATTTGATGATATCTATTTGAATAAGAATACTACAATGACATCAGCTTATAGTGCCGTGCCGTTGCATATTAGAGAAACAGATTTCTTGAATTTCCATTTTGATAATTCAACTCTTGCTGCTGTTAGTACAGGATTTGCAGTGACATTAAGTGGTACAGTATTAGGTACTTATCAATTCTCAAATACAGTTACCACAGATGCTGGAGTCCAGAATCTCTCTTGCTTACCTCCTGATAATATTAAGTCCGGCGGGATCATATTCATGAATAAAAATAAAAATAAAGGTAGTCATGAATCATTCTATAGAAAAGGAAAGAGAGCAACGGATACATCAGTAGTAGCAGGTAATATAGCAGAAAAAATTACACCTAGCTCATTAACAGATAGATTCAAATCTGGCAGCAAATTCGCGGCAGTAAGTTCGGGTGACACTGTAACATTAAGAATGAAAGTTACAACAACAGTAAATGGAGACGCCCGTTTAATGTTGAAGAAAAATAGTTCACTTGGATTTGATGATGATGTATTACTATATCCAATATCTAACTCATCAACATTCACTACTACTTCGCCCTCTGCATCAGGAGTTGGTATAATGGAATTCTTTGTTGATTGTACCGGTACAACCGGATCAGTCATCATTGACGATTGGAAAGCAAAATAACAATATAATAAAAATATATGGCTAACATTGATATAAATGGAAATTTAGACTACTGGTATGAAGGAGAAGGTTCTACCAGTATTGGGCAAACAAGTGAAGATATTGGTATTCAAGAATATTGGTTTATGGGTGCTCCTACGGGGTACCTCATAGATTCTCAATTGATTGAAAATCAACCTTTTGCGTTTGCTGTGATGATTGGGTTCTAAACCCTCTCACATTTTAAAAGCACTGTCACGCGGTCAATATTTTCCGCTGACAGTGCTTTTATTATTAATATATTGTCTTTCTGAAGATACTCTTCCCAATCAAGAACATCTAAGTCTCGGTTCTTAATATCATTGGTTATAAATGGTTTATTGCCATTACAGATAGAAACCATATTAGGATAATTGTCGTAATCACAAGTTTGAATATCTAATAAAACAGATCCAGTAACAGTTGCTAAAAGAGTCCAGGCAACAACATTAAGATTGAATGGAACAGTAAAATAATTGACATCTTCACCCCCTACTAGGGATTCGGGGGTATTTATGTCATAAGAAATAGTGTAATACTCTCTTCCCCCAATCGGAATAATATTAGTAGCATCGCCATTACCATCTTCACCACCACCATAATATAGAACATCGTTTATTTCATTGAAGGCTAGTTCGCCATTTTTTAAACTAGAAGGGGCCCCCGCAGATCCTACCCTTCTTCGTTTTATCTTTATCGTACTATACTCCGGCATGGTCAGTATCACTATTTATGCAACTATTAAAAAAATAAAAGCATATTAAGAGATACAGATTAATCTTGTTTATCAGTAGGTAATTCAATATCACGCTCTTTAGCTACAGATTTCATCTTAGAAAGATAAGAAATCATTGTTTCTGGTCTTTTACCACCATGCTGAAAATCATTTCTTCTATTGATTAAATCCTTATAAATCTTTTTAAATCTTTCTTCTGAAATGTCATAAAGATCTACATCTTTGTCTTCTCCAGAATATTTTTCTTCATTCCTTTCTAGATAATCAATAAAATCATCAAATTTGGACTGCTTTTCGGGTGAAGTTGAATATCCTAATTTAGTCATTCTAGCCCAGTTTAGGACTCTACCTAGATTAGCCTTTGTAGGAGTATCATTAATGAATTTCTTAACAAAAGCAATTTTTTCATCAACATCTTTAATTTTCTTAGCATCTGTTCTAGCATCTTGCCATTCAGTATTAAATTTGTTAACAGTCTCTGTGTAAAATTGTTTAAATGAACTCATGTTGTTATTTAGACCATTTTAACCCATGTCTACAATCTGGCCAGATATAACCTACTTCTGGATCAGCGTTTGGAAAGACATCTCCATAAAATACTGGATCTTTTCTTTTTAAAACACATTGATGTGTAAAATGAATTTCCTCGTCTCCAAACCAAAACGGTAATTCATTATTAGAAGAGAAGAAGTCCTTATAAAAAGCAATTTGGTCTTCTGTATTATCTTTATAGCCTCTGCGCTTCCATTCCCTACAAGAAACAATTCCATATTCAACTAATTGATTAAAGTGGCCCCACCACATCCATTTGCATGGATCTCTGAAGCCTAATGTCTTATCTTGATCCGGCTTCATTTGGAATGATCGCAAAATACCTAAGACTTCTGCTCTTTGCTTGCCTAATCTTCGGTAATCAAGAACTCTCAGAGATTTTTCATAATCTGGATACGGAAGAAATGTTTGCATGATTAAAGATAGATGGTTTCGAAACCCTTTAAATTAATTTTATGTTTAGAGTAGAAAATATTGGGAAGCTGGATCAACTTAAGAGAAAGTCAAGATATGAATCAAAATATCGTGATGAACTTAAATTAGTTTCTTTTACATTGAACAAAGAAATTGAAAAGGATGAAAAGCATAATTTTAATATTCTGTTTGATTTTTTTAAATCAAAAGAATGTCAATATTTTACTATCTTATCTGATGGATTTCATTGTGATAAAGAAGTGATTGATTTTAGCAGTAAATTTAGAGATGAATGGTCGTTACGGGTAGGATGGAGATCATCTCATTATACGATCTCCAAAAAAGGTACTTACTGGCATTCATCTTTATTCAGAGATAAAAGTGAATATAAAGGACTTTATGTAAAGAAAGATGATAATACTTATAAGCATTTTTCTAAACGCAAAGAAATTTTAAATTTTTATTTTTCAAATGGTATTGCTACCAATACCGCCCAAATGCCTCTCCCTGCCTATGAATTTACAAGAGATACTGCTATTGATATTAAAACAAGTCTTGCAATGCTTTCTCGCTTTGTAACAAAAGATATTATCGTTACAAATCTTAAACAAATTCGTCGTTATGTAAAACAGTATCATTGGCAAGGTAAAGAAGAAATCGTCGCTGCTTTAAAACAATATTCACACATCAAATAAGAAAACGAAACCCCTTAAACTTAAACATCAATCAAACATATGGCTACTACATCAAATACCACAATCAGAACTATCACTCCAAAATCTGCAACCAAGGCTATTAAGCGGGCAATCGCTAAGCGCCGCCCGATCATGCTCTGGGGTCCTCCTGGGATCGGCAAGAGCGACGTCGTTGCTCAAATCGGCGCAGAGCAAGGCCGTGAAGTAATCGATATTCGGTTGGCTCTCTGGGATCCAACGGATATTAAGGGAATGCCTTATCTTAATGAAAAAGACGGTACCATGAATTGGGCTCCTCCTAGTGAATTGCCTCATGATCCAGATAGCAAGGCGATCGTCTTCTTGGACGAAATTGTTTCGGCACCACCTGCCGTTCAAGCAGCTGCTTACCAGTTGATTTTGAATCGTCGCGTCGGCAAGTATCGTCTTCCAGAAGGCGTAGATATTGTCGCAGCAGGTAACCGCGAAGGAGATCGTGGTGTAACGTATAAGATGCCAGCACCATTGGCTTCTCGTTTTATTCATCTCGAAATGACTGCATCTAATGATGATTGGGTTGATTGGGCAGTTAATCATAACGTACATCCAGATGTAATTGGTTACATTTCTTTCGCAAAGCAAGATCTCTTTAATTTTGATCCACAATCACCTTCTCGTTCCTTTGCATGTCCTCGTACATGGAATTTCGTTTCTGATCTCTTGTGGGATGATGATGAAGATGTAAATTCGTTGACGGATCTTGTATCTGGTGCTATTGGTGATGGATTGGCTCTTAAGTTCATTGCACATCGCAAGCTTTGCGGTAAGTTGCCTAAGGCTATTGATATTCTCGAAGGTAAGGTAACGGAGCTTAAGAATAAGGAAAGTAAAGAAGTATCTGCGATGTATTCACTAACGGTTTCTCTTTGTTATGAATTGAAAGAATTGGCAAATGCCAAGACCAAGAAGTGGCATGATTATGCTGATCGTTATTTCCGATTCATGATGGATAATTTTCCAACTGAATTGGTTATCATGGGTGCTAAGGTAGCTTTGACCAATTATGAATTGGATATTGATCCAAAGAAGCTTACTTCATTTGATGATTTCTTTAATAAGTATGGTAAGTATGTTTTCGATAGTAATGATTGATGTGTAGCCTAACCTTGAGAGCTATCTGTACGAGTGTATGGATAGCTCTCTTGGTCTTTAGAAACCCTTTAAAATTTTTATATGAAAAAGAAGCTCGAAAAAATCGAAAATATTAATATCCCAGCTGTTGATGAAAAGTTGGTAAAGGCTGCTGTTTCGTTGCTAATTAAACACCCTTTCTTTGGTCAAATGGTTCCACACCTTAAGCGTACTCGTGCAGAGGATTGGTGTGATACGGCAGCAACAGATGGTCGTAATTTCTTTTATAATCCGGCGTTTATTCATGCATTGACTACACAAGAAACAGTATTTCTTTATGCACATGAAGTATTGCATAATTGTTTCGAGCATCATATTCGTAGGGGAGATAGGGATCCTAAGCTTTGGAATGTTGCTGCTGATTTTGCTATTAATCTTATTCTAGTAGATAATAATATTGGTAAACAAATCCCGGGGACTCTGCTTGATGCAAAATTTAAAGATCTCTCTGCAGAACAAATTTACGATATCATCGAAGAAGAGATTGAAAAGAAGGGTAATTATGGCGGAATGACTTTGGATGAATTAGTGGATAAGTTGCTAGATGAACATCTTTCAGGCTCGGGAGAAGATGATGAAGAGGGAGATGGTAAAGGTAAAAAGAAAAAGAAGCCTAATATGAGTGGCATGTCTGAAGAAGAAAAGCAGAAGCTTCGTGATGAAATTAAATCACAGCTAATGGCGGCTGCTCAGAATTGTGCCGGCAATATTCCATCGGGCATGGGTCGTCTTATCGAAGGTCTATCAGCTCCTAAAATGAATTGGAGAGAGATTCTTCGTACACAAATCCAAAGTACCATTCGTTCAGATTATTCATTCTTGTCTCCTTCTAAGAAAGGAATGTCAACTCGATTTAAATTGCCTGGTATGAAGAGAGATGAAACCTTAGATATCTGCGTAGGTATTGATGCTTCGGGTTCTATTGATGAAGATGACCTTAAAGCATTCTTGAGTGAAATTTACGGCATTATGTCACAGTATTGTGATTATCAAATTCATGTATGGAGTTATGATACCCAAGTATATAATCCCGAAATCTTTCGGGCTGATGAAGGTAGAGATATTTCTACTTATCAAGTAAAGGGTGGTGGTGGTACTGATTTCAATGCTTCGTATGAATATATGAAAGATAATTCTATTGATGCAAAGATTTACATTAACTTTACAGACCTATATCCTTGCGGCGGATTTGGTGATCCTTCTTATTGTGATACAATCTTCGTTGTAAGGGGTGGTAACAAATCTCAGGCTCCCTTTGGATTAACTATCCATATGGATTAAAGAATTTGAATAGCTGAAGTAGATAATGTATCTGTTCCTGTACCGGAAAGGTCTTGAATTTCTGATCCTATATAAAGGGTGTTATCTACTTCATTAAAAGCTAATTCTCCGGCATCTAATACCGTAGGTGGTCCTGGATCCCCAGCCAAACGCCTCTTAATTTGCCATACAAAAGCCATAAAAATATTTAGGTGAAATAGTTTCCAAATAATTGATAAATAATGATATGAATAGAAGAGATTTCCTCTATGCTGGCCTCTTCGGAGGGTTGGGCCTAACAACCGGTGATGTACTTAGAGCTCAATCAGAGTCTAAGATTTCAGCCAAGGCACAGTCAATTATTCACATCTACCTACCAGGTGGTGCAGCTGCACAAGAAACTTGGGACCCAAAAATTCATGCTCCTATTGAATTCAGGGGGCCTTTAGGTTCTGTTCAGACTAGCATTCCGGGTGTACACTTCTCTGAGTATATGAAAGAAACAGCAAAGATAGCTGATAAGATTACTGTTGTTCGTTCTATGACTCATGGAGAAGCAGCGCATGAACGTGGTACCCATAATATGTTTACTGGATATCGCCCATCTCCTGCTATTAAGTATCCTTCCTTTGGTTCTGTAGTTGCTCATGAATTTGGTAGTAGAAATTACTTACCTCCTTATGTTTGTGTTCCGAATATGAATTCAGAAGATGCCGGAACAGGATATCTTTCAAAAGCATTTGGTCCTTTCTCATTAGGATCAGATCCAGCAGCAAAAGACTTTGCCGTTCGTGATTTAAAAATGAATGCCGGTGTAGACGAAGCAAGATTTAATCGTCGTCGTAGTATTCTTGATACAGTAGATAATCATTTCCGTTCTATTGAAAATGCTGATGCTATAGCATCCATGAATAAGTTCTATCAACAAGCTTATGATCTTGTATCATCAACTCAAGCAAGAGAAGCTTTTGAATTATCTAAAGAACCAGAACATATTCGTAATGCATATGGCCAAACACAAGCAGGTCAAAGATTCTTAATGGCTCGTAGATTAGTAGAAGCAGGAGTGCGCTTCGTTTCTGTTGTCTATGGTGGATGGGATATGCATGCTTCTATTGGAGCGGGAATTAAGTCCCAATTACCAGCATTCGATCAAGCTTATGCAGCTTTGATTAAAGATCTAGACCAAAGAGGAATGTTAAAAGATACTATTGTTATGGTATCTTCTGAATTCGGCAGAACTCCTAAGATCAATAAAGACGCTGGTAGAGATCATTGGCCAAGAGTATTCTCAGTAGCATTCGCCGGCGGCGGATTCAAAGAAGGTTATATTCACGGAGCTTCTAATGCAACTGGAGCAGAGCCAGAAGAAAAACCGTTGACCGTTGAAAATATGGCAGCTACGATTTATAATCAAATCGGTATCGACCCTGCTAAACATTTGATGTCAGATGGCAATAGACCAGTATCAATTGTTTATAACGGAACAGTCGAACAAGATTTATTAGCATAATTTTATGGATCAATATAGAGTAACACAAATCATTCAAGAACTCATTAATGATAAAAATAATGAGTTGTCACAATTAAATAATTATCTTTCTGAAGCGCAAACTAGTTTATGGAGCTATGTCAATCCTCAAGACTACCAAAATGCCATTAATGAAAAGGATATGGCCTGGGGGAGGGTAAATGATCTTCAAAATCAATTAAATTCTGTTCAGCAGAATTATGATAATCTAGTATCTAACTCTTCAAATTCTTCTGCAGAATTAGATGCTATGCGTTCTGTTCTAGATGCAGTAAGAGCAGAAAGGGATTTCCTCCAAACACAATTAGGATCAAATACTTCTACTATTGTAGATCTAGAAAATAAAGTCAGTCAAAAGAGTGATGAATTATCTACTATTCAAACTTCAGTAAATGATCTTCAAGCAAAGATCTCTGAACAAAATAATAGCATCGCAGATTTGAATTCTCAGCTTAATAGCAAGCAAGAAGAAATTTTAGATCTTAAGCAAAAGCTCGGTGACTTCGAAAGCAAATTTCTTAATCTCAAAAGTAAAATCAAAGCCGAGATGGAAGAGGCTACTAGCGAAGTTGAAAGCGTTCTTGAAGAATCTGATTTGAACGATTAACGAAACCAGGTAAAATGAGGATATGAAAAAAATCCTCATTTGTTCAGTATTAGTAGGAGCCACATTGATCTCTTGCACAGAGAAGACAGATGTGGCTCTCACTGTGTTTAGAGATAAGCAAGAAGATAAATTTTTACAGCAGGTAGGTGAAGGAGAGGCTGCTATTGAATTTTATCGACGTCAATATGGTGTATTGAAAGAAAGACTAGTCAGGCTTCGTACTATGGAAATTCTTTTTCAAAAACAAGCTGACCAGGCGATGGCTGATAATAAAATTACTAGATCATCTTTCTTAGATCAAAAGTTAGCTATGCTTCATGATCGAATTCCAAAAGCAGAAAAAGAACTTAATGACTTCTATGAAATCCTCGAAAAGAAGAGAGAAGAGATTAGATTGATCAAAGATGAAACATACATCAATACAGCCATGGCTAAAACTACATTAGATATGCCAACAGTATCATCTTATGACAAGAGGAAGGAAACCATTGATAATTTAGTAGAGTCATTAAGACAAAAAGCTAGTAGGTCTGAAGCCTTATTGCAAGTAGCTCTTAATGAAGAAAGAATGATTCAAAATGAAACTAAGTAAACTTATTCCTTTATTGGCTACACTTCTAATTGCTTGTAGCCCAGAAGAAAAGGTGTTTATTCCGAATGATGTGATCTTGGAATATACCCCAACACTATTGACAAAGAAAGAGGCCTTTGAATTCCGGCTTCAAAGGATTAAAGAAGAAAAAAATCTCTTTGAAAAATTATATAAGGAAATTCAATCACCTAAAGCTAGAGAAAATGCTTATTTCAAATTAAGAGAACTTGAAAAAGAAGAAGAAAAATTAAAGAATCAATTATACAATATTCTTAATACTGCTGAAGAAAATGCCGTTAAAAAGCATGATAGCTTACTACCTGTTAATGATGAATACTTGAATGATAAGTCATTACAATCTGAGAAAGTATCTTATCCATTTTTTAAACCTAATGGAGAACCTATTCTCTATCCCAATATTAATAAATTTACAGTAGTTGAATTTAAGAATGTACTTAAGCTAAAAAAACATTTTGATGAAAAAAATATATGGAGAGTGTATCTAAAATATCCTCAAGTATTAGATTGTAAAACACCAGCTGGTTGGAAATATTATTGTGCCGTACAATCTGTTGCTTCTCATTTATCTACATATATTCCCAGTGAAGAATTTTTAATGGATCTTGCAAAAGAATTATATGATGCTTATGGAATTAAAGATCTAGAAACCCTTCATTATACTTACGGATATCAAAGACCAGATCATGTTTTAAAATGGAATAGAAATACACTATGAGATTAGGATTATGTTGTTTATTATTAGGAGATGAAAGTAGTGAATTTAAATCAACTACTGTAACTTGGGCAAAAAAGAATGATGATAAAATTTATAACAAATTAAAAAATATCTATTCTCATAATTTAAATGAATTATGTAAAGTAATAGATTATTGTGTTAATAATAATATTTGGCATTATCGAATTTCGTCATCTTTATTTCCTTTAGGTGATTTAGAACCTTATTCTAATTTCTTTAACGATTTTACTCATAATAAAGAATATTGGTTAATTGCAAGTAAAAAAATTAATGAATATATTTCTTTAGGTGGTAGATTATCTATGCATCCTTCACAATTCTGCATTATAACAAATGCGGATAAAAAGATTTCGTCTTCATCTATAGCTAACCTCGAGATGCATGGTGATATCATGTCAAATTTAGGAATTCCTGAATCATTTCAGTATCCAATCAACATTCATCTATCAAATGGCAAAAAGCCTCAGGAAGCTATCAATGCGGCGCTTTTAAACATAGAAAAATTATCTGCTAGAGTTAGATCTAGACTAGTCTTTGAGAATGAAGATAAAAGTTATTGGACTTGGCAAAAGATTAAAAAAGATTTTCCCAATACTCCTATTACTCTTGACTATCATCATCGTTTAATTAATAATGAAAATGAACCCGAATGGAAGGCTCATGAAGCCTGTGTTTCTACATGGACCCGTTATGGTGTTAAACCATTATTCCACTATAGTGAAGGTAAAGATCATTCATTAGATAGATCCCATTCAGACTATATTAAAGAATTGCCTAGGTACTCTGATATGGATTTAGAGATTGAAGCCAAACAAAAAAATCTAGCTATCTTAGATATAAGGCAAAAACAATATATTTTCGAATAAATATATTCATGTCTGAAGATCTTCAAATGAAGGTTTCTATCTTGGAACAAGAATTAATCTCTTTGAAATTTCAAAAAGAAACTCTTGAAAAAGAAAATGACAAATTAAAATTAGAACTTAAAAAATATGCCTCACATTGTAAACATCACGGAGATAGAATATGTAACACCAGTTGCGGAAGGTGTAACTGACGATAGACCAACCTTACTTACATTCGGTGTAGAAGATAACATCGATAAAGATTATATCGAACAAGAGTTTCTAGAGCATATTAAAGAATATACAGGTCATGACGTGAAATCATTTCGTTATGATTTCACCTATGCAGAGAATCTAGAAGATTAAGCTTGGTTCGACCAAACAGCATGTATGGTGCATGCAGCTGCAGCTGATACTGATACTTCATTGGTATTAGCTACCAATTCAAGATCTAAAGCCATACCAGGAGATAATATAAAATTAGATGTTGATCCTGTTTTTCTTACCACTACATTTTTACCCGTAAAAACATCTCCTGAATCATTTACGATAGAAACTTTTTTTGCAGCATTAGAAGGAAATGCCGCAACCGAAGTTGTTACATTTTGTTCAATAATATTCCAATTAGTAGTGACTGGAACGCTACCACCACCCCCGGTACCGCCTGCAATATCACCCGCGTTAACGATGTAGGTTAATACAGCTGTGTGTGGATAAACATCTACGGAGGAAGTAGGTTCTACTCCAGTTTCTGCATAGGCTACACGAGTAGTTGATACATAAGGAAATCTGGCGTCTGTTTCATTAATTTTAATAAATTTACCATATTCCAATGAAGCTGGGTTGTTACGTACATCGGTATCAAAATCAGTGTATGCCATACAATTATTTATGCTTTTGAAATAAATAAAAGCATGCCCAGTATTACATTTCCTTCCGGGAGTATATTAGCTCCCACTGTATTAGACCTATCCTCTAACCTGGCTAGTATTTACAGTGTAGTATGTGCAAATAGCGCAGATTGGGGAAGTGTAGATCCGTCAGATCAATCTAGATGGGATTCATCTTATGATACTGTTAGTTCATTGAGTGGAGATTGGAATAATGTATATTCTACGGTTTTAAATAATAGCGGATCTTGGTCATATGATGGTAGTGACATTAAGGCATTAACAGGTGATTGGCAAAATACATACGCAACTGTATCTTCACTCAGTTTTAATTGGGATAGTGCCTATGCATTGCTAACTGGTAGTTCAGCTAATTGGGATAGCGCTTATACGACAATACAAGATGTATCATCTAGTTTTGGTGATTCATTAACCTGGGTTAGAAATAACTCATCAACGATGTATGTTGATAGATTGGGAATTAATACAGACATTAGTTTACTATCTAATAATTTAAAATTAGCAGTTCAGGGAGATACTGTAATATATGGTAATTTATCTTCATTGGGTACAACTACATTGGTCAATGTTACTGCAAATGTTACCGATGCATTATCTGTTGTCAATCCAGGATTTGGTTCACCTAATGCCATATACATAAATCAGGGTGGTCCGGGTGCAGGTATTAAGTTGGATAACGCCGGATCCGGCCCCATGATGACATTAGAAGGAAATGGTAATGTCGGAATTGGAACTGGTACTCCAAACGAAAAATTAACAGTCAATGGTAAAATTTCTAGTAATAATATAATTTACGCTTTGGGCGGTGACAGTAATCAATGGAACTCATCCACTACATTATTTGCATCATCATCTAGCCTTTGGCAAAGTAATTTTGTTACTACCAGTGCATCGTCTGGTAGATGGAATACCGCATATAACACTTTAACTAGCACATCAGGAAATTGGAATTCGACTTATACTAGCTTGACAGCTAACTCTGCTAATTGGACAAATACATTTAGCGTATTAACAGCAAATTCGGGAGTTTGGACCACATCAAGAAATATATTAACTGCTAATTCAGCAACATGGAATGCATCTTATACAAATTTAACTGCTAATTCTGCTAACTGGACAAGTACGTATAGTGTATTAACAGCTAATTCGGGTGCTTGGAATTCAACAAGAAATACACTAACAGCCAATTCCGCTTCCTGGAGTACGGCATATACAAATTTAACTGCTAATTCTTCTAACTGGAATAGTTCATTTAGTGTATTGACAGCGAATTCAGGTGATTGGAACACAACACGAAGTGCTGTTACAGCTAATTCCGCAAATTGGAATTCCGCGTCTATCAACTATATTATTGATGGGGGGTCAGTAACTGTTACAACCGGGAGTAAAGGTGTGATTTATATGCCAACAGGATTCAAGGTAACCAATTGGAGAGTCATGGCAGAAACAGAAACAACGGCAAAAATAGATATAAGAAGATTCACAAATAATACTTATAAAACAACATCATTATCTAGTGATTCAATACTCTTAGATAAGACAGATCCTCAAATTAGATACGTACTATCTTTAAATGCATCTTCTTCCGCAGTTGGTACCGGTACAATCTTTAGAGATATATCTGCTCTAGATACATTAGAATTCTATGTAGAGGAAAATGACTTCGCAAGAAGGTTCACTGTTGCTCTGGCTGGATACAAAACAACGTAACGATACCCGTTAAGATTAGCCATGGTTATTTCATATGGCAAACATTGTGGTAAATCAGTAGATGAAGTAAAAGAAATTGATCCGCATTATCTAAAGTGGATAGCTTCATATGAGAATCCTCCTACAAAGAAGAAGAAGAAAACTAAGCATCCTCTTGAAGAACTTTCAACATATCTAAAAGAAAATAAACAAATCTTAGACGAAATTGAAAATAAGATTAATGCATTAGCAGATAAAAATTCTGCTTTTTTAAATGAAATTAATCGCTATATATTCATGTCTCAATTGACTGGTAATTATAGAGGAAAGATTTTTTTAGAATCCATGAAAAATAGTTTGATGGCGGGCAGAACCTTAACACATAATACGAGAAAAATTTGCATAGATATCATTTCTCGCGGTACAGCTAAGAAGCCAATTCGCAGGGGTAGTAAGAAATATATGGAAAAAGTAGATGCATTAAATTCACATTTTGAAACTAGTAATACGGTGAATTCGGGTGAAGAAAATGTATAAATAATAATGTATGGATTACCTTTGCAATACACGCTTTGATGTCTCTTCACGAAGAGAGTTCCTAACAAAAACCAGTTTCGGTGTTGGTGGTGTAGCATTGGCTACTATCCTTCAAGACCTTCAAGCAGCGGAAAGCCCACTTAAACCACGTAAAGCTCCTTTACAAGGCAAGGCTAAAGCTGTTATTCATATCTTTGCTGGTGGTGCACCTTCTCACCTGGATACCTTTGATTATAAGCCCGAAATGAAGAAGTTCGATGGCACTTCCTCAGATGGCGGACAAAGAGAAATCTTTTATACTCCTTTTAATTTTACTCCATCTGGTAAGTCCGGAATTCATATTTCTGATGCTTTTCCACAACTTCAGACAGTAGCTGATGAAATGTGTCTTATTAATTCTGTTACCACAGATGTTCCTGCTCATGGCCCTGCAGCTAAATTAATTCATACTGGTTCATTAGTACTTCCTAAACCTTCCCTAGGTTCTTGGACACTATACGGTTTAGGAACAGAGAACCAAAGCTTACCTGGTTTTATTACTTTAGGTGGTGCAGCTGAATGGAGACAATCTTCTTTCCTTCCTTCTTTATTCCAAGGTTCTGTTGCTAACTTTAATCGTAATGCAGCACCTAATAAAGTTCTTCCAAATCTTTTCTCAGAATTCACAACAGCAGATTCGCAAAAGAATCAAATTGATTTAACAAAGAAATTGAACTTGATGCATGAACAAAGAGTTCAAAAAGACGAACAATTAGAAGCTCGTATTGAATCCTTTGAATTAGCATTCAGAATGCAAGCAGCCGCAACAGATGCTTTTGATATTAAGAAGGAATCTGAATCAACCCGTGAAATGTATGGTAATACAGAATTAGGGGCAAAACTTTTAGTAGCAAGACGTTTAGTAGAACGTGGTGTTCGTTTCGTTCAGATCGAGGCTGGTGGATGGGATCATCACACAGATGTTAAAACAAATGTAACACGTGTAGGAGGAGCTATTGATACTCCTGCAGCTGCACTTATTAGAGATTTAAAACAAAGAGGACTCTTAGATTCTACTCTCATTATTTGGGGTGGAGAATTTGGTAGAACAGTAACTACCCCAGGTCGTGTAAATGAACGTTCTGGAAGAGATCATCATAGCAAAGCATTTTCTATGTGGATGGCCGGGGGCGGTGTAAAGGGAGGTATTCGTTATGGTAAGTCGGATGAGATTGGTAAGAATGTCGCAGAAGATCCTGTGACAGTACATGATTTCCATGCAACGGTCTTAAGGTTGCTTGGATTCGACCATACGCAATTGACATATCGATATAATGGTAGGGACTTCCGTTTGACCGACAATTACGGAGAGATCATCAAGGAAATCATTGCATAAGAATTCACGCTGGTCACGTGCGCTTGAGTGTCACGGTGGAGCACCGCGAAAGAGGCTCCTTAAACACTCTGACAAAAACCGTCCGATACCCTTTAAAATAGGTTATGAGAAGAGCTGTACTAAGATGGTTACGAAAACCATACAATGATTATACTACTGCAGAAGGCATTATAGATGGTCAATTATATGATGAGAATGGTAATATACATCCTACACCCGAGATTAAATGGCCTCACAAGTTCTGGTCTGGGAATCCCAAAGAAAGTAAAACAGATAAGCTAATGACTAGTGGAATCTATATATGCAGACACCATCCTATAAAATACGGATTAGAATTTACCAGTAAAAGAAAATGTGGTGCCATATCAAAGAAAACTATTCACTCTTACAAAATAATTGATGCGAAGAAATTTTTCATATTTGCTATTAAGTATCCTGAATTGATTTATTTCAATCCTATGTCAAAATAGGTTCATGAAAGTAACCTTAATTGACAAGTTAGGAACAGACCTCACAGTTGTAAATGCAGCTCGTGTATCTTTTGATAAAGAATCTTGTTTGGAAGTAGTTGGTTATGACGAAGAAGTGGATTTAGATTCCAGAAGTGTAACCTCAACACCAATTCTTAAGCTAAAGAAAGGAGACGAAAAACTGATTAACTTCTTGGCTGAACACAATCATTGGTCTCCGTTTGCACATGCGCAATTGCAATTTAGAATTAAAGCACCAATCTTTGTTGCGAGACAACTTGGTAAACATCAAATCGGAATGATTTGGAACGAGATTTCTAGACGATATGTAGACAGTGAACCAGAATTTTATTTTCCTGATAATTGGCGCAAGAAAAATCCCGACAAAAAGCAAGGGTCAATGGAAGACGAATTTGTTAATTTGGATTTTGCAGAAAATTACACTGTTAAAAATATTGTGATGAGCTGTCTTGAACTATACAAGGTTATGCTTTCCCAAGGCGTATGTGCTGAGCAAGCTAGAATGGTTCTGCCTCAAAATATGTATACCGAATGGTATTGGACTGGTTCGTTATATGCATTTGCTCGTGTTTGTGGTTTGCGTTTAAAGAAAGATACACAAGCCGAAACAAGAGTCATTGCTCAACAAATTGATGAACTAATTGCAAAAGAATTTCCTGTGTCTTGGAAAGCTCTAACAAAAAATAAATAAACATATGAAGAAGATCCTATTAACACTACTGGCAATTGCTTCTATTTCTTATGGAGATGAAGGAATTAGTTTCTTTGAAAAGAACATTAGACCACTTCTTGCTGAGAAATGTATTGAGTGTCATTCTTCTGAAAAAGGAGTATCAAAAGGAGGATTAACTCTAGACACTAAGAAAGGCTGGGAAGATGGTGGTCAAGGAGGAAAAACTATCATCCCAGGAAAGCCTGGAGAGAGTATGTTCATCAAGGCTATTGAATATACAGATGACGATTTGCAAATGCCTCCAAAGAAGAAAGGAGGAAAACTATCCGATGAACAAATCAGCTTATTCAAACAATGGATTGCAATGGGAGCACCAGATCCAAGAGCTGGAGGAGAAGTCAAAAAGCTATCTGGAATGACAGAGCAAGCTAAGATGAATTGGTCTTTCTTGCCAATTTACTATAAACCAGAAGCTCCTATGATTGGTGTGCTATCTAGGACTTCTAAAATTGACTTTAACAACTGGGCAAGGAATGAAATTGATTCGTGGATTGTGTGGAAAATGATTAATGATAAGACTGGATTAACACCT
>JACCED010680983.1_pt1 | contig 28197 bp, 29 predicted proteins | sample 7455021 | NCBI WGS metagenome assembly JACCED01 (sample SAMN15323456, study PRJNA562643) | freshwater metagenome | isolation source: river surface water | place: USA:Blue River Watershed | collected 2017-08-19 | reverse complement strand
GGCGCCATGTTCCAATGAGGTTCAGGCAATGGCATTGAGGTTGGCAGCGAACCCTATCGTCAGCCGAATGTCGAACGGGCACGCGCCTTGTTGCGGGAAGCAGGCTATAATGGCGAGAAGATTGTCGTCATGCAGCCAACGGATCGTCAGCAATATAATGCTGCGACGATGGTGCTGATCCAGAATTTGCGCCGCGCTGGTGTGAATGTGGATGTGCAGGCGATGGATTGGTCCACGCTGCTGTCACGGCGCGCCAAAAGAGACGCGCCGGACCAGGGCGGTTACCATCTTTTCGTCACGACGCATGGCGGGCCTGATACAGCGGCACCCGTTTCCAATAGTTGGTTCAACAGCCGGTGTGATCGCGCCAATCCGGGCTGGGCCTGCGACATGGAATTGGATGCGATGGTCGCTGAATGGGCACGGGAACCTGATCCCACAAAGCGCGGCGGCACGCTGGAACGCATTCATCGGCGTGCCTGGGAAACGCTGCCCTATATTCCCTTCGGCCAATATACGCAGCCAATCGCGGTACGGAGCAATACCCATGGCGTGCTGGCGGCAGGCATCCCGGTTTATTGGAATATCGAAAAGCGCTGAGGGAAGAAACGCAGCATCATGTATGCCTATGTAATCCGGCGCATTCTGGCCACCATCCCTGTCATGCTGGTGGTGGCCGTGCTGGTGTTTCTGCTGCTGCGCCTGAGCCCGGGTGACCCTGCCGCTATCGTGGCCGGCGATCAGGCGAGCAGTGAGGATATCGCCCTGATCCGCGAAAAGCTCGGCCTTGATCGGCCCTTGCTGGAGCAGTTTATTTTATGGATCGGCCAGCTCGCTTCCGGTGATCTGGGAACATCGATCTATTTGAACAGGCCCGTCATGGGGTTGATCCTGGAACGGGTGGAACCAACGCTGGCGCTCTCGGTTTCCACCATGGCCTTCGCGATTGCCTTGGCCATACCGATGGGGGTTTTGGCGGCCTGGCGGGCTGGGTCTTGGGTTGACCAAAGCATCATGGCTTTGTCTGTCCTGGCCTTTTCCGTGCCGGTTTTCTTGATCGGCTATGGGCTCGTGATTGGCTTCGCCCTCAGCTTGGATATTCTGCCAGTCCAGGGCTTTGTGCCCTTGGCTGATGATCCATTGGGGTTTTTGCGCCATTTGGTCTTGCCAACCATCACCTTGGGTTTGGTCTATACGGCGCTATTGGCGCGTATCACGCGCGCCACCATGCTGGAAACCTTGAACGAGGATTTCATCCGCACCGCGCGCGCCAAGGGCCTTGGGGAACCACGCGTTCTTATCCTGCATGCGCTGAAAAATGCGTCTGTCCCCATTGTGACGACGATCGGCCTTGGTATCGCCTTGCTCATTGGTGGTGTTGTGGTCACGGAAAGTGTCTTCGCCATTCCGGGTATTGGTCGCCTGACCATCGAAGCGGTCCTGCAACGTGATTATCCGGTGATTCAAGGTGTCATTCTGGTGGTCGCGGGCGTCTATGTGCTGGTCAATCTTGCCATTGATCTTGTCTATTCCTTCCTAGACCCGCGTATTCGTTATTAGGGAAACTGCCGCCATGTCCGCCAGCCTTCCCCTTGACGCGTCAACCGAAGCAACCAAGCGATGGGCGTCCTTTTGGCGCTACGTGCGCCGCCGTCCCATTCCCAGCCTTGGCGTCTTTATTCTATTTGCCCTGGTGGTGAGTGCCATCGCGGCCCCTTGGATTGCGCAGCATGATCCGGTCGAGATGAATGTCATTGACCGGCTTATCCCACCTTCTGCGGAATATTGGTTTGGCACCGATGCTTATGGGCGGGATATTTTCAGCCGTACGCTGTATGGCGGGCGCGTTTCGTTGCTTGTTGGCCTTGCTGTCGCGGCGGCCAGCACCCTGCTCGGCCTATTGATTGGCGTCATCGCGGGTTATTTTCGCATGGCGGATGCCATTATCATGCGGGTGATGGATGGCGTCATGGCCATCCCCGGCATTCTGCTGGCCATCGCCCTCATGTCACTCACGCGGGCCAGCCTTTCGGTCGTTGTCATCGCCATCACCATCCCTGAAATTCCACGCGTGGTGCGGCTGGTGCGGGCGGTGGTGCTTTCAGTGCGGGAACAAACCTATATCCAGGCTGCTTCCGCGATTGGTACGCGTTTCCCCAGATTGATGGTCAAGCATATCCTGCCGAATACCCTGGCCCCGCTGATTGTTCAGGCGACCTATATCTGCGCTTCGGCAGTATTGATCGAAAGCTATTTATCGTTTCTTGGTGTCGGAACGCCGCCCGAAATCGCCAGTTGGGGTAATGTGATTTCCGAAGGCCGCCTTTATGTACAGATCGCTTTCTGGAACATTCTCTTCCCCGGCATTTTCCTGGCGCTGATGGTACTTTCCATCAATGTCTTGGGTGATGCTTTGCGCGACGCCCTCGATCCACGCTTGGCGAGGCGCCTATGACAAGCGCCGAAATCCTGCTTTCTGTGCGTGGCTTGCGGACAGAATTTGTGAGCGATGGTCGCCCACCCGCCATCGCGGTGAATGATCTTTCCTTCGATGTCAAACGCGGCAAAACGCTTGGCATTGTTGGGGAATCTGGCTGTGGCAAAAGCATGACAGCGCTGTCGCTCATGCGCCTTGTGCCGCGCCCGAATGGCCGTATCGCCGGCGGCAGCATGCTGCTGGCGGGGCGGGATCTGCGCCAATTGACGGATGCGGAAATGCGGCAGGTGCGTGGGCAGGAAATCTCCATGATTTTCCAGGAACCCATGACCAGCCTCAATCCGGTGCTGACCATTGGCCAGCAGATCGCAGAGACGGTCATGGTGCATGAAAAACTGCCCTGGCATGCCTGCCTGACCCGTGCGCTTGATATGCTGAAGGCCGTGAAAATGCCGGAAGCCGAACGGCGCCTGCATGAATACCCGCACCAGCTTTCCGGCGGCATGCGCCAACGCGTGATGATCGCCATGGCACTTGCCTGCCGCCCACGTCTTCTTTTGGCGGATGAACCAACCACAGCGCTGGATGTCACTATTCAAGCGCAGATATTGGAACTGATCCGCGATCTTCAGCAGGAAACCGGAACCGCGGTGGTGCTGATAACGCATGACCTTGGCGTTATTGCCGAAATGGCTGATCGCGTTGTTGTCATGTATGCCGGGCGCAAAGTGGAAGAAGCGAGTGTGGAGGATTTATTCGCCAATCCCTTGCATCCCTATACGCGCGGCTTGATGGGCGCCATGCCGCATCTGGGCGGCGCCGGGCCGAAGCGCAAACGCCTCGCGGAAATTCCTGGCATTGTCCCCGCCCTGACGGCCATGCCGCCCGGCTGCCCTTTCGCCGCACGCTGCAACCTTGCAGAGCCGCGCTGCCATCAGGAAGTACCAGCCTTGCGGCAGAAAACGCCCGGCCATGAAGTGGCCTGCTGGGTTAAGGGATAAGGCAATGGCTGAACAGAACGGCACAAGCCCATTGCTGCAGGTCGATGGCCTGGTCAAACATTACCCAATCCATGCCGGGCTGCTGCAGCGGCGCATTGGTAGTGTGCGCGCAGTGGATGGTATCAGTTTCAATCTGGCCGCTGGTGAAACTCTCGGCCTTGTTGGTGAAAGCGGCTGCGGCAAAAGTACTGCAGGCAAGGCGCTACTGCGCTTGATCGAACCAACTGCCGGCAAGATCATCCTGGAAGGGGAAGATATCACGGCCACCGATGCGCGTGGCATGCACCGGCACCGGCAACGCATGCAGGTGATCTTCCAGGATCCCTATTCATCGCTCAATCCACGCATGACCGCGGGCGATATCGTGGGTGAACCTTTCGTCAATTATGGTATTGGCACCAGATCGGAACGTCAGGATCGCGTTGCAGCGCTTTTCAAGCGGACCGGGCTGAGGCCGGATCAGATGGCGCGGTACCCGCATGAATTTTCTGGCGGGCAGCGGCAACGTCTTGGCATTGCACGCGCGCTCGCCCTCGACCCCAAGCTCATTATTTGCGACGAACCGGTATCCGCGCTGGATGTCTCCGTACAGGCGCAAGTCATCAATCTGATGATGGATCTGCAGGAAGAATTGGGGCTGAGCTATCTTTTCATCGCGCATGATCTGGGTGTTGTGGAACATATCAGCCACCGTGTTGCGGTCATGTATCTTGGCAAGATTGTGGAAATCGCCACACGGGAAGCACTGTTTGCCGCACCCCGGCACCCTTATACGGAAGCTCTGCTTTCTGCTGTACCGATACCAAGGCCCGGCGCAAGACGGGGGCGCATGATCCTCAAAGGCGACGTGCCAAGCCCCATCAACCCGCCCTCTGGCTGTCGCTTTCACACACGCTGCCCCATCGCCGAGAAGCGTTGCGCGGAAACCGAACCAGCATTGATCAGCGATGCCAATGGCCACGCTGTCGCCTGCCATTTGCGCGGGGCGACCATGGCCGATGAAAATCAAAAAATTGAAACTACGGCGGATTCTCCCCGCCCAGGAGCTGTGTAAGATGTCCGCCACGCCAATCACCGCCAATAAACCTGGCGAAATTCCTGCCGATTCACCCGGGCTTCTGTCGGGCCTGCGGGTAGTCGAATATGCAGACGAAAAGGGCGAATATGTCGGCTTGATCCTGGCGGGTCTCGGCGCAGAGGTCATCAAGATTGAACCCCCAGAGGGATCACCCACGCGCCGCATCGGTCCTTTTCTGGAAGACACGCCTGGGCCTGAGCGTTCACTGCATTTCATGGCCTATAATCGCGGCAAGAAATCCATCACGCTGGATATTCACGGCGCCGAAGCAAAGCCAAAACTGCAAGCCCTGCTTGCCTCTGCCCATATTCTGGTGGAAGGCGCGGGTGGGGCAATCCATCAAGCCTTGGGGCTTGATCACCAGGGCATGATCAAGGCCTTTCCTGGCCTTATTGCTGCGCGCATCACGCCTTTTGGTGATACCGGCCCATGGAAGGATTTCAAGGCAAGTGATTTGATCCATCTGGCGCTTGGCGGCGTCATGATGAATTGCGGGTATGATGCCGCCCCTTCAGGTCGGTACGATCTTCCGCCTATCGCCCCACAGCTCTGGCACGCTTATCACATTGCGGGCGAACAGCTGGTTGTCGGCATCCTCGCGGCATTGAACCATCATCTCCATACCGGGGAAGGGCAGGATATTTCCTGCGCCATTCACGATGCGGTATCGAAGAATACTGAACTTGATGTCATGTCCTGGGTCATGCAGCGTGCGCCATTATATCGGCAAACCTGCCGGCACGCCGTAGCCACACCCACCCATGTGCCGCATATTGGCCATACCAAGGATGGCCGCTGGCTGATTGCGAGTGGTGTTTCCCCGCGTGACCAAGCCAATCTTGTACCCTTCCTCACGCGCTATGGCATGCAGGCTGATCTCGCCGTGCCGAATGAAGGAACAGATTTGCGCGCGCGCAATGTCCCCGGTTCCGGCGCGGCTGATGAACAAAAAGCCCATATGCTGGAAATCGTGCAGCGCTTCATTCGTGCCCATACCTATGAAGGTCTGCCTTGGCGCGAAGCGCAGGATGCCGGCTTGCTCTGGGCACCTCTGCGCAAGCCGCATGAAAACGTGGCTGATGCGCATTGGCAGAAACGCGGTACCTTCGCTGAAGTGCCACATCCGGAACTTGGACGCAGCCTGCCTTATCCGATCAGCCGCTGGCTGAGCACCGAAACGCAATGGCACGCCGGTACGGCCGCGCCCATGCTTGGCGCCGATAACGCGCTGCTGGGTGCAGCGCAGCCGCGCCCAGCGGCGAGCGTGCCGGCACGGCCACGCAGCGGCCCCGCGCGGCAATCGCCACACGGGCGCGATTTTCCGTTGCAAGGCGTCCGTATTTTCGATTTCTCCTGGTTCCTGGCCTCCGCCGGCGGTACGCGGCTTTGCGCCGCCCTTGGCGCTGACGTGATCAAGGTGGAATGGAAGGAAAATCCGGATACACGGCTTGCCGCCATGGCCCCGGTGGGCGGTCGTGCAGCGCGCGAAAAAGCCACTGCCCCGCTGAAAGGGGTCACCGATTCCGATATGGGCGGCCAATTCAATAACAAGAATGCCGGCAAAAGCGGCCTATCGCTGAATATCCGCCATCCGAAAGGCATGGAAATCGCGCGGCGGCTGATTGCGCAATCCGATATTGTTGCCGAAGGCTTTTCGCCGGGCGTCTTGCAGCGCCTCGGCCTTGGTTATGATGTGCTGCGCAGCCTGCGATCAGATATCATTTACGTGCAGCAATCAGGCATGGGTGGAATCGGCACTTATGGCCGCTTCCGCACCATCGGCCCCGTAGCCGCTGCTTTCGCCGGCACATCGGAAATGTCTGGCCTGCCGGAACCGGCCATGCCCGCTGGGTGGGGCTATTCCTTCCTGGATTGGATTGGTGCTTATGGCTTTGCCATGGCAATCATTGGCGCAGTCTATCATCGGGACCGCACGGGTCATGGCCAATGGATCGATTCTTCCCAATGTGAATCGGGCATCTTCCATTGTGGGGTACCGATCCTTGATTGGGCCGCCAATGGTCGGCCCTGGATGCGTATTGGCAATCGCTCCCCCTTCAAACCAGCCGCACCACATGGCGCCTATCGCTGCGCGGGGGAGGACCGGTGGCTCGCGATTGCGGCCTTCACCGAAGATGAATGGCAGGCCCTGTGCGGCGTTGCAGAAAGGCCCGCTTGGGCCAAGGATCCGCGGTTTGCGACGCTGACGGATCGCCTCGCCAATCAGGACGCCTTGGACAAGGCAATTTCCGAATGGACGGAAACCCAGGATGTGCGCGCCTGCATGCTGCGCCTGCAAGCGGCGGGCGTGCCCGCCGGGGTCTGTCAAGATGCGGAAGACCGTGTTGATCACGACCCGCAACTCACCGCACTGAACTGGATGACAGAAGTCACAGGCACCAAGATCGGTCGTTGGCCAGTAACGGAATTCCCCGCCAAACTCTCGGCCACGCCATCCTATAGCGGCGGCATCATTGATCGCGGCGCGCCCGGTTACGGCGAGGATAATGAGCGTCTGCTCGGCGAATTGCTTGGCTATTCCAAGGCGGAAGTCGCTGCGCTGGCGGCGGATGGCATCATCTGATGCCTCGTCGGCGCAAGGCATAGGGCGCGCGCCATGTTTGGCACTTTGTCGGAAGATATCGTCTTTATCGGCGATATCCATCGGCGTTGGCAGTTGGTTGAGGAAGGCCTTTCCCAACTATCGCGCAAACCGCGTGTGGCCGTGCTGCTTGGCGATATGGAATGCCACGAGCCACTCGATACACTGGTGCAGCCATTGCATGATCACGGTCTGGAAGTGTTCTGGATCTGTGGCAATCATGATTATGATGGCGGGCCGGATATGTGGGCCAATCTTACCGCGCCATCGCGCAATCCGCGAACAAGCCGTGGCACCCTGCAAGGCCGCGTTGTTGAGATTGATGGTCTGCGCATTGCCGGGCTGGGCGGCACATTCCGCCGCCGCGTTTGGGAACCGCCGGAACCCGCAAGGCTTCACGCGCGTTCTGAATTGGTAGCCGATATGGCGACCCTGGGCCCGGAATGGAGCGCGGAACAGCGCGAAGCCATGCGCGCCGCCTTGGATGCCATGGCCATCTGGCCCGAGGATTGGCACGCGCTTGCCGAATCACGCGCTGATATTCTTGTCACCCACGAAGCCCCTTCCAGCCATAGCGCGGGATCGCGGGCCTTGGATGAATTGGCGCGACGCATGGGGGCGAAACTGGTGGTCCATGGTCACCATCATGTTGGCTATCACGCGGAAGCCGAGGATGGTCTGCGTGCCTTGAGTGTTGGCGCAGCGTGGGGCGTTTCCTTAGGCGGTACGCCCTTGTGGCAGGGTGAGGCACATCGATGGCTGGGGCGCGCCCCAGGCGGTTGGCGCTATGTGCGACGATAGATTGAAGGGATAATTTGCATGCAATTGCATGATTTGGCGGGCAAGGTGGCGCTGGTTACCGGTTCTTCCACCGGCATCGGGGCGGCTGTCGCCAAGGGCTTCGCGCAACAGGGCACCAAAGTCGCTGTGCATTACAATGCCAGCGCCGCTGAGGCCGAAGCCGTGGTTGGCGAAATCTTGGCCGCGGGCGGCATTGCCCATGCCTTCAAGGCCGATATGCGCAGCATCAAGGCCTGCAATGATTTGATCGCCGCCGTGCATGTACATTATGGGCGATTGGATATTCTGGTGAATAATGCGGGCGGTGTGGTGAAGCGCCATCCACTCGAAGATATTGATGATGAACTTTACGATGACATCATCAATCTGAACGCACGTTCGGTTTTTGCCTGTTCGCGCGCCGCCATCCCTTTGCTGCGCGCCCAGGGCGGTGGCTGCATCATTTCCACCACTTCCATTGCGGCGCGCACCGGGGGCGGCAGCAAATCCACCCTTTATGCCGCATCCAAAGCTTTTGTATCCACCTTCACGCGCGGCCTTGCCAAGGAAGTCGCGCGCCATGGCATTCGCGTCAATGCGGTGGCGCCGGGCGTTATCGGCAAGCCCACCACAAATGTGACGCAACCATCACATCAATTGGACGCTTCCATCAAACTGACCCCGATGCGGCGTATCGGCACGGTTGATGAATGCATCGGCACCTATCTTTTCCTTGCCTCCAATGAAATGTCGAATTTCATCACCGGCCAGGTGATTGAGGTGAATGGCGGCTTGCACATGCCCTAGAAGGGCATCAGCACTCCGCCAGCAAGCCTTCCTCACGCGCCTTGATCTGCAATGCCAGGTATTTTGAATAAATGCGGCATTGCGCCAGGCTGCCAGCCATGAACCAGAGTCCCTGCTGTGGGGTCGGCTTCCACATATTGGCCAATTCGCCATCCTCACCGACGCCCCAGATGGGCCCGACCTTGGCGGCGATTTCTTCCCCCATCAGACGGCGCACCAATTCCTGTTGGGTGTAATAGCCGGTCGCCAATACCAAAAGATCCGCCGGCACCACGGTGCCATTTTTCAGTTTCGCCCCTTCCGCCACGAATTCTGCGATATCATCGAATTGTAGCAGGCCAATCTCACCATTGATGATCAGGTCAGAACAGCCGGCATTCAAATAATACCCACCACCCCGGCGGCGATACTTCATCTGATGGCCGGTATTGTCTTCGCCCAGATCATATTTGAAGCCGCGCGCGATGAGCCCTGCGATCAAATCCTTATCGAATTCGCGCATGCGTTCCACCGCCAATTGATAGCCGCGAATGATCAGCGGATAGGTGCCCGAAGTCGCGATCAGATCACAATCATCCAGTGAAGGGCCTTCATCATACAGCGCGTAATTCATCTTCGCGCTTGGATCGATACTGACCACCGTGGTGGATCCGCGCTGAATGATGGTGGTCGCAACATCATGGCTGTGCAGATCCTGCGCCACATCATGCCCGCTATTGCCGGTGCCCAGCACCAATGCCTTCTTGCCCCGCCAGGCAGCGCCACTGCTGAAGCCATGGGAGTGAATCACATCGCCCGCAAAATTTTCCAGGCCGGGCAGTTGCGGCACTTTCGGAATACCGCTGACACCATTGGCAAAAATGATATGGCGGGGGCGAAGGACACGTTCGGTGCCATCCGCCTTTCGGATTCGCGCCTGCCAATGCCCGGTGGCGTCATCATAATCACCCCCCAGGAATTCCGTACTGGTCCAGACATTGATCTCAAGCGCCCAGGCGTAATGCTCAAGCCAATTCGCCAGCATGTCTTTGGGAATATATTTCGGCCAAGTGGGCGGAAAATGCATATAGGGCAAATGGTTCACATGCACCTGATTATGCAGCGCCAGGGAGTGGTAGCGTTTGCGCCAATTATCGCCGAGGCGTTCATGCTTTTCGACGACCAGCGCATCAAGCCCAAGCTGTCCAAGGCGTGCGGCAATGGCAAGCCCTGCCTGCCCGCCGCCAATAACCAGCACCGTTGGTTCATGGTCAGTATAGGATTGCGCTTTGGTGCGTTGATCCAGCCAATTGTCACCGCCGAAATTGCGTGAATAGGCTTCACCGCTTGGCCGACGCTTGCCGGTTTTCTCTTCAAAGCCTTTCAACTCTTCAAGCGAGGTCAATAGGACCCAGGCGCGGTCCGGCGCATCTGCCAGCAGGCGCAGCACACCGGCACAACGCCCCTGCCTGGTTTCAAAGTGAAAAATCGCCTCGATCACCTCGACACCCAGGCGTCGCAAACGTCGCGGCGCAACGCGGCCTTCAGGCACGGCGAATTGCCCCGCCGCAACACTGGCTTGCGCACGAATCAACGCCTCAGTGATGCTGCTCGCCCCAGAAAAGGGTGAAAAATTCCAGGTGAAGGCCAAAAGATCGCGCCAGTGACCCTCAGCATCAAACAGCCGTGTCAGCGCCGCAACATCCCCGCGCCCTAACGCAGCTTCAAACCGCTGCAGCCAGGCGGAAACCAAAGCAGTGTCATGGGTGGTGTCTGCTGTCTGGGCAGAAGGGGTGACGTGGTTCATGGCGGGTATTACCTTCGGAAGCCGGAATTGCCGCTAAAATCTGGTTTTTGCCGCGCGCAGGAAGCCTGCACGTCAGCCCTTCAACGCATGGCACCTGCATCAAAGCGCTGGAGCAAATCACGCAACCTGTCGGGCACGGGGATGGGCCGCTTGCTTTTCTGGTCTGTCCAGACCCAAACAATTTCACCGGTCGCAAGCAACCTGTCGCCATCGCTGTGGTAGATTGCGGGCAGGAAGGCAATGGAAGAAGTGCCAATCCGCGTGGTGCGCACGCCAATCGCCAATTCCTCATCATGGCCGATGCCCACCTTGTATTCGACAAGGGCGCGCACGACGTGAAAATCCGCGCCACTGGCCTTGACCTCAGCGCGATTATCCCAGCCGGCGGCGCGGATATAGGCGGATACCGCCATATCATACCAGGTCAGATAATGCGCGTTGAAGACAATGCCCTGAGCATCCACTTCATTGTAGCGAACACTCAGGGGGTAGAAGTAGCGAAAGCTGCTACGTTCCATGGTCAGGCGGACTTGATGTCTTTCACAATCGACTTGGCAGCATTGACCATGATGGCGACTTCATTGGCGATGGTCACCAGCTTGAAGCCCATTTTGATCATGCGCTTGGCATAGGCGGCCGATCCGCAATGCAGCCCCGCCGCGATGCCGCGCTTGCCGCATTCCGCGATCAGTTTTTCATAAATGCCCAGGATGAAGGGATCTTCCACATCCAGCTTCGGTTCCAAGCCGTAGGAGAAGGAAAGATCCGAAGGCCCGACATAAATGCCATCGATCCCCGGCACATCCAGGATGGCGGCGATATTCTCAATCGCCTGTTTGGTTTCGATCATGGGAATAACGAGAATTTCGTCATTCGCGGTCTTCTGGTAGGAACCGCCCTCCCCATAAAGCCCGGCGCGGATCGGGCCATTGGAACGGGTGCCGTGCGGGGGATATTTGCAATATTGCACCAAAGCGCGGGCTTCTTCGGGGGTATTCACCATGGGGCAGATCACGCCGTAAGCGCCGGCATCCAGAACCTTGCCGATGATGCCCGGTTCATTCCAGGGCACGCGTACCATGGGGGTTACTGGGTGGGGCTGCATGCCCTGGAAGCACGCCACGCAGGAAAGGTAATCCTGCACGCCATGCTGCATATCTACCGTCAGGCTATCCCAGCCCGATTGGGCGAACATTTCCGCCGAAAAGGCATTGGGGATGGCAAGCCACCCATTGGCCACGGCCTGGCCGGCCTTCCACATCTGTTTGACCTTATTCGGCATTGCCCTGTTTCCTCCTTCGGGACGCTGATCCAGCAACGCTAGGCTAGAAAGGGCTGGGCCGGAAGATGCCCCGCTGGACGCGCCGCCCCGCAAGCGGCAAAAAGGGAGTAACCCGCCGCCCGCCTTTCGGCTTCGGCATGAGGAAACACCATGAATGCCAGCGCCCCCGCCATAGCCCAGGTCATTGCCAGCATCCGCGGCTTTCTGGGTGAAAGGCTCAGCACCACACAGGCTATCCGCGAACAGCATAGCCGCGGGGAAGACACCACACCGCCCACCCTGCCCGATGCAGTGGCCTTCGTGCAAAGCACGGAGGAAGTCAGCCGCATCATGGCGCTTTGTCATCAACACGGCGTGCCGGTGGTGCCCTTCGGGGCCGGCACATCGCTTGAAGGGCATGTCAATCCACTGCGCGGCGGCATATCGCTAGACCTGTCGCAAATGACAGCGGTGCTGGAACTGAACACCGAGGATATGGATTGCCTGATCGAACCCGGTGTCACGCGCCAGGCCCTGAATGATTTTCTGCGTGCCGAAGGGCTGTTCTTTCCGGTTGATCCCGGCAGCCATTGCAGCATTGGCGGCATGTGCGCCACGCGCGCTTCCGGCACCAATGCGGTGCGCTACGGCACCATTCGGGAGAACGTGCTGGGGCTGGAAGTGGTGCTGGCCGATGGCCGCGTCATTCAAACGGGTGGGCGTACGCGCAAGGCAGCCAATGGCTATGATCTGACGCGGCTTTTCATCGGATCGGAAGGCACGCTTGGCGTCATCACCAAAATCCGCCTGCGCCTGCACGGTATCCCTGAAGCGATCAGCGCCGCGGTCTGCCAATTCCCAAGCCTTGCCGGGGCGGTGGAAACCGTCAGTACCGTAATGCAAAGCGGCATTCCGGTGGCGCGGATTGAATTGCTGGATGAAGACCAGATGGAAGCCTGCATCCGCTATTCGAAGCTTGAAGGGTTTGAGGCAACCACGACGCTATTTCTGGAATTCCACGGCTCGGCCGCCAGTGTTGTCGAACAGGCCAGCGCCGTGGAAGCGGTGGCAAAGGATTTTGGCGCCACCAGCTTTGAATCAGCAACCGAACAGGAAACGCGCAATCGGTTATGGAAGGCGCGCCACGACGCGTATTGGGCCGCCATTGCCTTGAAGCCTGGGCATCGCGGCATCACCACCGATGTTTGCGTGCCCATTTCGCGCCTGGCAGAGGCCGTGCTGAAGGCCAAGGAAACCGCCAAGGCATCCGGGCAAACCAGCTGTATCGTCGGCCATGTCGGTGATGGCAATTTCCATTGCCTGATCCTTTTCCCGGATGGCGATCAGGCGGCATTGGAAAAGGCTTGGGCGTTGGATCGTGAAATCGTCGCCCAGGGGCTCGCCCTTGGCGGCACATGCTCGGGCGAACATGGGATTGGCATCGGCAAGCGCGAATTCCTTGAACAGGAACATGGCGCGGAAGCGCTTGCTGTCATGCGCATGCTAAAAAATACGATGGACCCCAAAGGCATTCTCAATCCCGGCAAGATGTTCCGGAATTGAAGATCATTCGCCCCATGAACCTTATCGCCTTTTCCATCATCGCGCTGACCATGGGGCATGTGTTTTCCAATGCAGTCCGCACCTTGCCAGCCATTGCCGCAGATGTGCTGCAACGGGACCTTGCCGTAACCGCCGATGGGCTGGCTGCCTTGACCGGGGCCTTTCCCGCAAGCTTTGCCTTGGCCATGCTGCCAGTTGGGGTTGCGCTTGACCGTTGGGGGGTCAAACCCACCGCGCTTTTATTATTGAGCATTGCCACCATCGGCGCCGTGCTTGGCGCTTTTGCCGATAGCGCCTGGTCCATGCTGGTGGCCCAAATCGTGCTCGGCATCGGCTGTTCCGGCATGTTGATGTGCCCGGTCACCTATGCCGCGAAGAACATGCCCGCACAGCGCTTCGGCCTTTGGGGCGGGATCATTCAGGCCGTTGGCAATACAGGCATGATCATTTCAGCAAGCCCGCTCGCGCTGCTGGTGGAATATGCCGGCTGGCCCGCCGGGTTTCTGGCTTGCGCCGGCCTGGCGGCTTTCGCTGCCATCACCGTGGCCTTGGTGGTACGTGAAACCCCGCCCGATGCCGCCACGCGTCGCAGCCTGCAGGAAGATGCACGCGAAGTGATCCGGCTTGGCTTCTCCCGCAGCTTGCGCGCCCCCATCGTCATGGCACTCACCTCCTTCGCGATTGTGCTTGGGGTGCGCGGCCTTTGGGGTGGCCCTTGGCTGATGGAAGTCAAAGGGCTGGCGCGTGTTGAAGCGGGGCATGTGCTTTTGCTCTGCACCATTGCGCTGATCATTGGGCCCTTGCTGGCCGGCATCCTGGAACGGCGCTTTCAGAAATATCGTGGGGCGATTTTGGTCGGCGGGCATATCGGCGCAGTCGCCACCGTCATCCTGATGGTGCTGGGCGGCACGTGGGGGTGGCCCGTGGTCGCTGATGCGGTGTGTCTGGCGCTTTTCGGGCTCTTGATTTCCACGCAAGTGATTTGCTTCGCCCTGGTGCGTGCCGCCACATCGCCCGAACGTGTGGGCCGGGCCCTCTCAGCCATGAATGTCGCGTTTTTTGGTGGCGCCGCCATCATGCAGGCAGCATCAGGGGTAGCGGCCAGCCTGGGCGGCATCGGCGCAGCGCTGATGAGCTTCGCCCTGGCCGTCCTTGCGTGTTGCGTCGTTTTCATCCTGCTGCGGCGGAAGGATCAGGAAACCCATGCAGGACACTAAGCCGACATAAGGCACCAAACGGGAGGGAAATAATCATGCGCAAAGGCATTCTTGGGATCGTCGCAGGCCTGATCCTCAGTTGCGGCGCTGCCGCGCAGGAAGCCTTCCCCACACGCCCGATCACCTTGATTGCCGCCTATCCACCGGGCGGCAATACGGATCTGATGGCGCGCGCCTTGCAGCCCGAACTCGCCCGCGCTCTGGGCCAGACCGTGGTGGTGGTCAATCGCGGCGGGGCGGCGGGCACCATCGGCAGCGCCGAATTGGCCCGCGCCAGACCCGATGGCTATACCATCGCGATTTCGCCCAATAATCCCATCACCGCCCAGCCACATGCCATTTCACTCAGCTATTCCCTGGATAGCTTCCGCTTTCTGTGCCTGGTCTATGACAATCCCCAGGTAGTAATTCTGGGCCGCAATGCGCCGTTTCAGGATTTTCGCGGCCTGATCGCCCATGGCAGAAGCGGCAAGGAAGCGCTGATTTACGGTGCCCCCGGCAGTGCCAGCACCCAGCATATTCTCATGGCCGCCCTGCTGCGGCAGGCCAATATCGATGCGCTCATGGTCTCCTTCACCGGTGCGGGCCCCATGAGCCAATCCGCCCTTGCCGGGCAGATCATGGCCTTTGTCGAAGCCTCCTCGGTCGCCACCGCTACGGGCTTGACCCCCATTGCCGTGGTCGGCCCCACACGCTTGCCGCATCTGCCGGACACACCAACCACCGCCGAGCTCGGCTTTCCGGTGCAAGGAACCTCTCATGGCGGCTTGATCGCGCCGGCGGATATCCCGGAAGCGGCGGCGCAGGCGATTGAAAAGGCCTGCGAGGTCGCTGTCGGTAGCGAAGGGTTCCGCGCCACCGCGCAACGGCTCGCTTCCGTGCCGCGCTTCCTGCCCGGCGCCCAGTTTCGCGAACGCTTCGCCTTGGAAAGCGATGCCAATCGCGGCTTGCTGCGCGATTTGGGTCTGGCGCGGGAAGGGCTGCGCTGACGCCAAGCTGACGCCGCAGGACTTGCCGCCATCGCCCAAGCATCGCACATGGTAGTGGAAGCATGATGACGGCGTGCCAAAGGGCCCGCCCATAGAAATGGATGCATGAAGATGGATGGCATGGGCGAGAATATGGGCCGTTTCGGCAGCGGGCAGGCAGTGCGGCGCATGGAAGATGGGCCCTTATTGGCCGGCGCTGGTCGCTTCACGAATGATGAGGCGCTGCCGGGCCAGACCCATCTGGTCTTTCTGCGTTCTCCCCACGCACATGCGCGTATCCTTTCCATCGATACTGAAGCCGCTGCCGCCATGCCCGGCGTGGTGGCGATTCTGACCGGCGCGGATATTGCCTTGGCAGGCTTGAAATCGCTTGGCGTGGCCCTGCCTTTCAAGCGTCCGGATGGGTCGGACCTTGCCGCCCCGCCGCGCCCCATACTGGCGCAGGAGAAAGTGCGTTTCGTGGGTGAGGCCGTGGCCGCCATCATTGCCGAAACCCCGGCGGCGGCACGGGATGCGGCTGAAGCGATCGACGTTCAATATGAAGAACTGCCCGCCGTGGTCAGCCTGCGGGACGCCATCGCCCCGGGCGCGGCCCTGCTCTGGCCCGCGGCCACGAATAATATCGTCGCTGAAACACGCTATGGCGATAGCGCCGCCGCCGATGCCGCCTTTGCCGGCGCGGCCCATGTCGTCTCCCTGGATCTGACCAATCAGCGGCTTGCGCCCGTATCCATGGAACCACGCGTGGTCTTGGCGGATTATGATGCCGGGTCGGACCGCATCACCATCCGCATGAGCACGCAAATGCCCTCGGGCTTCCGGGATCAGCTCTGCAAGGAAGTGCTCGATATTCCAACCGACCGCGTTCGGGTCCTGGTGGGTGATGTGGGCGGCGGGTTCGGGATGAAAACCGGGCTTTACGCTGAAGATGCCGTCGTCGCCTTTGCCTCAAAGCGCCTCGGCCGACCGGTGAAATGGGCAGCCGAGCGGATGGAAGATTTCCTCACCGCCCTGCATGGCCGCGACACGGAAAGCAGCGTGCAACTGGCCGTGGATGCGCAAGGCAAGGTGCTTGGGTTGCGCGTGCGCACCCTGGCCAATATGGGCAGCTATACGCGCAATGCGGGCGTGGCCATTCAGTTGCTGATCGGGCCTTGGGTTTCCACCAGCATTTACGACATCACGACCATTGATTTTCAGTTCACCGCTGTGCTGACCAATACGGCACCCACAGGCCCCTATCGCGGCGCCGGGCGGCCGGAAGCCATCTATATCATCGAAAGATTGATGGATGCCGCCGCGCGTAAGCTCGCCATGGACCCGGCCGAATTGCGTCGCCGCAACATGATCGCGCCCAGCCAGATGCCCTACAAGAACGCCATGGGGCAAAGCTATGACAGCGGCAGCTTTGAACGCATCATGGACCAGGCGCTATCGGCTGCGGATTGGCAGGGTTTCGCCGTGCGCGCTGCGCAATCAGCCAAGGCCGGCAAGCTGCGCGGGCGCGGCATTGCCACCTTCCTGGAATGGACTGGCGGCAATGTCTTTGAAGAACGCGTCACCATCGCGGTGAAGGCGGACCGGGAGATTGAAATCTACGCCACCACCCAAGCCATGGGGCAGGGTATTGCCACCACCTATGCGCAGCTCGCGGTGGATGTTTTCGGCGTTTCCTTGGACAATATCAAAATCGTCCTGGGTGATTCGGATCGTGGCAGCGGTTTTGGCAGCGCGGGTTCACGTTCGCTGTTCACCGCTGGTTCCGCCGTGAAGGTCGCAGCCGATAAAACCGTCGACAAGGCCAAGGAATTGGCCGCCGATGCTTTGGAAGTCGCGCCGGTGGATCTGGAATACCATGCGGGTGGCTTCCAGGTGGCCGGCACGGATAAGCGCATCGGCCTGTTCGAACTTGCCGCACGCCAGCCCGAACAGCGCATTTTCATTGATTCCACCAGCAGCGTTTCCGGCCCCACCTGGCCCAATGGCTGCCACATCGCAGAAGTGGAGATCGACCCCGATACGGGCGAAGTCGCCATTCCGTTCTATGTCTCCAGCAATGATGCCGGGCGCGTCGTCAATCCGTTGATTGTGGAAGGGCAGATTGTCGGCGGTGCATTGCAGGGCATTGGCCAAGCGCTGTGTGAACAGATTATCTATGATCCGGCCACGGGCCAACCACTCACTGCCAGCTTCATGGATTATACGCTGCCGCGTGCGGATATGCTCGCCAGCTATACAACCATGCTCGATCAAACCATTCCCTGCCGCACCAATCCGCTTGGGGTGAAAGGGGTTGGGGAACTCGGCACCATCGGCGCCACACCCGCCTTGGTGAATGCGGTGGCGGATGCCTTGGCACGTCATGGCCATGCTGCTGTGGCTGATGCGGTGCAAATGCCGCTGACCCCGCCGCGCATCTGGGCATTGCTGCAGGAAGGCGCCGCAGCGGCTTCTGGCTTGCATAAGCCGGGGTGATGGGTCACGAATAATGCCTCACAGCACTCGTATTTCTGAGCCGGATTGAGACATGGCTTTGGGCACCAGACGCAGCCGCGAACGTCGCCAGCGACGGCTTCATTTGCTGCTGCGCTTCAGCCAGGCTTTGGCCGTGATCCTGACCTTTCTGGGCGTTGGTGTCATTGCCTATCGTGGCGCGGAAGAATTGGCCCGCCAGGAAGTCACCACGCTTGAAGCGCAGGTGGCGCGGCTCACGCAGCAGGAAGCCGATATGCAGCGTGAAAACACGCAGCTGGCCGCCACGCTGGAACAAGCCCGGCGGGATATGCGACAACTCGAAGCGCGCTATGCGCAGGACGTACCGCGCGCGCCCTTCACCCAATTCCTGACCGCTGCGCGTGAGCGGCTGAGCGCTGGTGTGGCGGCGGAGCGTTTGGTGGATGTGATCCGCACCGCCGAAAATCCGCGCCGCTGTGAGGGGCGGGGGATCATGCGCCGCTTCGCCATCCGCTTCGGCGGGACACCAAATGCCGAAGAAGGCACCAGCTTTGCCGAAGGGCTGCTCCGCGTCAGCGTGGCCATGCCCGCAGGGGCGGAGGATATCGCCCGCCAATCCACGGTGAGTATCACCACCACCTGGAATGGTCGGACCGAAACCAGGCAAGGTCTGCCGCAACGGCTTTCACTCCCACTCGGTAATCTGGAGCTGGATCTTACTATTTCCGCCAGTGAGCTACGCGGCTTCGCCCAAGCCGCCCTTGCTTCCTGCCAGCGGGGCTGAATGCCGGAAACACTTTCGCATTAAAACAATCAGGAGAAACGACCCATGAAGCGCCGCGAAGCACTGTGGACCGCCCTTGCCGCTACCAGCCTTGCTGCCCAGCCCGCCATGGCACAAACGCTTGACCGGCCCTTGCGCTTCATCGTGCCCTTCGCCCCAGGCGGCACATCGGACATCATCGCGCGCCTGCTGTCGCCGGAACTGACCAAATCCTTCGGCCAGAATGTCGTGGTGGAAAACCGCACGGGCGCGAGTGGGAATATCGGTGCCGATCTGGTGGCGAAATCCCCGCCCGATGGTCACACCATGCTGATCATTGATGTTTCAACCCTCGCCACCGCGCCGTCGCTCTATACGCGCTTTCCCTTTGACTTGAAGCGCGATCTGGCACCGGTGACGATGCTGATCTACGCGCCCTATATCCTGGCGGTGCATCCTTCCGTGCCGGTGAATAACGCGGCTGAATTGGTGGCCTATGCCAAAGCCAATCCCACCAAGGTCAATGTCGGCCATGCCGGGATTGGTGTCGGCAATCACCTGACCGGCCTGTTGGTGACGCAGCATTGGGGCGCGGATCTGACGCAAGTGCCCTATCGCGGTGGTGCGGCCGCGCTCACTGCTGCGGCGTCGGGCGAAGCACAAATGCTGATCAATGGCGCGACGGCGACTGCGCCCTTCTGCAAGCAGGGCCAATTGCGCCCCATCGCCGTCACCGGTCCGCGCCGCCTGCCCGATTTCCCCGATGTGCCAACATTCAAGGAACTCGGCTGGCCGGCGGCCGAAAGCGGCACCTGGCAGGGCGTATTGGTGCAAGGCGGCACCCCACCCGCAATGGTGGAGCGGTTGTCGCGTGATTTGCGTGCCGCCATGGCCGTGCCGAGTGTTGCCGAACGCATTACCGCCATTGGCGGTGAAAACCGCGTGGAAGGCCCAGAAGCCTTCCGCCGCTGGTTGGATAATGAGATCGAAATCTGGGGCCGCGTGGTGCGCGCCAACAACATCAAGCTTGATTGATGCCCGAAACCCCCGAAGGCCTGCTTGCCCGCCTCGCCGCCGCCGGCATTGTCGCGGAAACGCGCCATCACCCGGCGGTGTTTACCGTGGCGGAAAGCCAGGGGCTGCGCGGCAGCCTGCCGGGCGGGCACACCAAGAATCTTTTTCTGCGCCCGGCCAAGGGCGATGGCCCCTTTCTGCTGGCCACGCTTGAGGAATCCCGCCAGGTCTCGGTCAATGCGCTGGCGCGTCAGGCGGGGGTGGGTAAGGTCACCATGGGCAGTGCCGAAGAATTGATGGCCTTGCTCGGCCTCACGCCCGGCTCGGTGACGCCCTTTGGCTTGGTCAATGCGCCACCAGGGCGCATTCATTTCGTGCTGGATGCGGGGCTCACCAAATATGATCGGCTTTGGGTCCATCCCCTGACCAATACCGCCTCCACCGGGCTTGCACCGGCTGATCTGGTGCGCTTTCTGGCCGAATTGGGCCACCAGACCCATATATTGGACCTTGCCCCACCTGCCTTGTGACGAGGGGTGACTTGCTTCCGCCGCCAGAGGGAGCATCTATGCAGCTATAAAGCTAGGAAGTGCCGCCATGGACGTGATTTTCGATCCGAACCGCCCCCCCCAGAACCCAGCCAGCGGCGGGGTGATCAAGGATGGGGACCAGAAGACCTTCATGCAGGATGTTGTTGAAGCATCCAATGAAGTGCCCGTGCTGGTGGATTTCTGGGCCACCTGGTGCGGCCCCTGCAAGCAGCTGACGCCCGCGCTGGAAAAGGTCGTCAATGGCGCGGGCGGGCGTGTGCGCCTGGTGAAGATCGATATCGATAAGAATCGCGGGCTGGTGCAACAGCTCACGCAAATGGGGCTGCCGCTGCAATCCGTGCCCACGGTCGTGGCATTCTGGAAGGGCCAGATCCTGGATCTGTTCCAAGGCGCGCTGCCGGAATCGGAAGTGAAGCGCTTCATTGAAAGCTTGCTGAAGGCCGCCGGCGGGCAAATGCCGAGCGCCGATCTTTTGGGTGAGGCCAAGGCAGCCCTCGATGAAGGCGATGCCACCACGGCGTTGCAGCTTTTCGGCGCGCTCGCGCAGCAGGAACCGGAAAATGCCGATGCCTTGGCCGGCGTGGCACGCTGCCTGATGATGCTCGGCCAGGAAGATCAGGCCCTGCAGGTGATTGAAAGCGTGCCGGAAAAGCTCAGCAGCCATGCGGAAATCGCTTCCATTCGCAGTGCGCTGGAACTGGCGGCCGAAGGGCGGCAAGCCAAGGCAAAGCTCGCTGAATTCGAAGCGCGCCTTGCCGCGGATCCAAATGACCATGCCGCGCGGATCGATCTGGCCGTCGCGCTCAACGCCATGGAAGACCGCGCCGGCGCGGTGGATGCGCTGATCGAAGCCATCAAGCGGGATCGCAGCTGGAATGAGGAAGCGGCACGCAAGCAATTGCTGAAATTCTTCGAAGCCTGGGGCTTCGGGGATGAGGCAAGTGTCGCCGGGCGACGCAAACTCTCCTCCGTGCTGTTCCGCTGAGGCGGACGGAGCAATCATGCCCCCTTTCCAGCCAGATTTCGCGGCGCTGCCGGCCGAAATCGCGGTGTTTCCCTTGCCGGGGGCATTGCTGCTGCCGCGTGGTCGGCTGCCGCTCAATATATTTGAGCCACGCTACCTGGCCATGACCTTCGATGCGCTGGCCAATGGGCGCATGTTCGGCATGGTCCAACCAGATGGCCGTGGCGCCACAAGCCAGAACGGCCCGGCGCTTTATAGTATTGGCTGCCTTGGGCGCCTGTCGTCCTTCAGTGAAACGGATGATGGCCGACTGCTGATTACCCTGACCGGGGTGGCGCGGTTTCGCATCGCGGCAGAATTGCCGTTGGCAGCCGGCGGGTATCGTCGAGTCACGGCCGATTATACCGGCTTTGAAGCGGATTTGGCCAAGCGCGAGGATGCCCCTTTGGACCGCGCCGGTTTGCTCGCGGCGCTGCGGCCTTATTTCCAGGCGCGTGGCATCGAAGCCAATTGGGATGCCGTGGAACAGACCCCGGATGCCCTGCTGGTGACCACCCTTGCCATGGTCTGCCCCTTTGATCCCCCGGAAAAGCAGGCGCTTCTGGAAGCCGCAGAAGGGCCGGACCGTGCCGCAATGCTGGTTACCTTGCTGCGCATGGGGGCTGCGGCCAATGCCCCTACCGCCGGGCGCCTGAGCTGAGAAAATGGAGTAATGCCATGACGGAACCGCAACCAACCGGCGGGGCGCTGGACCCCAAGCTCTTGGAAATTCTGGTCTGCCCAGTCACCAAAAAGCCGCTGCGCTATGATCGGGAAAAGGGCGAATTGATCAGCGATGCCGCGGGGCTTGCCTATCCGGTGCGTGATGGCATTCCGATCATGCTGCCCGATGAGGCGCGCAAACTGGACGCATGAGCGCCGCCCCAACTGAAATCCGCTATCGCCACGCGGAAAAGATTTTGGAACTCGCCTTTGCTGACGGTGCGCGCTTCAGCCTGCCGGCGGAATATTTGCGCGTCGAAAGTCCCAGTGCGGAAGTCCAAGGGCATGGGCCTGGCCAGAAAGTGCTGGTCGCCGGGCGGCGTCATGTCGGCATCCTGACCATGGAACCCGTGGGCCATTATGCGCTGCGCATCAATTTTGATGATCTGCACGACACCGGCATTTACACCTGGGAATACCTCCGCCGTTTGGGCGAGGAACAGGATAGCCGCTGGGCGGAATATCTGGCGGCGCTGGCGGGAAAAGGCTTGAGCCGGGAACCACCCGCCCGCAAGCAGGGCGGCGCGACTTGATCCTTATCAGAAGATGCCAGGGTGCATTCTGCTAGAGCGTGTTGCGTTCACATGGCTTCACGCAACCCGCTCTAGTTTGTTGTTTTTCGAGCATCTTCACCCGTTCAGATGATTCCATCTGAACGTGATCTGCTCTAGGCATCGCGCATCATCAGGCCCGTTATCTGGGCGGGCTTTCGTAAAAGGGGTAGCCCTGGACCATGCCGCGTTATGACCGCCTTGCCATCCTGTTCCATTGGGTCATGGCAGGACTGATCTTCTATGCCGCCGCTGCCATCCTGATCGCCGATGATATGCCGCGCGGCGCATTGCGGGATCTGATCAAAACCTCCCACAACAGTGTGGGGGCCATCGTGGTGGCTCTGCTGGTGCTACGCCTTGTCTGGCGGCTGATCGGCAAAGCGCCTGCATTACCCGCCAGCATGACCGCCCAGCAGCAGCGCATGGCGCGGCTTGCGCATATCGGGCTTTATGCGCTGATGGCTGCGGTACCGCTGCTCGGCATGGCGGCGCATTTCCTGCGCGGGCGCGGGCTGGAATTCGGCTTCTTCAGCATTGCCTCACCACTTGGGGCCAATCGCGCCCTGTCGCGCAGCATCAAGGAAGTGCATGAATTGGCCGCCTATGCCTTGCTGGGGCTGGTCGCCTTTCATGTCGCTGCCGCGCTGTGGCACCAATTCATCAAGCGCGATGGCTTAATGACCCGGATGAGTTTGCGCGGTAGCGCCTGATCAGCCGCCCTTCGCCAGCCGATCAAACGCCTTCAGCCGCGCAACCAACGCGGGCATCTCCCTGATCGGGATCATATTCGGCCCATCGGATGGCGCATGGTCCGGGTCCGCATGGGTTTCGATGAACACCGCCGCCACGCCCACCGCCACGGCGGCGCGCGCCAGCACAGGGGCGAATTCGCGCTGCCCACCGCTGGAGGTACCCTGCCCGCCCGGCTGCTGCACGGAATGCGTGGCGTCAAACACCACCGGATAGCCAGTCTCGGCCATGATCGGCAAAGCCCGCATATCGGAAACCAGCGTGTTATAGCCGAAGGAAGCACCACGTTCGCAGAGCAGGATATTATGATTGCCCGTGCTCGCGATTTTCGCCGCGACATTCTTCATATCCCACGGCGCGAGGAACTGGCCCTTTTTCACATTGATCACGCGGCCGGTCTCACCCGCCGCCAGCAGCAAATCCGTCTGCCGGCACAAAAAAGCCGGGATTTGCAGCACATCCACCGCTTCCGCCGCCGGGGCGCATTGCTCGGGCGCATGCACATCGGTCAGCACCGGCAAGCCGGTGACCGCACGCACCTCAGCCAGAATGGCCAGGCCTTCCGCCATGCCAATGCCGCGCGCAGCGGAAACACTGGTGCGATTGGCCTTGTCGAAGGATGATTTATAGATCAGCGGCACACCGGCGGATGCGGCAATTTCCTTGAGCGCTGCTGCGGTTTCCAAAGCATGGGCGCGGCTTTCAATCTGGCATGGACCGCAGATGAACACCAACGGCAGATCATTGCCGAAGGTAACACTGCCCGCCTTCACATGGCGCATCATACCAGGCGCGCCTGCCGCACCGCCGCACCGATGAAGCCCGCAAAAAGCGGGTGCGGTTCAAAGGGTTTGGATTTCAATTCCGGGTGATATTGCACGCCGATGAACCAGGGATGGTCGGGATATTCGACAATTTCCGGCAGCACGCCATCGGGCGACAGCCCGGAAAAGCGCAATCCCGCCGCTTCCAGCCGATCACGATAGGCGATGTTCACCTCATAGCGGTGGCGATGGCGTTCCTGGATTTCCGGCGCATCACCATAAACGCGACGCACAAGCGAAGATTCCGCGAGCTTTGCCTGATAGACACCAAGCCGCATGGTACCGCCAAGATCAGTATCCGCGTCGCGGCGTTCCACCTGATTGCCGCGCTGCCATTCCGTCAGCAGACCAACAACGGGTTCCGCACATTGCCCGAATTCGGTGGAAGACGCGCCCTTCAAGCCAACAAGATTACGCGCCGCTTCAATCACCGCCATTTGCATGCCAAAGCAGATGCCAAAGAAGGGCAGCTTGCGTTCACGCGCAAAGCGCACGGCTTCAATCTTGCCTTCGGTGCCGCGTTCACCAAAGCCGCCTGGCACCAGAATGCCATGCACATGTTCCAGCCGGGCCAAGGCTTCCGCGTCATTCTCGAAAATCTGGCTATCCACCCAATCCAGCTTCACGCGCACATTATGCGCAATACCACCATGCACCAGCGCTTCAGACAGCGACTTATAGGCATCAAGCAGATTGGTATATTTGCCGACAACGGCGATCGTCACTTCACCTTCCGGTGACTTGATCGCATTCACGATACGCTGCCAGCCAGACATATCAGGCTCCCCAAAGGCGGAGAGCCCGAAATGCCGCAGCACTTCCACATCCAGCCCTTCAGCATGATAGGCCAGCGGCACTTCATAAATGGTGCTGGCATCCAGGGCGGGGATCACGCTTTCGGGACGCACATTGCAGAAGAGCGCAATCTTGCGCCGTTCATTTTCAGGGATCGGGCGATCACAACGGCAGAGCAGAATCTGCGGCTGAATGCCAAGGCCCAGCAATTCCTTCACGCTATGCTGCGTGGGCTTGGTCTTCAATTCGCCGGCTGAGGGAATATAAGGCACCAGCGTCAGATGCATGAAAATGCTGCGCTGCGGGCCAAGTTCATTGCCCATCTGCCGAATGGCTTCCAGGAAGGGCAGGCTTTCAATATCGCCAACTGTGCCGCCGATTTCGACCAGAACGAAATCATAGCCGTCGGTTTCCGCCTGGACGACTTCCTTGATCTTATCCGTGATATGCGGAATGACCTGCACCGTCCCGCCCAGGTAATCGCCACGGCGTTCGGCCGCGATCACATCCGAATAAATGCGGCCCGTGGTCCAATTATCCGCCTTGCGCGCATGCACGCCGGTGAAGCGTTCATAATGGCCCAGATCAAGGTCGGTTTCCGCGCCATCATCGGTGACGAAAACCTCCCCATGCTGATAGGGGCTCATCGTCCCTGGATCCACGTTTAGGTAGGGATCAAGCTTGCGCAGCCGAACCTTGTAACCACGCGCCTGCAACAGCGCGCCAAGCGAAGCGGAAGCGATACCCTTACCGAGTGAGGAGACCACGCCGCCGGTGATGAATACGAACCGGGTCATGGGCGACCTTGATAACCCATTGGTCGATTCGACGCCAGCTTGGCGATCTGGCGCCCCGCCTTAGCCGCTTCGTAACGGTTTTCGTGTTCACTGGACCGCCCGGGCCCTTATCCCAACCTGCCCTTGATCGGAACGGCCTATGAAAATCACAACCCGACCTGATGGGGCCCTGATCGCCATCCCCGAAGTGGGCGATTTGGTGCGCCTGACACGCGATGAGGCCGGCCCCTTGGTCACTGCCAGGGCCGGCGAATGGGGGCGGGTTTTGCGCGTCAGCCAGCAGCATCGGCTCGACATCAACCTGGCGGGTTATTCGCGGCCGCGTGGCGTCGCCCTTGGCATGATCAGTGATTTTCCCGCCATCAATGTGGTGCTCTGCGATGAGCACGGCCTGGCGATTGACGGGCGCAATTGGGGCAGCTGGGATGAACGGCGGGGCGGCAAGCCGCGCACCGGTTCCGGTAACAGGTAACAGCGGTACCAGAAGGTGCTAAGCCGGCATCAAGGCGCTGCGTCCAGCGCCTCACTTGCCAAAAAATTATACTATATCAACAGGATAACGCGCCATCGCGCTAGGATCGGGATGGTCCACGCAAACCCGCGCCCCGACCGGCAGCGCGCATCTCCTTCCAATTGGCCCATTTGGGCAGATCCAAAGCCACGCCACGGTGATCGCAGGGGATGACATTGGTCACCGGAAAATCATTCACCTGGGCCATGGCGACCCCACGCGGCCGCGAATAGCCCGCAAGCAGGATATCAAGGCTCCCCCTTCCGGTGATGCGCAATATCCTGCCCCATTCCCCGGCCCGAGCCGTGATCTCAGGCCCAGGCTCGTCACGCGTCAGCCGCACCAGGTCATCTGGTTCAAGGATAGGGCTGACCCGGCCGTCCGGATGGTAATGGAATTTCATGCACTCTCGCCTCGCCCCAATTCTTAATCTTTATTCAAAATTTGTGATATAGAAATTATTGGCCCGTGAAGCCCTGGCGGCCTCAGCGCGACATCCACCGGCGAGCCCGGTCATTCTTTAATTTACTTGACAAAATGTACATAATTCTGCGATATTAACGGGTCTGAGGATAGGACCAATGTTGTCAGATCTTACCATTCGCGCCACAGCCCCGCCGGAAACGCCGCGCCAACCCGCGCGTGCTGCCGGCCCTGACCGCCCGGCAGGCTCCGCACCGCCCGCCGTGGCACCGGATGTCGGGCCCGCCAATCCACGCCTCAGGATTGATCGCGATTTGGGTATGGTCGTGATCGAATTCCGCGATGCCGCGGGCAGGATTTCGGTCAGCCTGCCGACACCCAGGGAAATTGAGGCCTATCGCGCAGCCGTGGTTTATGGCGCCGAATTGCCCGATGATTGCCGTGGCATGAACCGGGCCCCTGATGCCCCCATGGCAGCCCGCCCTACCATTCCGCTGCCTGAAGCCAGCAGCGCAGCGCCTGCTACAACGTCACATGAAGGCTTGAACCGCGTCGCCTGAAGCCGCAGCCAAGCTCTGCTGACCGGCGCCGCCGCCCCGGCACAAGCGGTTCAATTCGGCGCCTTGGCGCGGACCGTCTTTACTTCCTGCACCAGCGACCAAACCCGATTGGCATCCATGCGGGTTTCCGGATCATTCAACAGACGATCCAGCTCTGCCAGCTTGCGCAACATTTCGGCGTCAGACATCCGCCATCTCCGTCAGGGCAGTCATTCGCCCGCCTAGCCCGGCATGATCCCGCCGGGTCGCGATCAACTGCCCCAAATCATGGGTTTTCCGAAGCCAAGGGCGGCAGAGCATTCCATCCGACCGCCCCCAACCTGGTGCCGACATAATCCATCGACGAAGACACTATCTCCGCCAAAAGCGTCCAAATCATGGAGCGATTCCGGCCAGGAGAAGGCTTATGTCGCCAGTATATCAGGCCGCAAGCCGCGCCGCGCGCACGCCGCGCATCCGCCCGCCGGGGATCGCGCCCTTGATCGCCGCCGCCATATCCGCCGCCGCCAAAAGGCTGTTCCAGCTGACCCCGGTTTCAACGCCCATGCGGCGGAACATCCAAACCACGTCTTCCGTCGCGACATTGCCGGTGGCGCCAGGCGCGAAGGGGCAGCCGCCAATGCCGCCCGCCGCACTATCAATCACCCGGCAGCCGGCCGCATAGGCCGCCGCCACATTCGCCACGCCCATGCCGTAAGTGTCATGGCCATGGAAGGCGAAGCGATGGCCCCAGGCGCCCTGCGCCTTTTCAAAAATCCGCCGCACCTGATCGGGGCTGGCATTGCCCGTGGTATCCGCGAGCGCGATTTCCATCTCCGGGTTCAGCGCCACAATGCGTTCCACCCAATCCAAAGCCTCCGCGTCTTCGACCACGCCATCAAAGGGGCAATGGAACACGCAGGACAGGTTGAAGCGGATCAGCGTGCCCTTGGGCGTGTCGCGCACGAGAGAGGC
>JACCED011045508.1_pt1 | contig 28240 bp, 20 predicted proteins | sample 7455021 | NCBI WGS metagenome assembly JACCED01 (sample SAMN15323456, study PRJNA562643) | freshwater metagenome | isolation source: river surface water | place: USA:Blue River Watershed | collected 2017-08-19 | reverse complement strand
CCTCCCACACCCGTTTTGAGGGGATGTAGGCAGGCACGTCGTTGGAGTACGCATTGACCCAAACGCGAAAGCCTGCCCAGTCGACAAACTCTCATGTGGCTTTCGAAGGTTACGGAGGCTGGTCTTGGAAAGGATTTTTATCACGGTATGATCTGCAGCCTGCCGAATCCGGCAAGGTCGACAAGAGCCCCTTCGTGTTCCCGCGCGGAGAGCCGGTGGCTTACGGTGTAGATTTTAAGCGGTATATCGACGAACGGCTCGGCGGTATCACACCGGATATCATCTGCGTTCTTCTTGGCATCAACGACTGTTTCCGTTTGAAAGCAGATGAGCCCACCGCGATGGATCAGGGTATCACCGAGATGCTTTTAAATGCGGAGAATCTGATCAGCGAATTTCGCAAAGCTGCGCCGCAGGCGACGATTGGGATCTGTCTTGTTCCGCCGCCAAACGACCGCGAGGGGGCGTTCGAAGCCAATTACAAAGGGCAGTATCCGAGGTGGAATTGGAAGAGCGTTCAGCACCGTTTGGTAGAGCGCCAGTTGAAGCATTTTTCACTGCGTGAAAAAGAACTCATTGAGGTCATCCCAACCGAGTTGAGCGTGGATACTTGGAACGGCTATCCCGACGCGAATGCGGTGCATCCAAACGAGGCCGGGTATCGCCAGATTGCGTCAACTTTGCACGCATGGATCCGGCACACACTGTCGAAACCTGAGACTGCTAAAGACAAGCGTTGAGGCCGTTTTGCGGTCCGGCGTCGAAGCCTCCTACCTCCTACTAGAGCGACACCTGCCTCACTCAGCGATTCACAACCATAGTGCCGCGCATCACCAGATGATGCCCCGGGAAGGTGCACACAAAGGGGTACGCGCCTGGCTCCGAGGGTGACGTAAACTCCAGCACCTGCTCCTTGCCGTGATCGACGAGCTTTGTACTTACAAGAATGGCATCGCTATCTGGAATAAATGCTTTTTCGAAACCAGATGCACCCAACTCGATCGCTTTCATGCCCACTTCGTCCGCCTTGCCTGGTTTCACGATGACAAGATTATGCGGCATGAAATCCGGGTTGGCGAACGTGAGCTTCACTTTCTTACCCGCTTTCACGGCGAATTCTTTCACGTCGTAAGTCATCTTTTCCACCACGGTGCTGATCCTGACCTCGGTGTGTTCCGCAGTGTCCGCAATCACGCCGGATTTCTGCGCCACAGCAGCGTGCTCAGCGACCGGCGCGGATTGTTGTCCGCTCGCTGCATTGAACCAGAGGTGCTGCACGGTAAGCGCTGCGACTCTTGCATGCGGCTCGGGTGACTTTAAAAGCTGCCCGAGAAGCTCGATATTCTTGATGTTGTGTTGCTGAAAGACCCACAAAGCCTCGAGTAGCGCGTGAGCATCCTCTTTTTTATCGGCGCTGAATTGCTTGATCCACTGGCGCAGTGCGGTCTCCACCTCCTTGGAATTGCGCTCGCTTAATTCAACACGTGTGCGATGGCGCACTCCATCCACGGGGTGCTTCAGATTTTCTAGCAACGCGCCCACGGATTCGCCCTCGATCGCCACTGGCTTTTGAAGCGGGTTCTCAGGAAACGCGATCCGATAGATGCGACCGTGCTCATGGTCTCGGTTCGGGTCGCGGACATTGTGCTGCATGTGGCCAATGATGACGTTGTGCCAGTCCGCCATGTACAACGCTCCGTCGGCGCCGAAAATCACATCCGCCGGCCTGAAGTTTTTGTCCCCGCTCAAAAGGAAGCCGCGAGCCTTCTGTGGCGTTTTTGTGCCATCCGCATTGACCTCCTCTACGGTTAGTTCCTCGCCGGCGGGCTCGCCCCACACGTTTCCAGTGTCGACGTTGCGTTGCAATTGATACCTCTTGATTCCCCTGTACCCAATGACGTTTGCGATCAGAAAATCGCCCTGCATCGAGTCCGGAAAATTCTGGCTGGAGACGATTTCGCTCGCAGTCACCGGGCGCACCTCCTTCTTGAGGAGTTCCTGCATTTTAAAACCCTTCACATCGGGCCGGACCTGATACGCCCTGCCACCCGTGCCGTCAGTTGCATAGTGGTAGCCCCAGCGATCAAAGGATGTGCCGTGGGGGTTCGGAGAGTTTTTCGCGTGAAAAGATATCGCATAGGTACGCGGGTCAAACCGGAACATCCCAGACTCGCCGGTCGTCAGATTGGGTCCCCATGGGGATTCAAAGTTGTTCACCAAAAAGATGCCGCTTTGCCAGTAAATGGCCCCGTCGGGACCCATGATGAGGTTGTTCGCAGCATGATGCGTGTCGGCGGTGCCGAGTCCCTGAAGCACGACAACCCGTTCGTCGGCCACGTCATCGCCGTTGGTGTCTTTTAGGAAAAGCAGGTCCGGTCCTTCAGTGACCAGCACGCCGCCGTTCCAAAACTCAAAACCGAGGGGGTTATGGACCTTGGCAAACTCCACGAGGCGGTCGGCTTTCCCATCGCCGTCGTGATCGACCAAAAGCACCAGTGCGTCGTTGGCCTCCTTTTTCGGCTCCCATTTCGGATACGTGGGCCACACCGCCGCCCACAACCTTCCGCGTGAGTCAACTTGCAGCTGCACTGGATTGACCAGCTGTGGGAACTGTTTTTCATCGGCAAACAGCGTGATGTTGAATCCTTTTTCGACTGCCATTTCAGAGATCCCCTCCTCTCCGGAATTGTAATGCAGGCGCCCCTCTTTCATCGCATTCGAACTCTTGCTTCCTCCCCCAACATTCGAGACCACCGGCACAGGGTCCGGCGCGTTTGAATCGGAGACGATCATATCTTTACCAATGGCGAGCGCCCAAATTCGCTGGTCGCGGTTGGCCGTCATCACATCAAGCATCGTCAACTCGTGCTGAAGCACGACCGCATTCGTCTGCTCGGCGACGAAAGAAAGGGTGGACCGCCCGCCCCACACATCGTTTTCATCGGTGGCGCGGAACCGCTGGTGCCAGTGAAACGACTTGTCGAGCACAGCCTCGCGAAGGCTTGCGAGTTGCGCGGATGCTTTCACTTCAAAACCGACCACCGCTTTCACAATCAACTCCGCGACCGCCTTGTTTCCGTTCTCGTTGAGATGAACGCCATTGATGGTCAGCGGTGTCTTGCTAGAGCGATACAACTCGAGGGTCGGGTGGAACAGATCGACGTACGTGACCCCAAGTTCGCGAGCAGCTGCAGCGGTCGCGTCTGCGTACGCCTCGAGCTTCGCGTTGTTCTCTGCGCCGTTCGGCAGGTTGGGTGTTTTCAAATCCTCGTGCGCAATCGGGCTGAACAGCACGATCCGCGGGGCAGACTTGCCGTTCGGCTGAAGCGTTCGAAGCGAGTTTACAAACTCGGCAAGACTTTTGCGGTACGCATCCGCTTTTTCAACCCCAGCATATGATTCGTTGTATCCGAAAAATGCGAACACGACGTCCGCTTTGATGTGGCTCAGAATCTCGGCATTCGAGGGAACCCCCTTGCTTCTTGGCAAAGAATCAACCCGGTCTCCGCTCACGCCCATGTTGCGGATTCTGACCTCTTGTTGCTTCAAGGCAGCTTGCAGAACTGTTTCAAGCCATCCGTCCTTGTGCATCCGGTCGGCAAGCGCGTTCCCAACGAACGCGACGGTGTCGCCTTTTTGAAATGCGAATTTCTGGGCAGGGGCGGCGTGTCCGCCGTGCGTGTCATGTCCCGCTTGTGCGGCATTTGCGGCATGTGCGACGGCAGGGGCGGTGGTCGCCTGCACACGCTCATGTTCGGGCTTTGCTCCCTTTGCATCGCCAGCTGATTGCGCGGGCTGGGCGGCATTCTGCGGCTGCTTGGGCTTTGGTTGGCTCGGCTTCGGAGCGGGCACATCGTTGTGTGCGGGGATTGGCGAAGACAAGTCGGCGTACACCGCGGGCTTGATGCCTTTCGCATGGCCTCCCCCCCGGAACGTGTTCGGCTTGTAAGCACCGACAAAACTGATGTTCGAGTCGGGTTTGATTTGCTCTTCAAGACCAACCGACCAGTACACCGCATTCACGAGCATCCGGCGGTATCCCGGATTCAAGATATCCTCGGAGGCGCCGTAAAGACTCGTAAAGACACGCGCTTTGGCCCCGTTCTCCGCGGTATAAGTCCGGGTCCATTCGCTCGCCATGGGTTTTTTCGAGTCGTCGGCTGGAGCAGTCGCTTCCATACCGTTGAGAGGCTGGGCCATGGTCAGGATGTTCCAGTCCTCGGCGGGCTCCGCCGTATAGCCGCCGGCCTGAATGTGAACATCACGGACACCACGCAGGATGGGGTGGGACAATTGCGTTTCAACCGGAGTGATTCTCGTACTCTGCTGGTGGTTTTTTCCGTAGTGCCCGACCCAGGTCTGCCCGAGGACCTGGTGGCCAAAGCCGCGGGTGTAGTCGGGTCCGTCGTACTTGAAGTGATATTTGTAGTACGGATCTCCGGGCTTTGGATAGTTGAAGGCGTGCGTTGATGTGCGCAAGCCCACGACTGGCCCGCCCCGTTTCAAATACGCGTCGATGTGCTGCATCTGCTCAGGCGGCAGAGCGAGAAAACGCGTGAAGAGCACCAGTCCATCCGCATTCTGCAAACACTCGAGTCCGGGAATGTTCGAGGCACCCGCCTCTATTTCACCGTTCTTATCCAACCCGAACAAAACGGTGCAATGGAATCCGTGATGTTGGGACAGGATTCTCGCAAGAGCTGGGATGGTTTCCTCCGAGCGGTATTCATGGTCGCTTGCGACAAGCACGAGTTTCTTGCGGATCGCGTTTGCCGGCGGCTCGAACACGACCGGGTTGGCCCAGGCAAGGTGTGCGCTCAACAAGAAAGCCGCGAGAACATGCAGTGACTTGAAAAAAGACTTGGCCGCCCGGACACTTGGAAAAACAGAGGACTTTTGATTCACGGTTTTGAGGGGATTGAAGGTGGGAAGGTGGATGCGAGCAGACTGTGCAGAACAACTATGCGGACCAGAGGATTTTGTTAGCATGTTTTACAGAGCAGGGGTCGGCCAGGGCGCCCGATCTCTGCGCTTCCACGTGATTCGATTCGTGCTGCAAGCCCGCCGCAGGACGCCGTGCATGCACGATTGACCGCGTTTGAGTGGGAGTCTACGCTGCGCGGGGTTGCCGCGCATTTGTCATGATCGAATTCGTACTGGATTTGTTATTCACACTTTTCATCGAAGTTCTCCTGATAGGCACAGGCGAGGTGCTCCGATTTGTGTTCACACTCGGCCGTAGAAAACCGACGCTACAGTTTTGGAAAAGAAGCCAGCCGGGTCACCTGCCCGGTCTCATGAGTGCAAGCGCGCTGGTGGGCTTCCTTTTTTGGATCACGGTACTCCTCTGTTTGATGGCCTGAGAGGGAGCGATCAAAGTGCAAGGTCGCGCGTCGGCTGGAGCGGGTCTTAAAAGTTTGTGCCCATGCTTCCAACCCCTTTAAGCCCGCGGATAGTTGAGTGCGCCAACTTGGGCAGCTTGTTCAACTCGTGATCACGTCATGACCGTATTCGAGCAAGATCCGGCGCAATGCATGTTCTGGAGCCCGTGGCTACACGAGCTTCCAGCCTGCGCGGTACTCACGCTGCAGCAATTTATTGGCGGCATCATTATCGGTTTTTCCGCTGAGATGATCCCACTTCAACGGCTTGCCAGTCCGATAAGCAACGCCTCCGAGGTGGTTGGCGACTGTCAATAGACCCGAATAGCTAAAGTCTCACGGCGCTTTTTTCCCAGCACGCGCGCACTCGACAAACTGCTGCTGGTGGCTCGGTCCGTCTTCGATGGTTTTTGCCGGGCGTTTAAACTCCTGCACCTTGTCGTCAAGCAGGAGGAGGTGCCCACCGTAGTTCGCAAGGACCATTCCATGTTCGCCGATGAAGAGGGACCCGTCCTTCCACTGCGGGATTTTTCCTTCAGTCCAGATCTTCGGCTTGCTGGTGCCCTGATACCAATGGTGCGTGACTGGAGCGAGATCGCCCCTCTGTCCGTAAGTCCAGGTCGCGCTCATGTTTGCAGGGGCGATTTCCGGGTGCGGTACGGGCCCGTGCCCCTCGACTGTGAGAGGGTGGTCAAGCTTGAGCGCCCAGAACGGTAGGTCGTTTGAATGGCTGCCCAGATCGCTCATGGTTCCATTCGCAAAGTTCCAGTAGCGGTACCAGCGGGGTCCGGGAAAGTAGATCTCATGATAGGGACGCATTTGTGCCGGGCCGATCCACAAATCCCAATCCAGCTCGGCGGGCACGGGCATCCCGTCGGACGGCATTTTGTCGATGTATTCGAGCACACCACCTTTGGCGAAAAGATCCGCGTTGGCTTCGGCCTCGGCCCTGGACTGCATACCCCACGAACGCGACACCCAGGTGTGCACCTCCTTGATTTGGCCGATCACGCCACTCTGAATGAGTTCCACAGTGCGGTGGTAGGTGGGGGCGGAATGCATTTGGGTTCCCATTTGCGTAATCACGTTCGCCTTTCTGGCCTCCTCCATCACCATGCGGCATTCATACACATCACGCGTGAGTGGTTTTTCACAGTACACATGTTTGCCTGCGCGGAGTGCAGGAATGATTGCGAACGCGTGTGTGTGCTCTGTGGTAGCGATGAACACGGCATCGATGTCGTCCATCTTGGTGTGAAGCTCGCGGAAATCTTTGTACGTACGCACGCCGGGGAACTGGGCTGCGGCGCGCTCGAGGTTTTTGGAATTCACATCACACATCGCGACCATGTGCGTGAGGTCGGCCATCTTTTTCACCTCTCCGACGTGCGACCCACCGCGCCCTCCAACGGCGATGCAGGCGACGTTCAGCTTGGAGTTGGGTGATTTGGCGGAGGTCACTGCCGGGAAACCGATGGCGGCGCCGCCGGCCATGAGGGAACGTTCGATGAAGGCTCTTCGGGAAATGCGGGGGGGGTTCATAGATGAATGGATGCCCGGCCACGGTGAGCATATCCCAGCGTGTCCGCAATCCGAAAGAGGGAGGCGCGTTGAACATAAAAAGCTTATCCGGCAAGCGCATCAAACGCGTAGGGAGAATCCGAAAAAACTGTTCGATCGGGCTGACGGGGCGGTGTTTTTTCTTTCTTTCAGCAGCTGCTTTACCGAAGATTAAGTCTCGAGGTGGCGCTTCGGACCGAGCCGCAAGGATCGTTTTTGTCGTCGCGGAATTACCTTAGATTCCGTGGCGATAAGGCAGGACGCTGTGCGCCAAACATCAGTTAAGAGGAGGGGTGGTAGAGTGGTTTATTGCACCGGTCTTGAAAACCGGAGAACGGAAACGTTCCGCGGGTTCGAATCCCGCCCCCTCCGCCACTGGGTGGGGATGAGTAACTTAGGCCCTTAAAAAGGCGGTTATTGATCTAAGTCAGAACGAAGTCCAGAGCACACTCCCTGTCGTGTTCTTTCGTTTCATCGTGTTTCCAAGAGGGGTGGCGGGGTCTCAGTTCGCTCATATACGCGAAGGCCGACGCGTCGGGCCGTCCGGATTTTTTGCGCCAAATAAGCAAGGTGCGGGGACCGCCAATCACTCGTTGATTGAGGCGGGACCAGCATGTTCCGAAGCTCGGATCCGGATGATTCACGGGTATCCTCCTCCCCGCATGCAGGGCGGCCTTTCACGTGCCCGCGATCGGACAGAACGCTTCCACGGTCACTCCCCGGCAGCAATGGACGAGATCGGGGGCACGGTTGCCCACGTTAAAATGGTTCCATTGCAACGGCAGGTCGCTGTACGCGGCAGCGCCGGCAACGCTCAATTTGTAGGGCGCATGGTGCACATCACCCCGTATGAGTTCGCCATTCTTGAGGGCGAAAAAACGATAGCGCTCCGTCAGGTGGAACTCCAAGGACCCAGGTGCGGCAACCGCGCACTCAGACACTGCGTGCCACTCGTAGCGAGCCGTCTGAATTTGGTTTTCACGTCGACAACTCAACGAAAGACCCGGGCCAAAGGTGATCCATGCATGCTCGTAAGCCAGCCCGAACCCCCGCCTCGCAATCCACACCGCGAGCGCCCTGTCGCAATCCAGCGAGAAGAACCAAACACCAGGCTCCCCAGACCGAGAACGGACGTAGGTCCGGACATTCAGCTCATTGAAAAACGAAAGCCAAGGCACCGCCGGCAACCCGATAGGACGGATCGCATGCATGCGAAACCCAACCACTCCGAGATAAGCCCTACCTTCAAAACAATCAACCTCAAGCCCCCTCGGAAGTCGCGATTGGACGGTCCGGGCGTCGTATTCCCAATGCATAAAAAACAGATCGTTCCAGTCTTGATACATCACCGGACGCCGCGGGGGCCTCACGCGCGCTTTAAGCAGTCTTTGCGTGGCCTCGTTCATTGCTGAAGCGTATCCCGCGCACTTTCTCGGTCAAGATCGCGGGGATCCGCACACAAGGTCCCCAGCATCCCGTGCGCAGCGTTCACTCGCTTGCATTGCGACCTGAAGATATAAAAGACGCGGATTCGCGAATCAACCCAGCATTCTGTAAACCAATTTTCTGGCGATGTTATTCAGATGCGCTTTAAGCGCGATAACGCTCCGGTCCGTCTCGCTCAAAGTCACAGATCCACGTTTTACTTGAAGCTGGGCGCAATATAAAAAGTCCCGGACCGCGACGTCTGACAACCCAGTCGCAGCGGCATTGCCATGGATGCGATAAAAACCGCAGGGCTTGGTGTCGTAATACAAGTCTCCCACCGTAAGCAGACGCCACCAAAACTCAATGTCGGGACAATAAACGACCGTTGGATCAAACATGCCAACCTGCCGCATGGCGGCACCCCGCCAGGTCGACACAACGGGATCCCCGATGATGTTGGTCCCCGATAACATACTCCGGCGAATCATGGCACGCCCGTCGTGCACGCCCGGCTTTGATATACAGCTTCTGGTAAAAAGCGGCTGGCCCTCACCGTTTATCATGGTGCGGGCACCTGCAACCAACGAAACGTTCGGGTTTTCACGGAGAATGCTCACCTGTCGCTCCACACAATCCAGGGTTGGAATATCGTCCGCGCAAATCATTTTGATGAATTCACCTCTTGCCTCTTGCAGACCCGAGTTCCAGTTTTCGTTTGCGGGTAGAGTTCTTGCGTGCGTGATGACGCGGATGCGCGAATCATTTTGGAGGGAAACTATCCGCTCGATGATGGCCCCAGTCTGATCCTTCGAGGCATTGTTGATAATAATCAACTCCCAATCGTGGAACGTCTGGCGCAAGACAGCGTCGATCGTTTTTTGCAGAAAGGCTGCGGCATTATAAGCCGGCACTACAATCGAGATGACTGGCGGCATAAAAATTATTCGTTCCCGCCGCTTGCCGGTGCTTTTTTGCAAATAAAAATCATTTCCTTCGAGAAGCCACGATTCAGGGTGTGAATGAAAAGCAACTGAATCCAGAAAAAGAGCTTCGCAAGGACATTCAAGGTGATTGTTTTGTGCACGTGAATCTTCGAGGTGTCCTGCGTTAACCAAAGGAAGTCCACGACCTCGAGCTGATTTCTTTTAAGAAGGTGGGTGAGGTTCTTGCGCGAAAAAGTCATGGTATGGTCATCGTTGATTTTTTCCTCGCCAAAGATGAGTACCTCCATGAAAAACGCGATCCCGTAGGCATGCGGGGTCGTTATGATTAAGATGCCGTCATCGGCGAGATGTTTTCTCGAGCAATCCAGAAAGTTTCCGGGGTTGTTGAGATGTTCAATTATTTCCGACGCCACAATCACTTGAAAGCCTTTCGGGAATTCCCCCCTCAAGTCAAAATTTTGTGCGTCCGCATAGCGGACGTTATACCCTTGTTTTGAAAGTGACTCGACCGCCTCCTTTTCGTAATCCAAACCGAGAATTGACTTGGCCGCTTCCGCTAGCCTGCCGTGTTGCCAGTTGGGCCGCTGCACAGCCTCCAAAGTGTGATTCACGCAGCCTAAATTCAGCACGTCTTTGCCACGGCATAATTCTGATAAAAGTGTGTCCTTTTCGGTGAGAATAACAGGCTTGCGCATAAAAATCTGGGGAGTCCGTTTTGTTTGGCCGGCAGCTGACTCCTTTTGCTTTGGCTTACAAAACAGGCAAACTGAAAATTACAGCGGAAGGATCTGAACGCAATTCCCGATTAGGGAAGGTGATATTCAACGACTGAATGGCTGGATTGCGCGACTCGAAGTTGTTGAACGTTGGCAGGCCAACCAAAAATCTATCGGCGTCAACCCGACATCCGAGTCAGCACTGTTTGAAACCGCGCCACGCCTGCCCGCTTTTCAACTTCAGCACGCGCCCTGACAGCAAGTTTTTCACCCAACCGATCGCTTGAAATGCGCAATCAAAGGGCCGCGCCTGCCGCTTTCTTCGCGATGATGCTGAATGCTGCGGGGTTTCTTTGATGCTCCAGAATCTGAATCGCGAACCCTCGCGCTTGAATCAATTCAAAAAGGTCATCACCAAAGTCGTAAAACACCAGATACTGGCAGGTCTTCTGATAAGAACCCCCGTGGTAAATCGGCGGGAAAAGGTGCTCGACTTCGCCGTTTGACTTGAGCGCCGCGCGCTTGGAGGTTTTGCGGCCATCACGAACGAGCGGAACCGAGCAGATCATCGCGCCGCCGGGCTTCAGAACTCTGTGGATTTCATCTATCGCCCGGCCTAAATCGGGAACGTGCTCGAGCGTGTCGGAATGCAGCACCAAATCAAACTCACCATTCGAGTATGAAAGGTTTAACAAATCCTCGTGCGGAACGTCAGGGTTGTCAGATTCATACTCAGAGAATTTCAAGCCGGGCAATCGGCACAGCGCCTTGTGCAACGAACCGCAAGAATTCACCTCGGCGACTTTCAACCTCTTCAATTGATCGTTTCTTGCCAGCGACTCCGCGTCGGCGAACCCGATGCCGGTTGTTTCGATTTCCCAAATCAACAACGCTGATGAGAGTTGGCGTGCGCGAAGCGATCCGCCACACGAAACACAAATTTCGCCCTCACGCTGATTGAAGAATGCCGTCCACTCTGCGTTGAAGTTCGAGGCCTTGGCCAATTCTTCACTGAACACTGGTCTGGCTATCAGAACTAATCTTGAGCCACAGACCGGACACCGTTTCTTTCCCGGCATCCTCGAGAGAAAAAAGCGGATGATCGAAAAGATGATCTCCGCGATTTGCTTTACTTTTTTGCGGTCAGAAAGCCCCTCTATCTTCTTTAAAAGAAAAGCAAACATTGTCTTGGAAGGATTCTGAAACACAGCTTGTGGTCTCAAAATCAACGTGCAATGTCAGTTTTTGTCCACCCAAAGTAAACACTTTTATGGGCGACATTGACGAGGCTCTGCGTTGTCTCAAGACGGACTGATTTCCGGGCCATGAATCAACGCGTTTTTGTTTTTGCGAAAACATGGATTCACGCTTCCCTGCGCGTGTAAACATGGAGCCAACCGACCTTCAAGCAACGCAACGATCAAAAAAGCCCGAACTCTCAGCCACCCATTTCAACCGGCCGATTCAGGACAGACACCCCTTGAGCGAGCCCGGTTGAATCGGAGTCGACCCAATAAAGCCTGCGTGGCGATGGCACACACCGTCTTTCAATGCGCCACGATGCGCTGACGGACATCCGTGAAGCTTGTTGTGCGTTTGCAGGTTTTGCGGCGATGTGCGTGGGTCTGGTTGGCGCTCAGGAGCGCCCGTCCATCTCGATGGGCTTGTTTTAATGGAATCAGCGGCAAGGCGGTTATACCGCCTGAATTCAATTCAAGCCAAGGTTGTCGGGGATGTCGGTGAGAAAACGCATCACAGGTCCATGTCCGGCCACCAACTGTTCCCAGAGGCCCGGCTGCAAATCCGGGTCGAGGATCGATTGGTCCGGCTGGTGGACAACCCAAGTCTTGCGGTTGAGTTCCATCTCAAGCTGCCCCTTGCTCCATCCGGAGTAGCCTGCAAACACGCGCAAGATCGTGCCGTCTTCGTCGAGGACGCTTTCGGCGTTTTCAATGGTAATATCGTGGCGCCAGTTCCACATGCCGATCACCTCGTTCCAGCGGAATGCGGCCAGTAGGATTTGATCCTCGCCCACCGGACCGCCCAAGTAAACTGGCACCATGGAAAGCTGTCCCAGATCGCGCTCCGGCATCAGTTCATTGAGTCGCCGGCCGCTGGGCCGGTTCAGCACGACGCCGAAAGCCCCATCCTCAGCGTTGTGCATCGAGAGGAACACCACGCTGCTGTTGAAATTGGGATCACGTAGCCCTGGATGGGCTAGGAGGAGAGAGCCTGCGAGGGATTGGGATGTTGGATCAAATTCGCGCATGCAGACAGCCTGCGAAAATCACGGACGGAGGCAAGAATTCGATTCGGGAGGAGGGGGGCTCCGGACGACAGGGAACGTTCACCCTCGGTCTGGCGGGCACCAGCAGCGGCGCAATTTCGGCAAAACTTTTTTCCTCTCGGCGTCGTAGTGAGAGGTGAGAACCCTTTCCTTTGGGACGAACCAAGGGAGTTTGAAGCAACAAAAACAAAAACTGAGGAACAAATATGACAACATTAGTGCGATATCCGAACCCCGAGACCGCGACCTGGACCCCATTCGACCGCTTGTCGGCGCTGCGGCAGGAGATGGAGCGGCTGTGGGACTGGAACGTGGGAGCGAGAACGGCACCGGTGAGCGGCGGATGGTCGCCGGCGCTGGACTTGTTCGATACGGAGGACAAGTTGATGGCGGTGGTGGATCTGCCCGGGATCAGCAAGGACCAGATCGAAATCTCCTATCAGGACGGCGTGCTGAACATCAGCGGGGAACGCAAGTCCGACCTTCTGGAGGGCAAAGAGACGGAGATTTACCGGTCGGAGCGGTGCACGGGTAAATTCCAGCGAAGCCTGACGCTGCCTTTCCCTGTCCAGTCGGAAAAAATCCGGGCGACGTATAAGAACGGGGTGCTGAGCATCGAGCTGCCGAAGAGCGAGGAAGCCAAGCCGCACAAGGTGGCGGTGACCGTGGGCTGATACAGAGGCGGGCGAAGAGAAAGGGACCTCCGCCCGCCCGGGCTCCGATGGGCTGCTCGGCGGGCGCGAGGAGGCGGGCGGGGGGAGTGGAGCGCTTCGGCTCACCCGGGTAAATCAGCGAAAATCCACCTCGGGTGGTGAACGCTGAATATCTTTTGGGGCGGCGACCCTTCGTTGAGAGTCAAGGGGACCAATCATGCCCGCCTTTGCCTCGGCGCGGGATACCTGCAGTTTGCGACGCCTTTTTATGAACCCGGCCCATCGGCAACCGCTTGGGACCGCGCAGCACCAGCTGCGCCCGGACGCCGATTGCACCGAAGAGCTCGCGCAACAGTTCAACAGCCAAGTGATGCATCCACCCCTTTTGTAAGGGCGAGTCAGCGCGGCGAGGACTGTCAGGCACCGAGGGTGCGGATACCGTGGTTTGTGCGGGCAAGGTTCAAGCGCCCCCTCGTCGCCCACCAAAGTGGCTCATAGACATTTACGCGGCTGATCTACTCTCGAACTATTCCGCATCGTTGGTGCTCCGGCTACCTGCTGCGTTCGACACGTACAAGTACCCACGAGAGAGTTCCAAGCGTGCGCCACGGACCCGAAAATCTCCGTCCCCGTCCCCGTGCCTGCTAAAAATCCTCGGCCATCTGATCCAGCTCGCGGTTGATGCGGTCCTTCCAGTCGGCGGGGATACCTGACTGGAGTAGCGTGTCGAACGCTTCGACGGCCCGGATTTTCCTGCCGGCTGCCAGGAGAGCGCGAGCGTGGGCCTCCATGAGCTGGCCGCGGGAGTGAGCGTTTTCCACCTTGGAAAAGTCCATTCCTTCAAAGAGCGCCACCGCCTCCTTGGCGCGCTGGCCTTGAATGAGCAGGCGGGAGAGTGCCGTCAGGCTTGCGTTCCGCCACGCGTAAAAAGCCGGGGAGATCGAGAGGGCTTTGCGAAACATCTGCTCGGCCTTCTCGCGCTCGCCCTGTTTGAGGTAGAACTGTCCCGCGGCCGTCGCGGCACTACCGCGCACGACGACCTCGGACCCGGTGGAGGCCACCGCGTCCAAACGGTGCTGTTGCGCAGCCGCTTCGTCCCCGAGCCGGTGGTAAATATCCGAAAGAATCAAATGCGCGCCGCCTCGGCAGCGGACATGCCATTCGTCAATGTTCTTGCCGCGCACCCGTTCCAAGGCTTCGTCGTAGCGCTTGAAGTCCGCCAACACGCTCAGGCAAGCGTAGTCGCGCCTGCCCGGATCGGTGATTTTCTGCGCGAGCGCAAGCGCCCGTTCCGCGTCCTTAAGGGAGGAAACCGCTATCTCCACGGCCAGATTCAAGTAGTGGAAGTTCTCATCCGCATCCGCAGCTTTTCCCGCCATCGACTCGAGCTTTTGAATCGCCTCCTCGAAGCGCTTTTCGACCCGCAAAAGCTTCACGGCATTCAACTGTTCGTAGTGGATCGCGGAGGCGGGTCCCTGCGGGACGCAAACAGCGAGGGCAATCCAGAGCGCGTACTTCTTCATCTAATTGAATGTTGCCTTGCCAAATGACCCGTCACCGGGGATCCGCGAGGGATTCAGTTTTCCAGTCCACGCCGACAGCTCCCTTTCGTCCTTCTTTTTCTGCGCATCAACAAAGTGAACGCGACCGACATTGAGATACCACATTTCCCCGGGCTTGGGTGTCGGCGCGCGGAGGGTTTCAAATGGAATAACCGCCATCGATTCCCACCGATTTTGACCGGGCACCAGGCGTGTCTCAAAACGCCATTTGCCGTTCCAGCTTTCGTCGTTCCATCCGTAGCGCGGATGCAGAGGATCCGTGATAAACCCGTGCTCCGCGTCGTTCAGCGAGGTTGGCTCCGGCTCATACGCAAAATAGAAATACCGGCTGCGGTCCGCCAAGGGCGAAACGTTCACAACGATGCTTTCCTGCAGCCACAATTCGGCATCGCGGCCGCGCGCCGTGAACTGCATTTTGTCCGCAGGCTGTTCCGCCATTACGCGCACGTACAGGTTGCCATCGTCATAGAGGACTCGGAAGGTTGTGCGCGCACGAAGAGGTGAGGTGGAAGCCTCTGTGGTTTCAAGTACATGCTCCTCGGCGTCCTTCCAGCGCGGCGAATCGATCGTCAAGGCTTCGAAAACCCTGGCGATCCCAAGCGCTTTTGACTGCTGCAAAAGCTGCGCCGGGCTTTCACGCATCCTGGCGGTGTCCCAGTTAAAAGGGGCACGCTCCAGATAGCGTCCCGCGTATTTCAGACCGCGCTCGTCCATGTACAAGTAGGCGGGGTTTTTCTTCTTCGAGTACTTCTCATCACCATTCACCACTTTTGAAATAAACGCGTTCCTCGCGTCCACAGCGTCGAGCAGTTGGTTGAAAGAATGCGCGTCGTGGACGGCCTGATGATTCCTGTGCGCGTGAATGACGAGTGCAAGGTGTTTGAGAAATTCGAATTCGTAACGGACAATATCAAGGCGTCTCCTCACCTCGGGAAGGACAACGGCCTTTTCAGCCGCAGCAAGATCCTCCTCTAGGCTGTTCACCACATCCGGCGTATAAAGCGTGCCTAGGGCAAAGAGCGGGTCGCGGCCAGACTGGTAGGCGTACTCCCTGATTACGCACCAGAGCTCAACTCGTTTCTGAAGATTGATAAAGAAGCGACGCATGGGATGCGCACTCTCACGGAACGCTGACTGGATATATTCCTCGAACAACTGTTCGGCGGTTTTGGAAAACGGATCGATGCCAAGCCGGACATACGCGTACACATTCGGGCCCTCAAGCCCCCACTGGCCGACCATGGGCCTGCCATTGACCTGGACCATGCGGACGTTGTTCGCCACGAGCAGCCTGTTTTGCTCGCCGATCCGGCTGATGGTGTTCAACGGCGTGAGCCCGACGAGATGAAAGTTGCCCCAGTTGTAGAGGTATGCGGAATATCCTCCCGGAACCTTGATGGCGTTCCATGCCTGAAAGGACTCCGCGCTCGAGTTCATCATCTCGATGATCGTGTTTTCGGGAAACTCACTAAAAGTCTGTGGCGGGCGAACGGTGGGACCGTACGAGGTCAGCATGACTTTCTTGCCGGGCCTGTCTTTAAGAAGTCGCTGGGCGATGTCGCGGTGCATGATCCAAATCTTCTCGCACCAGGCGCGATCATTGTGAAATGCGATGCCATCGGAGGGTTTCGTCGTCACTTTCACGCCGAAGAGATCCGCGCAATCCTTGCACTGGCAGGGTTGAAAGCCGTCGGCCTGACCCAATTCAACCACATCAAAACCCTCGTCGCAGCGCGCCAGCACGTGCCGATAAATCAGTTCGCGCACCTCAGGATTCGAAAAGCAAAGCTGATCCGCATCGGCGTTCACCTGAGGCTGACGCACATTTCCAGTCAGGATGAAATACTCCGGATGCGTCTTTCCATGCACCGCAGCAGGAACCGCCGAAGGATGCTGATGGCCGCCCCGCGACCAAACCCGCATGAAACGACGGCAATGATTCGCCGTATAAAACAACTCTGGGGAATTATGGCAATCGTGCTCGATGAAGTAGGAGCTGCCGGTCGAATTCAAGTTCGCCGGCACATGGATGATCGACATGGGCAGAAACGTGGTCCCGCTCTGATCGGGCGAAAGGAAGCGCGCGCCGACGAACCGGTAAACAAATTCAGAGGTACCGAACAATGTGCCTTCGAAGGGCAATGGGCTTTCCTTCGAACGGCCCCTCTTGCCGGCCAGAGCGTCGGGCGCATCATGGCCTGCGATGATGATGTCACGGCCCACCGCTTTGTGAAGGTAGCCGCATCCATTGAGTTGCGCGGCATCGACGCCGTTGTCGGAGGCGAACTTCGTGGCGCCCAAGTAAAACGCGGGCCGCCCGCGCTCCGCTTCCGCTTCTTTTTTGACTTCCAGCTTAATACCGTTCGCGTTGAAGGCCGCCTGCAGAAGCTCCGCCGCGCGTCCAATCGATCCCGCGGCCGCCTCGTTCGGCATCGGATCTGGAACGAGGATCTGGTATTTGGATCTTCCCCTGAAACCGAGAATCAAGTCCTCGTCATCGGAGTCTTCACCTTTCAAAGGCTGGACCCCTATTGGTGCAACAGTCGTACGGTTTGCATCGGCAGCCGCCTCGCGGGTGAGCGCGTGGACAACACCGACACCAAACGGGTTTGCAAGAAGCACGGCGAGCAGCAGGGCTTGGACTTTCATCAGCTTTGAAAAATTACCCGCTCATGTCAGGGTGGGGATACGGTTCCCGAAGCACGGGGCAGGATCCAATTAACGGCTTTCAGACTTCGAATGTCGGCGCGCACTGCCAACCGTGAAAGTGTGCATCATCTGCCCTCCGCACGGCTGAGCGCATGGACAAGCGTTCGTGCCGCAGCATCAACAGCGTCCTCGGAACAATCACGCAAGACCACCGTAGCGCGAAATAACGGCGCCTGATCCTTTTTCAATCCCGCGCGGTTCGGATACACAGTGAGCTCGAGTTGCCTCGCGCCATCCGCCCGTCCAATGCCGCGCTTGGCGAATGTCGGCGCGTAAAACCGGCGCTGGTACCACAACCTCGAGCCGGGCGCTACAGGCGGTTGGTTTCGGAGCGGTTCGACCAAATCCCGGCAATCAAGCAACAGTTCGTACTTTGCCTGCGAATCGGTTGCCGCAGGAATTCCAGCTGCTCGCAGATTAGCGTCGAGAATACGTTGCAGCGCCAGAGGCCCGCAGCCCTGCTGGTCTTTGCTCGCGGAAGAAACGTGAACAAAACATGGATCTGCAGCGCCAAGCCGCAGCCCTTGATCGGTGAGGATCCGAAACTTGCCGGACCGGTGTGCACACGAGCAGAGCAGCAGGAGCAGCGGAAGCATCAGATAGAGGCAGCCAGCGGGGCGGACAAAGTAGGCGGGGCGTTTGGGGGAGGTCATCGTTCGGGGTGACACGCGCGGACTAGGGTACCCCAACCGAGCCCGAATAATCACGGGGTAAAACTTATATTTGCGCCGGCGTGGAGCAGGGACGCAGGTCTGAGACCAAAAACTCGGCGCCTCAGGGCCTAGGGCGAATGGCGAAAGGCAAAATAGCTGCTGCAAGCCCGCTCCTGCGGCGTGAGTAGGCACAGCAATTTTCCAAATCGAAGGTTGGCTTGGAATTACGGGTGGCGCAGGATTCGGCCTCAGTGCAACGGGTCTGTCAGACCCGCGGTAAACCCACCCCAACGCACGGCTGCATGCTCGTTCCCGAAACCGAAGTTCTGATCACCTGCGCAGGGCAGGAATTGCTCAAGCGCGTCCTGCGTCCGGGCGATTACGTGCTGGGTAGAAGCGCCAGCTGCGACCTCAGCGTGCAGTCGGGGATGGTTTCGCGACGGCACGCGCGACTGACAATCAACTTCAGCAGTCTTTTCCTTGAAGACCTCGGCAGCTTCAACGGGACGACTGTCAACGGGGGCCGCATTTCCGGCAGAACGCAGATCTGGCACGGGCAGCGCATTCTCCTGGGCGATGTTTCCATCGAGCTGCGAAAGATCATTACTGATATCGATACGGAAGGTTCTCTGGCTCCCGCGCAGTCCATCGTACTGGAAGAGCTTCCCGAAAATCTCACCTTTCAGGCCAGCGGTTACAAGATCGGGCACCTCATCGGGCGAGGCGGCATGGGGGCGGTGCTGCAAGCTGAAGACGCCTCCATTCAGCGGCAGGTGGCGATGAAGGTGGTTCTGCACGGCGATTCAACGGGGGACGTGATGCGCTTCATCCATGAGGCGAGAATCACTGGGCAGTTGGAACATCCCAACATCATCCCGGTGCATACATTCGGGGCGGACGAACACGGGCAGCCGTTTTACACGATGAAGCTCGTGCAGGGTGTCACCCTCAAGGACGTCGTGAAGGGGCTCGCCGCAGGTGACGAGGAGACTATCCGGACGTACCCGCTCTCAGCGCTGCTCTCCATTCTCGACAAGGTGTGCGACGGCATGCGGTTTGCACACAGCCAAAACGTGATCCACCGTGACCTCAAGCCGGACAACATCATGCTCGGCAGCTACGGCGAAGTGCTGATTTTGGACTGGGGACTCGCGAAAAAGCTCGGCGTTGAAGAGGATCCCCAAGAACAGCCCTCCGAGTCCGACCTGCTCTCACGATCCAACCTTCCCTCTGGAGTGAGCCTGCAGCTCGAAAGCAACACGCTTACAGGTGCAGTCCTCGGCACGCCGCAATACATGCCGCCCGAACAGGCGGAGGGCAATGTAGACGGAGTCGACCAGCGGGCGGACATTTATTCCCTCGGTGCGATTCTCTACAACGTGCTCACGCTCCTCCCGCCCTTCAGCGGCACGCCCGAAGAAGTCCTGGACAGGGTCATCCGCGGCGAGATTGCGACCCCCAGTGAAGCGGTGCAAATGGGGTCCGTCACCGACAGTTTTTCCGACCGTGCCACGGAGCGAGTGCCGCTTCCATCCGAACAGCAGGAGAAGGGTGCGGAGGCAATTCACCTGCCTCACCTGCCCGCCGGCCATATTCCAAAGTCGCTTGAAGCGGTGGTGTTGAAAGCGATGGCGCGCGACGCGGCGGACCGCTATCAAACCATCGCCGAACTCCAGCAGGATTTGCAACAGTACCAGCAGGGCTTTGCAACCAATGCCGAACATGCGAACCTGCTTAAAGTTGCGTCGCTCTGGGTGAAACGTAACCGCGGGATTTCGATTGTGGCGGCCGTAGCGCTGAGCCTGGTGCTCCTCTTCGCTATCGGACTCGAAAACGAAAACCGCGCGTCCGCCGCAGTCCTCAAAAGCCTGCGAGGTGTCGTTCCCATGCTTGCGGAACGCACGTGGCTGCACCTCGAGGAAGGACGCCTTCAGGAGGCGCTCGAAATGACCACCCTCATCTCAGAGGTTGACTCCAAAAATCCCGACTACCTCATCCTGCGCGGTCGCCTTCTGCAGGGACTCGGCCGTCTGAATGAAGCGCAACAAACATTTGAAGCCGTGCTCAAGCTTAGGAAGGACCATGTAGCGGAAGAAAACCGTGCGCTATGTAAACGTTTGACCGATCTTTTCGGGGAAAAAGAGCCCCTGCCGCTTCCAGCCCAGGCGATGCTGGTCCAGTCCTTCAACCGGCAGAACAGGCTCAAAGACGCGAAACTGATGGCCGGCGAACTTCTCGCCAAAGCCGATGAACTTGCGCCCATTCTGGAGCAGCGCCTGCGCGCCATCCAAGGCTGGGAGCCAAAACGCCTCCGCAAGCTCAAGGATGGGACTTTCGCTGTTGACCTGTCGGCGCTGCGCTGGACCACACTCGACCCGCTCGAGGCCATGCCAGTATCCGAGCTGACGCTCGATGAATCCGGCGGGGGGCTGCCTGCTTCGGCTTTCGAGGCCCTCCAACGCATTCCTCTGCGTTCACTGAGCGTCCGGGGCAGCGACCTCAAGAGCATCGCTTTCTTAAAGGGGATCCCTGTTGAACGCCTCGTGCTTGCGAACAACCCAGTCACCGACATCTCGATGCTCGCAGGCCTGCCGATTCAACACATCAACCTCGCCGACACCAACGTGCGCGACTTGTCCGCACTCGAATCCTGCCCGCTTCTTGAGAACGTGATTCTGCCCAAAGATGCCGCCCCGTCAGAGGGCCTCCGCGCCCACGGAAGCATCCGCAACATCTCCTTCCGCGAGGCCGCTGATGGTTCGCCTGCTGAATCCGCAAAGCGGTTCTGGAAAGACATTCCGGAAACCCCGAAAAACCGTAACCCCAAGTAGAACCCACGCTGCGGCCCGCGCCACCAGTCGGGTCAGGGCGCACTAAACACGCTCGAGTTTGATCGGGTACGTTTGTTGCGACGCGAATTGGGCCACATAGAGGCTTCCCTGCGGGTCGACGACCAAGTCGTGCGGGTGCATGAATGTCTCACCGACATGCGTCATCGCCCGCATTTTCCCGTCCAGCCCATACTCCGGCGGCGAGCCGCCCACGTTCGAGACCACGCGCAAATCCGCATCAAGCACCGATACGAATCCCCGGCAGTTCCGATCCTTCGGCCAGTTGTCCCCCAAATGCGCCACAAAATAGTTTCCTCCGTGCCTGCGGATCTGCCGCGGATTGCCGCCTGGGAGATCAACAGTGCCAAGCTTTTCACCGCTCTGCGAGAGCCTGAGCAGATGCTGCTGGTCGCTCATCGCGATGAGCAGGGTCGCATCCTGCGTTGACCCACCGTCCACCATCCCTCCATGCGGCCCCCAGTGACTGATGCCACCCTCAGCGCCGCCGAAAATGCGTACGAATTTCCCAGTCGTGTCGTAGTGGGTAATGAAATCCCTGCCATACCCGTCCAACACAAAGAACCCTCCGTCGGGGAGGTGCAACGTCCACGAGGGCTTGTACTCCGCCTCGGAACCGTACTTGCCGCTCTGTTCGGGCCATCGCCATTCGTCCAATATCTGGCCGTCCAACGTCGCCTTTACAACGCGATGCGTTTGCAGATCCGTGATGAACAGCACTTCGCGCGCGCCCTCGCGCACGATCGATAAACCGTGTGCTCCAGGGAACGCGGTTCCCCACTTGTGGACAAGTTTCCCCGCCTGATCGTAAACAATCACATTGTTCGCAGTATGATCGGTGAGCAGCACGATGTGACCCTCGGCGTCGCACACGATCCCGTGGCAGTTCTTCACCGGCGTGCCGTCCTTCAAGTCACCCCAATTCGACACCACACGGTACCGGAAGTCGCCCTGTCCAAGCACCTCAGCCGGGCTTGACCCGAGCACTGGCAGCATCGCGAACGCCGACGCGCTCTGGAAAAGAAAACGGCGGCGCGTGAGCCGCTCAGCGTTATGGAGCGAGGTGGGTTGCATGTCGCGATTTTAATCCGAGCGCCGGCGGGGTCAACGTCCCGAAAGTGTGAGCGCGGACTGGGCACCGGCGCGGCGTCCGCCTACGCTCCAGAAATGAAAGTCGAACGCGTTAAATACATCATCTGGGCAAAGGACATGGACAGAGCCGTCCGTTTTTACACGACTGTTTTCGATGGCGAGGTGGTCCGCAAAAATGAAGTGATCGGCGAGGTGCGCGTGGCTGACGCGCTGATCGGTATCCACAGCGGCGGTGAATCGGAGCGCACGTGGACTGGCATGGCTTTCCAAGTATCCGATCTTTTCGAGGGCTGCAGGCTGGTAAAAACCCAAGGCGGTGAGGTGCTCCGTGAACCCGAAGACACGCCGGAAGAGCCCGCGCATCTGGCGATGTGCGCCGACTCCGAAGGAAATGAAATCATGCTCACGAAGGCTCGTCACCGCCCCGCATGATGAGCGCAGCCGCCGTCCATGCCGCGTGTGCTGTTCAACAACGTACCCCACACCGCAAAGCCCCTCCTTTGTTTAAAATGAAAATCCGGCCGCTGCTGATTCATTCTTTGCTGTGGTGCGCGTTGCGTTTCGCATCGGTCGCAGCGCCGGCGGAGAACAAACCCAACATCGTATTTATCCTCGCCGACGATCTCGGCCACGGTGATGTAGGATGCTATGGCGCAAAACATATCCGCACGCCAAACATCGACCGGATCGCTGCGGAAGGCATGCGTTTAACCAACTTCTACGTCGCGCAGCCAGTGTGCACGGCGTCGCGCGCCGCGTTATTGAGCGGTTGTTACGCCAATCGCGTGGGCATGGTCGGCGCACTCAACCATACCAGCCCGACCGGCATTCATCCGCGCGAGAAACTTCTGAGCACGCTTTTAAAAGAGCAGGGCTACGCGACGGCGGCCTATGGGAAGTGGCATCTCGGACATCATCCTGCTTTCTGGCCGACGCACCGCGGTTTCGACGAGTTTTTTGGGCTTCCGTATTCAAACGACAACGGGCCTCTGCATCCCGTCACACCCGGGATTCCGCCCCTGCCGCTCTACGAGGGAGACAAGGTCGTGGAACTTGATCCGGACCAGAGTCTTTTTACACGGCGCATCACAGACCGCGCGGTCCGTTTCATCGAGGCGCATGCAAAGGAACCCTTCTTCCTGTATGTGCCTCACATCATGCCGCACGTGCCGATTTTCGCATCCGAACAATGGCGCGGAAAAAGCGGCGCGGGCATCTATGGCGACGTGGTCGAAGAATTGGATGCGGCGGTCGGTGAAATCCTCGGCGCGTTGAAGCGCACCGGGCTCGAGAAAAACACGATCGTGGTCTTCACCTCGGACAACGGCCCGTTCCTGTCCTATGGGGAGCACGCCGGATCGGCAGCGCCGTTCCGCGAGGGAAAGCTCACCACCTTTGAAGGCGGCGTGCACATGCCTTGCGTTGTGCGCTGGCCGGGCAACGTGCCCGCCGGTGTTGTTTCGGACGCGCTGATCGCCTCGATGGATTTCTATCCCACATTCGCGGCGCTATCCGGGGCGCCGCTTCCAGAAGCCAAGATCGACGGCGTAAATGTTTCCAAAGTTCTACTCGGCGCGCCCAACGCAAGTGGGCGGGAAGTGTTTTGGTACTACTCTGGCGACGAACTGCAGGCCGTCCGGCGAGGCCCGTGGAAACTCCATGTGCCGCACGATTATCTCACCGTCGCAGCAGAACCGGGGCGTGGAGGAAAGCCCTCCAACTGGGGAAACCTCCAGCCAAAATCCATTCAGGAAAGCGGTATCCGAGGCATCGCAAGCCGGCACGGCTACCGCGTCGAATCGTTGCCGCTCTCGCTCTACAATTTGCAATCTGATCCAAGTGAAACGCACAACCGCGCCGCGGAGTTTCCGGATATCGTCGCCCGGCTTCAAGCCGAGGTGACCAAAGCGCGAGCGGAACTCGGAGACGGACCGACCGCCGCCACAGCGCCCGGCGTCCGTCCCGCAGGCGATGTGCGAACAAAGTGAATCCGGTGAGTCGCGCCATTTGAAATCCAGCCTGCAGCCCTATTCCTGTTTTGCAGGCGGCGGCGGCACGGCCGCGGACTCCTTGCCTTTCAACTGCTGGCCCCAGCCCAACACCCGGGCCTTTGCACCAGCCGCCTCCGCCTCGGGAATCTGCCCGTTGCGCACGTAAAACAAGGAAAGACTGGACCACGCAAGCTGGTCTTTCGGCCGGAGTTCAACGGCCTTCAATCCCGCTTCAATTGCCTCCACGTACCTGCCGAGCTTCATGTGAGCCATGCCCAGCGCATGCCATCCCTCGAAAAATCCGGGGTCCAGTTCCACGCACCGCTGGTATTTCTGGGAAGCCGCCTCCAGTTCGCCAAGCGCGAGATCGCCGCTGGCGTCATCAAACAGCTCTTCAATTTCCTGACTGGATTCGGACATGGTTGGTTTCTCTGTCTCGCAGGCGCAAGCGCCTTCGGTTTGGGGTTCCTCGCACGGCGTTGCGGTCTTACGCCAAACGTTCAAAACCCGCGCTCTTCGTTACCTCCGTCATGATTCTTTCCCGCGCTTTTAACGCTCTGCGAATCGTGGCGGAAGCGCCGCATGTGCACGCGACGCCGCTAGCACAACCACCGGCAATGCTCGGCTACTGCGCGGCCCCGCGGCTTTGCATGGCGATCTGCAATCCGGAAGAAGCGCGCTGGCGGTCGATCCACTCCACAAGCAAACCGTCCACGCGGGCTGTTTCAAGCATCGGCATCAGGCCCGTCTTCTGCTTCTCGAAATCCTCCTCGTTGATCGGCAGTTTCTTCGCGAGAAACACAATGACCGACCCGTCCTTCCCGTCCAGCGGCGAGCTCATCTGGCCCTCCTTCAGTTCGAACGCGCTGTTCTGTATCACGGGGGCATCGTCCAATTTAAGGGCCGAATCCGAACGTGCGAACGGTTCAGGCGTCTCCACCTTCAACCCAGCCGCCTCAGCCGCGACCTTGAACTCCTTGCCCGCCTTCACCGCTTCGTCGATCTTGTTACGCGCTTCGGTCGCCTTGAGTGAAAGCGCCTCGCGCGTGCGCTCGGATTTCAGGGTTTCCTCAAGCTGCTTTTTCGCCTCCTCAAAAGTCAAAGGCCGCGCCTCCTCAACCTCCAAAAGTCTCACGACGAAATACCCCTGCTGAGTCCCGACGATGTCGGAAACGGGCTTCTCCTTCGTCGCTTGGAAGGCCGCGTTGACGACACGGGGTTGGTTCGAAAACTCAGGCAAACGCTCGCCCACCGCGAACATCGGACTCGTCTTGAGCTCCACCTCGAACTTCTTCGCAAGCTCCCCAAGCTTCGATGCGTCCTCTATGGCAGCCGCCGCGAAGTCCGCTGCTCTGTCGACGACTTTTTGCATTGCCTCGGCCGTAGGGCGTTCGCCTTCTTTCTCGGCCTTTGGCAGATCGAAGTGCACGTATTCTACCTTCCGCTTTTCATCGGTCTTCAACCCATCCTTGCGCGAGTCATAGGCGGCCTGCAGATCCTCGGCGGAGACCGAAACCGTCTTGGCGATTTCCTCCTTTGAGATCCGAGCAATGGCAGCCTCCACCTTCTGATACTGCTGCTTGTAGGACTGCTCGAGCTCGTCGCGGGCAGGGGCGCTGCTCGCTGCGAAAACGTTCCGCAGCGCCTGCAAACGCAAGGCGTCGCGCACCAGCTCCTCCAAGTGCATGGCATTCATTCCGCGCGGGGCCAGCAGGCTTTGAAGAGCCATCAAATAGCGGGAATGATCATACTGTCCGTTCGACTTGAACGCGGACATCGCCTTGATGGTATCCGTAATCTCGTTTTCGGTCGGAATAATCCCGAGCTTGCGGGCCTGCTGCCGCAGAACCAGGGTGTTCCAAACGTAGTTCTCGACCGCGTCCTGCATGGTTCGCGCGTTGCCGGAAAGGGGGATGATGACGTCGAACATGCCCAGCGCACGGCAGATCTCGAACTGCCTGCCAATCGCACCGTACTCCACCGAGGGCACGTTGCGCCCGTAGATGGTTCCAACGCTGTCGGACCCGAGCCGGTCCAAGCGCGTGCCAGGGCCCCCGTACAGGATGACAAACGCGATGATCACGAACACGGTGAGCGTGATCAAAAGGGGCTGCTGAAAACGGCGGAGGGTGCTGATCATAACTAGGGGTTGAAAGCGGTGTTGAAAATGGGCGTCTAAGGAAAATGGCAAGCTGGCCCACCCTCGCGGGAGGACAATCTGATTCCCTGCGTAATCACACGGGGAATCAGAGGTTTGGTCACCTTACACCCAAAGCGCGAAAATGCAAAACGCGAGAGTACGAGCCAGCGCCCGCCCCGCAACCTGTTTTATTAGCCCCAGTGTCCCTTGAAAATGCCTGAAGTGGTTCAAGCCGCCTGCGCCCGCTAGAGCCCGGAGGACCGACGCCCTTTCGAGCGTCCCATCAAAGCCCGCCATCAGAGCCTGCCCAAAAGCACGGCGGCGTTGTGCCCACCCATCCCCGAAGCCACCTTCAAAATCCGGCTGCCGCCCTCCAAAGACCGCGCGTGCATCGCGAGGCTGAAGCCCGGAGGCGCGCTCAAATGCGCCGCAGCCGCAGGAATTTCGCCAGCCCGGAGCGCCCCCGCCAGAAGAGCCACGTCCAATAGACCGCTCGCGCCCAGTGTGTGCCCCGTCAGCGGCTTCAGCGGAAGGAGCGGAATCCCACTATGCGCAGCAAACGCCTCGCGGATGCCGTTCAGTTCCGAAACCGCGTGCACCCGCGTTCCCGTGGTGTGCGTACAAATCAGCACCGGCACCTCTGCTCCGGTGACAGACCGCAGAAGCCGCCCAAGAGCGCGGCCATCCGCAGGCGTCGCCAGCGAATCGTAGGCGTCGCTGTTTGCACCGTAGCGCTCCACGCTGCAAAACGCGCGCGCGCTGCCGGGCTGCGCCTCCAGCGTCACCGCCACGCCGGCTTCCCCCGGCAAAAAACCGGTGGTTTCCTCCGAGAAAGGGTCGTTCAACCCGTCCCTGGCCAGAAGACCCGCAGCCGCAAAATCGCGCAGCAGTTCGGGCACCAACGGCAGCTCCGACGCCACAACAAGCGCGCGCGGCGCCTGACCTGACCCCACCGCCATCGCCGCAAGACCCAGCGCGTCCAACCCGGAGGCGCATCCGTTCGAGAGAAGCTGCCACGGCCCATGCACCCCCAATTCGATACTGACCGCGGCGGCGATTTCGCTATGGATGGAGTTGCTCGCCCGCAGCCGGCGCATCGGCCGCCGCCACGCAGTCGCGCCAAGAAGTTCACCCGCATTCCCGCGGCTGCTCGCGGCGAAAATCCACGCCTCAGACAGCGCCGCCTCCGACCAGCCCGCTGATGCCACAGCGCGCCGTGCCACGTGCACCGCAAGATTCGACGCGGCGCCGTACCGCCTGCCTTTTAAAAACCCGCGTTCCGGGATCAGCCCGACCGGAAGATGTTCAAACCCGACCAAGGCATGCTGCGTCGACAAACCTACGCCGCCCCGCGCCCATTTTCCCAAACACTGTTCGAGATCATTCCCCAATCCGCAAACGGCCTCCGCCCCCGTGATGAATACGGGCCCCACCATCAGCCCTCCGAAGGCGCACGGTGCACCACGCGCTCGATGTGCATGGCGCGCCCGCTGGTTTCATCGATATCCACCAGCGCCCCGTGCAAAACCACCGGGCCCTTTGCGATTGGATACGTCACCGGACGGCTGATGAGAAACCGCTGGATGATCGATTCCGCCTCGCGCCCCAGCACCCCGTCCACAGGACCACACATCCCGGCGTCGCACAAAAAAGCGGTGCCCCCGGGGAAGATCTGTTCATCGGCCGTCTGCGTATGCGTGTGGGTCCCGACCACGGCGGACACGCGCCCGTCGAGAAAGCGGCCCATCGCGATTTTTTCACTGGTGGTTTCGGCGTGAATATCCACGAAGATCACCGGTGTCTGCTCGCGGATGCGCGCCACTTCGGCGTCCATCGCGAGAAATGGATTTTCCAGAGGGGGCTGCATGAACGTGCGCCCCTGCACATTGATAACTCCAACCCTCCCCTTCGCCGTGTCCAAGACCACCGAGCCGTATCCAACAGTCCCAGGCGGGTAATTCAACGGCCGAAGCAAGCGCGGCTCGGTGGGCATGTACGGGATGACGTCTTTCTGGTCCCACACATGGTCACCCGTGGTGATCACCGCCACACCGGCGCGCAGGAGGTCGACACTGATTTTGGGGCTGATGCCCCGGCCGCCCGCGGAATTCTCGCCATTGGCGACGATGAAATCCACGCCCCGCTCCTTTTTGAACCAAGGCAAGGCCTCGATCACCGCCTTCCGGCCAGGTTCCCCGACAATATCACCCAAAAAAAGAAGCCTCAGCATGCCCTCTTGTTAAAACCAACACAGTCGTCTGGCGAACCGTTTCCT
>JACCED010708613.1_pt1 | contig 28259 bp, 26 predicted proteins | sample 7455021 | NCBI WGS metagenome assembly JACCED01 (sample SAMN15323456, study PRJNA562643) | freshwater metagenome | isolation source: river surface water | place: USA:Blue River Watershed | collected 2017-08-19 | reverse complement strand
GACTCAGCCGTACCATCATAGAGTGGCTCAAATGTTACTGTGTAAGGATTTACTGATGTATTAGATAAAATCACATCAAATACCAAGTCGCTGCCTTCGTCTGTAGCAGCGGGTGTGATCGTCATTGTTGGGGGCACTTCTGGGATAGTCGTTTCTGTAAGTGTAGGGACTGGTAAATTTAATAACACAACATTAGTTGGGATATTCGGAACACTTTGTTGAGCGTTAGTACTTAAGCCACTATAGGGATCAAAGTAATTAAAAAGATTAAAGCTAGTGGGACTATTACTATTACTATTTGCACCAAATGCGTAATCTGAATCACCCGCTGCTGTTGCAGCTAAATTATTTAAATCAACCTGACCTTCTAAATCTTTGAGCGCATCATTTAGGTAATTGGCATCAGTAACTTTGACATCTTGCGCATCTTCAAAGAAATCCATGACAGTTTGATCGATGGCTACGGCATCTCCTTTAGCATCACCACATGGAACCGCACCTCCCCCAGCGAGTTTAATCGTGGCATAAGCGCCTGGTTTGGTGACAACTACGTCTCCCATCTTGAGAGCCATACCAGCTTTAAGAATAGTCATGGAGCCATCAGGGTGCCTCACAAATCCAGTCCCTTCTAATTTGGCTACTTTAGCAAAATCGTTTGGAAGTAAAGTATTAACTGGGTTATGTTTAATGTCGTCCATGATAAATAATCCTTAAAGGTTGATTGATGATGACACTTTAAGAGTTTTTTTAAGAGATATCTACTGTCCTGAAGGACAATAAAAACTTAGTACTTTGGTACTAATAAATGTGCGCGTTTAAGCCGCGCATTGACTTGCATTATTCGTATTTAGTTGTAAAGATTTCGGTGGTGCAATATTGGGGAATCCTGGGTCTTTATCTAACACCACTGGCTTTGAAGTTTGAGATGCGACTTGCCCAAACTGCCCCTTACTAAGAGCAATTTCTCCCGCTTCGTTTTTAACCGTAATCTCGCCATCTTTGACCTTAAAGTAAGTACCATTGTCAAGTTTTTCACAACCAGCTCCTCCCGCACAGCTCATGACCTCATAAATAGTGCCGCGAATACCTACCGTGGCTGTTGCAGTGACTAATTTATCGACATCAGGATTACCACGTTTACCACAGAGCCCCGTCAATCGTCTTAAACCACCATTCACGAGTTGAGAGGTGGTCTTATCCTTAGATGGATCATCGGAAACAAATGTATGCTCAATAACTTTGAATTCAGTCTCAGGACGAAGAATGGTTTCTGCGTTGTCAGTGAATTTAAACATAGCATAGGCCCCTTTACCGGTAATCACCGTATCTCCTTCCTCAATTTTATCCTTCAATTTTAATTCAGTTGTTTGCTTGTTCGCTTTGATGACAGTGATCTTACCACCTACCAAGTTAACAAGAGTGGCTGCCTCTCCTGCCCATAAGGATGTAATAAAAGAAAAAATCAATATCGTTGATAGGAGAAAAAAATAACCTATTTTAGTGAAACGATTTTTGTGAATTAAAGAATTGATCATGCTATTTATTTTATGGGGATGTAAATAATAAAGCAAGCTTTAAGCGATCATTCACCTCAAGCTTGGTAAAAATAGTACTGACATGGGCCTTCACTGTCCGCTCCGCAATATTAAGTTTACGCGCGATGACTTTATTACTGTCCCCGAGTGCTATGAGTTTTGCCACTTCAAATTCGCGTCGCGATAATTTTTGTTGTAGGGTTTCTTGATTCAATGTTTTAGCTTGGGCTTCTTTATTCTCTGTGTCGACTTTTTGAGTTGAAGCAATCAGTGCTTGCATTAAGTCGGCTCCCAACCATATGCCTCCTTCATTAACCACTTCGGCAATTTGTTTTAATGTTTGGGGTCCCGCAAAAGCATTGACATAAGCTCTAGCACCTCCCTTTAACGATAGAATCGCCTCCTCAAAGCGAGGAATATTAGAAAGGATCACAATCTTATATTGACCATAATGACGAAAAAGCCAATCTAATTGTGGTGAAGCCTCTTTATGCAATGATAATTTGAACCAGACCATATCAAAAGCGGTATCTGTGGCAACTTCATCTGTCGATATAATTTTATGACGGGTGAATACATTTTGCCAGCTCGGAAAAGGCGCTGCATTTTCATGGATGAATAAATGTGACATCGATGTTTTTATCGTTCAGTAAAAGCAATTTGTTTTGCTCTTAATATAGGTTTTAGAAGATAAGTCAAAATCGATTTACTACCCGTTTGAATATCGACCTCAGCTTGCATACCAGGAATAATTGGAAGATTCTTTTTCAGCTGAAGTTTATGGGTTTTGACCTTGACAATATAATAAGAGTTACCCTTTTCATCCGTAATCGAGTCAGCCCCAATAGAATCCACCACGGCATCTAGGCCGCCATAAATTGAAAAATCGTAGGCGGTTAATTTCACAAGCGCTTTTTGACCCACGCGCAAGAATCCAATATCCTTTGGGGGCACCTTCGCTTCAATTGATAGATTATCTTCGGAGGGCACCACCTCAACGATATCTTTGGCAGCACCAATAACCCCACCCACAGTATTCACATGCAATCGTTTCACATAACCATTAAGGGGTGATCGAATCACGGATTGCTTCACACGATCTTGAAGTCCAACTGATCCTTCGGATAGTGAATTTAATTTTGCCATCGTATCACTTAAGTCTTTTCTTAAATTATTTTTAAATTCAAATTCAGCCTGTTCACGCAAACCTCGAAGTCTTGTCACTTCTCGCTCAAGACGCAATACTTCAACTTCAGATACTGCGCCAGAGTTTAACAAAGGTTTCGTTAAGCGTAACTCTCTTTGAGCGGATGCAAGTTGTTCGGCAGAGGCTGCTACTTGATTATCCAGTTGAATTTTAGCGTTGATAAAGTACCGTTGTTCTTGTTCATAAGCTGCATTCTGATCGGGTGTTGGATCAGGGGGAAATCTAAAAGGTCTATTTTCTAGCAAAGCATTAATACGTTCAGCCCGGGCACTTAGGGCTACTCGCTGGGCATCATTTTCTTTCACAGACGAGACAAAACGTGTGGTATCAATTTCAACCAGAGCTTGCCCTGCCTTAATTTCATCTCCTTCTTTCACTAGTATAGCTTTTACAATCCCACCATCTAAGCTTTGAAGGACTTGCAATTGGCTTGAAGGAACGACCTTACCATCTCCTTTAACCAGTTCATCCACTTGCGTTAACGCTGCCCAAATAAAGAGAATAAATATGGAGACGAGGGCCACACGAATAATCAACATGCCACGAATTGGCTCTTGATGCAAAATGTAATGATCAGCATCAGTAACAAAATCTTTGAGATTTTCATGGGCTTCTGGATGATCTTTAATTTCAAAATAGCTTTTAATATTTTTAAAAGAAAAAGGTCTATGCTTTTTATATTGTGCTAGACCAAACTTGGCATACCGAATACCTTCTTTTTTGTATGCAGGGTAATTTTTTCTAATAAAATTAAAAAATGATTTCATTTTTACAATAAGGAGTGCTAAATATTTTTTAAACAATTCATAAAAATATATTGCCTTTTCTTCGATCCATTTCATCACAATTGGCGAATATTTCATAAGCCAAGTTTCTAATTTTGATAAAAAGATTGGGATTTCTCTCTCAAGCCAAGCGATGAAGACGGGCACATTGAGTTTTAGAAAGCTCCAAACTCTTGGTACATATATATTAGTATATTTTCCAAACTCTAACGTTAAATGACAAGCACCTTTCACAATAAAAGGCACCACTATGTTGGTCATTCGCCAAACACTGATCAACAAAAACTTTATCACAACATAAGTAAGTTTTACAAGACGCCATAAGCTGACAAGCATCAGCCATGTCCCCTGCAATACAGCTATTAAAAAGCGAATTAAGATTTTCCATTTTTGTTGCAAAGAACTTTTTGGTTGAGTTTGATTTATCAACTGAGGCTCCTGATTCAAATCTTCCTTTATTGTCGCTGAATCGAGATCTAAAGTATGTTTGCTCAGATTTTTTTTTACGCGTATTTGGGTTTTTTTAGGCACTATTTGTTTAACGATCTCGCGCCGCTTTGCGGAGAAAGGTAATTTTTTTTTATTTTGGCTTATTGATTTTTTGTTTGTTTTAATTCTTACGTTAGAAGATTTAGTCTTTTTTATCATGGGCCCACTTTAACCTTACCTGCGTTAATCGCTTTTAATACATCTGCTTTTGGTCCATCAGCTACAATCTTGCCCTGATCAATCACAATTAATCGTTCGACTAAATCGAGTAAACTCATTCGGTGTGTAGTGACAATCAGTGTTTTACCTTTAGTGTAAGTTTTCATCTTATTAATAAACATAGTTTCAGTTGTAAAATCCATAGCACTGGTGGGTTCATCGAAGAGTAAGATTGAGGGTGCCATCAACACTGCTCTTGCAATAGCTACACCTTGCCTTTGTCCTCCTGATAAAGATTCACCGCGTTCACCCACTAACATGTCAAATCCTCTGGGGTGCTGATTTACCATATCTGTAAGCATGCCAATATCGGCAGCCTCAATAATTTGACTATCTTCCACATGTGGGGCTGCAATAGTGATATTTTCTCTTAAACTTCCAAAGAATAACACCGTATGTTGTTCCACGTTACCCATATGCGCTCTCACATCTGCGGGATCAATTTGTCTTAAATCAATACCATCTAATCGAACGGCACCTTCAGAGGGTTGATAGAGTCCTAATATCATACGCATCAAAGTTGTTTTACCTGATCCCGTGCGTCCAATAATTGCGACATGCTCTCCTTGTTTAATACTCAAGGAAATATTCTTAAGTGCTTCATTTTCTTGATTAGGGTACTTGAATGTTACTTGTCTAAAATCAATATCTCCTCGAATATGATCTCGATGCACATAACTAATATCCTGCGAACGTTCTGTGGGTTTATTCATTTGCTCTTCGATTGTTTTCATAGAAAGTTTGGCATTTTCATACTGCATCATTAAATTCACCACTTGACCTAAGGGGGCAATAATACGACCGATGAGCATCCCACTTGCAATCAATCCCCCCATGGTTAACATTTTAAAATGAATTAAATAAACGCCTACGAGCACGTTAATTGCCACGCAGACTGAACTTGCTGTGGCGACAGCTCCGGAAGCAGCATGTGTTTTTAAGCGAGTACTTGAGGTAACTTTAGCAAGTTGACTTGCAATAGCTTCCCACTTGCTTTGAATATGATTTTCAGCACCTAATGTTTTAAGAGTTTCTATAGCAGATAGACTTTCAATAAGAATTGAATTTCTTAAAGCCGCTACGCGCTGCGTTTGTTCGGTTAAAGCATGCACTTCCTTTTGAATTCTGAAGCTATAAATAATGACCACAATAACAGCAATAATTGGAAAAATAATAAGTGGCCAGGCAATCCATGCAATCACAATTACAAAGAGAAGTGCGAAGGGAAGATCAATCAAAGCGGTGACAGAGGCTGATGATACAAAATCCCTAATAGACTCGAAAGATCGCAATGTTTGCGCAAAGGATCCCACGGATGCCGGTTTGTCGACTAATCGCATTCCCATGACTTTTTGCATAATAAAACTCGAAAGCTTGACATCGATCCGTGAACCTGCAAGATCCACAAAATGCGATCGCACGATTTTTAAAATGTAATCAAATAATGAAATGAGGAGAACGCCAATCACAAGCATCCATAAAGTCTCTTGCGCATGGGTTGGAATGATACGGTCATAAACATTCATGGAAAAAAATGGCACTGCTAACGCAAAAAGATTGATTAAGAATGCAGCAACTAATACATCTTTATAGAGAGTTTTTTGTTCCAAAAAAGCCGACCAAAACCAATGACGTCCCGCCACTTCTTTACTGATCTCAGGAGTTCTTTGATCAAGGCGGAATCGCGGTCTTGAAAAAATAACATGCCCTGTAAAAGTCGCGAGTAATTTTTTTAACGCAATTGTGACTTGGCCCTGACCTGATTCAGAAAATAGAACTGAAGCGGTGCCTTTATCATGATTTATTGATAACAGCACACACGCTTTATTTTTTTCTAATAGAATAATTGCAGGTAATAAATTTTCATTTAACTCTTCAATTGGCATCTTCACAATCTTGGTCGCAAACCCTGCTCTTGAGGCCGCTCTGGAAAAAGTGGAGGGTTTAAGTCCATCTTTATCTACAGGTAAACCCGCCACAAGCGCTGAGTGTGTCATCGGTCTTCCATAGAGCCTTGTAAGCTCCACTAAGCAGTCCAAAAGAATATCGTTATGTTTCATGCATCCATGCCCTTATTTAGTATTCAAAATAGCCTTAAGATTCTTTTACAGCAGGGCCTGTTGCGCCATCAAAGCCTAATTTTTTAAGTAGATTAAATTCCTTATCAGTTAACACGCCTTCTGCAATCACAATCATTCCAATGCTATGCGCCATATTCACTAGGCCTTTTAAAAAAGATTGATTACCCGGATTGGAATCGATATCTCGAATAAAGCTTGCATCAACTTTCAAATAGTCCACACCTAAATCATGTAATAAATTAATTTGATCAAAACGACGGCCAAAATGCTCTATGCCTAATTTAATACCAGTACCTTTGAGGGATAAACAAAGCCCCCTAAATTCGGTATGAAGAGAAAAGGCACCGGATTCAGGTACTTCAAGCCAGAGTTTTTTTGATTCAGTCGGGTATGAGGCTAATAATTTTTTTAAACTCGGTACAAATGACTTTACACGCATCGATTCATTTGAAATATTAATCGCAAAACCTGGTAATTTTTTTTGATTACGAATTTGATTTAATCCAAGTTCTACTGCAGCTAAATCAAGAGCATCATTAAGATGCAATTTTTCTGCGATGGGGAAAAATTTACCAGCTGGGATCCATTCCCCATTTTTTGAAGTCAAGATACGAAGCGGACCCTCACGATGAATGATACGACCTGAGAAATCTCCCACCGGAAAGGATAATAGATACATCCACTTTTCTTTTAACACTTGTTTAATTAACTTAGACCAAGCATCAAGTGTTTTTGGAAACGCTGGATTTTCCTCAATATCAGTCATAACGACCGCATTTTTACCTTGTGATATAGCCGAAGTTAAGGCGAGATCCAACTGATTCATAAGATCAGCTAAGGTGACTCCTTTTTGATACTGCGTCATACCAATCGAGCCCACTTCGTCTCGATCTGCAAATTTTTTAGTTGCTTTGACTATCTCTTTCATCAGATCATTTGCAATTTTTTTTGGTTGGCTATGAGGAATGAGAAGCGCAAAATCAGAACCATTGAGACGCCCTGCAAGGCTGTTATGCATTTTTTTAGAATATTTTTCAATAATTTTACCTATTGATTTAATCACATTGTCTGTGGCTATACGTCCATGTTTTTTATTGATTTCGGCAAGATGATTTAAACGGAAAATGAGACAAGCCCCAAAAGCAGTCTCTTCGGTATGAAGCGCTTCCCTCAGTTGCGTCATAAACGAATTACGATTTGGCAGTCCTGTAACTTGATCAAAATTTGCCTCACGTCTCACCTCTTCCAAGCGCAATGCTTCTTCAGCGAAAATAGCTTTCAATCGCTTGACTGTCAGGTTCATTGCATTCGCAAGCTGCTTAAGTTCTGGGACACTGGGTAAGGGAATAGTGATAAAACGTTTTTCTGTAATAGCCTGGGCTTGATCTACTACTCGATCAAGAGGTCCCTTAATTCGTCTTAAGATAAGTATCCCTAAACCACAACCTAAAATAGCAGTAAGAGTCATGATAAGTGACATACGAAGTGAAGAAGCCCACAAAGATCGATAAGCGTAACTACTATGACTCTCAAGTGTCACACTGCCAAGTTGAGTCCAGCCTTTCGAAATTTGCGCATAGCCAGCAGGGACTGAAATAGGAAACATGCTCATAAACCATCTAGGAACTCCTTGAATCGTATCCATCGCTGTTTTTTCTAAAAGTATTTTGTCGTAAGGATCTTTAAATTGAATTAATTTATAGTTTCCGCTATCAAATTGAGCTGAAATAACCAACTTCGCTTTTATTGCATCTTCCGCCGTTTGGCTTAAACTCACCGCTAGTGCAGATGCATTATCTTGGTTTTTAACACGAAGTTGTTCAATCAAATAAGCACGCGTACTTAAAGTTGACGTCGCGATACTGCCAACCAAGGCTAAAATTGAACTTATAATTATGGCCAGCATAAGTTGTTTATATAAAGACATGATTAATCAAATCCCTCATTTTTTGCACGTTGTAAAAGATCTTGCCATTTAGATAAGCGCTCAATGCCACTTGCCTGGCCGCCGCCTGCGACACCATTATAAACTCCCTCGCCATTAAAACTAAAGACAGGCACCAAATCAGGCCTTCGACCCGCTGGCCTGATGTCTGAAAGCATATTATCTAAAATTAAAGGTTCACTATCCGGTGAAGGATAAAAAGCGAGAACCATATGCGCAAGTTCACCTGAAGATGTTCCATTGCCATTTTTAGCTTTAACATACACTAAACGAAGTTGATTTACGGGGATACCAAGATTAATTAAAGAGAAATATTTAATAATCGCAAAATCTTCGCAATCTCCAGCTTTTTTCGCAATAGTTTCAAAAGGGGTGGCCCAATAGTCAGCTGCACCCCAAACTTTCTGATCTTCTTGCCATGTGATGTTGCGATTTGATGAATCGTTAATACGCTTTGTTTTATCATCAGATTTGAGCTCCGCTGATGATGTCATAATATTTTGCCAAGCATTGAAAAGATTTAAGGATGATGCCGAATACTTTTTTACAAATACTTCTTGAAGTTTTGTATAGTCGAGAGCTAATGCCAAACAAGAAACTGAAAAAAAAATCAAAATAAATGTCAACGGTTTATGTTTCATTTTTTTTCATATTTTTCATATTTTTCATATTTTTAATCAAAATTTATAAAATCTTCAGGTAGAATAATCATATTATTTTTAAGTACAATCTTAAACAATTATATTTATTTCGTGTTAATTTTTTCAGGGGTTCTAGACAATTGAGTAAATCTTCCCAATTCATTATTCCAGCTCTTATTGCTTCACTCTTTGCCTTACCTGCAAATTCTGAAGTGATGAAACTCAAAAATGCTGTAGAGATCGCGGTCACCTCAAATCCTGAGGTACTAAAGATTTATAACAATTATGAAGCATTCTATTCAGAAGAATTAGCAGCCATCGGATCTGGATTTTTGCCTTCACTTGATTATACCTATCAAAACTTTGATGAAACCCGATCTGACCCTAACACAAATAATGGTATTGGATCACGTAATTATAATCGTATAAACCGCGGCATTTCCATTCGTCAGAATTTATTTAACGGTTTTTTTGATTATAACAATGTAAAGCGTTTATCTCATGCAGCTCGCGGAAAGATTTTCGAGCTTGAAAATACATCCTCAGTAGTTGCCACGGACACCACCAGAGCCTACGTTGATCTTGTAAGATATCGCACTCTTACTTCTCTGGCTGAAGACAACTATGTAACACTCAAGACTTTATACGAACAATTAAAACTTAAAGTAGATGCAGGAGTTGCTAAAAAAAGTGACTTAGAACAAGCGCAATCCCGCTTATCTCTTGCCGATTATACACTGACCGTTGAGAGCGCCAATCTTCATGATGTTGAGGCAAGATACCTAAGGCTTGTGGGGGAGTTGCCACCCAAAGATATAGATAATAATATTCCAATTAATAAAGATATTCCTAAAGATCCTATTTCGGCATTGACCTTAGCGCAACAGAACAACCCTGCCCTTGTAGCATCTTTTGAAGATATTGAACAACAAATCAATAAGCGCAACACGACCGCTGCAGCCTACGTGCCTCGAGTAGACTTAAGAGCTTTTAAAGATTCCAATATCAATACGAATGGTGTGCAAGCATTCGGCGGTGTTGGGGATGGTCAATTTAGAAATGAAGGTGTTGGTATTGAATTAACCTGGAACCTTTTCAAAGGAGGCGCAGACGTCAATACCTATAGAAAAGAAGACAACTTATATCATGCAGCGCTTGATAACCGTGACAGAATTTGTCGCGACGTGAGAGAGCAATTACAAGTTGGTTACAATGATATTAGAAAATTTACCGAACAAGTGGCTTATCTTGACCAACGTCAAATCGCAATTGAAAAAGCACGTGATGCCTATAGAAAGCAATTTGAAATTAATCAACGAAGTTTAATTGATTTACTTAATGCTGAAAATGAATTATTTGAAGCCAAGAGAGCATATACCAATGCCTCTAATGATCTAGCAATTGCTTACGCAAGAACGCACAACCAATTAGGGACAATTCTACAAGCGCTCGGTATCACTCGCTATAAATCAGATAAGATTGTGCGCCCTTCGGATACCAAAGTGGATGTTGGCTATGCATCCTGCCCTGTAACCGCTCCAACCCCTTATAAAGCAGATCGTAAAATGCTTGATCAACGGGCAACTGATGCGATGGTTTCATTATCAATCAGTGGTGATTCAAATGCACCTGCGGATACTAATTCTCAAAATATAACTGACAAGAAAAAAACACCAGAAAAAAAATTAAAGCCTACGAAAGAAAAAGAAGTAGCGCCTAAAGAAGTAACACCTAAAGTTGAGCCTTTAACTATCAACGATATACCGAGCTCTTCGATTGAAACTGCCACGATCGTTAAAAATGAATCATTATCAAATAATCAAGAACTCACTCAACCTTTAGATACTGGATCAACTGCTGAGCCAGATTTATCTAGCCCAGCAAAAATTAAAGCTTTCCAAAAATCGCAAGGTATTGCTGTAACTGGCAAGCTCAATAAATCAACGCGAGCAGCGCTCAAGCGCCTCAAAGAATTGAATACTGTCACAAGTGAAACTAATGTTGAAAATACTCAAATAACAGTTGAAACACCTCAAGAGCCTCAAACCACCTCAATGGATGTATCAGCAAAACAGAGTGTGACGTCAGAGACTCCAAAAGAAGAGCCAAAGTCAGAAGAAAAAGTAGGTTTATTTAGTCGATTAAGTAATTATGTTAAAAGTTTCATCACTCCCGCAAATACTGAAACGACGATGCCTAAAGCTGAGATAGTTTCGATTGAGCCAGACAAAACTGCAGCTAAACCACAAAGTGTTATAGAAGTGACAACCCCTGTAATGGAAACGAATCTCACACCTGCTATTTTTTCAGCGCCAGATTTATCCACGCCAGAAAAAGTGAAAGCATTTCAAAAGTCGCAAGGTATCCCTCAAACAGGTTTTGTGGGTGAGCGTACCAAAAAAGCACTCAAACGCTTGCAAGAAAATTCAGCTAATGCGTCTTTAACACCAATTGACGAAATGTCACCGCCTATTAATATTGGTAGTAATTGAATACTCATGACATGTTGTATGTAAAATTAGATAACACTGGCAATGTCATTGCATGGAATACCAAACAAACTGATATATGTAATCAAGCCTTTGATCTTAATTCAATTCAATTTCAACCTTTATTATCGAAAACACTCGCACTTTCTGAAAGTATTCAATCTGATCTTTCCATGGTCAGAGTATTGGAAGATCTCATCGAAACCTTAGTCAAAAAATCTATTATTAATATCACCGAACTTCCTCCTCAAGTGCAAGATAAATTAACAACACGAAAAAAAATGCGTGAACATGGCTCACTCAAAACGGAAGATCCGGGACTCATCAAAATCTAAGCGATGATGGAAGATATCAAACAAAAGAAAAAAATGTTGTTAGAGGTATTGCTCGTGATGATTTTTTTTATTTTAGTGATTTGTGGGCTCATCTTTGCATATCAAAACATACTTCAATCAAAACCCGTGCAATCAGCCATCACTTTCATTCATGACGAAGAAACATTGATAAAACAATATGTCACTCATACAAAACTTTCTATCACACAGTTTTTAGATGAAACTCAATATCGTATGAGTGATCTAGCGCCATGGCTTCATTTAAAACAAAGGCCATCGATCACCCCAGAGGTTCCTCTGGAAAATAACGACATTGATCCCTCGAGTCAAAGTGAGCATAACACGCTAGATACAACACAATCGAACACTCTAAAATCCGAAGATGTGACTACATCGACTCAAAATTAATGTAATTGAATAGGATTCTTAAGAAGTTCACTGCGCAGTGATTGATGCATCAAAGCGCCGATACTCGCCCCAAATTTTCGAGCAAATCGATCGGCAAAACTTTCATACGTTGTAAAATCTACAATTGTGTCTGCTTTGATAATTTCTCTAGCCACAAAATCGTAATTACCGATGGCATCTGCGAGCCCCAATTTGACTGAAGATTCGCCATTCCAAAATAATCCACTAAATATTTCAGGTGATTCTTTTAATCGCCTGCCCCGCCCTTCTCTAACCACAGTAATAAATTGCTGATGCACTTCATTGAGCAGAGTTTGCACATAGGCTTGCTGCTTAGGATTCACTGGAGAAAAAGGATCAAGCATCGCTTTATTTGTGCCTGCAGTCATAAGCCGTCTTTCCACACCAACTTTTTTCATGGTCTCGCTAAAACCAAATCCATCCATAAGGACGCCGATAGATCCCACAATACTCGCCTTATCTACGTATATATTATCCGTCGCCACAGCAATATAGTAACCGCCAGATGCACAAATATCCTCAATGACAGCATAAATAGGAATTTTAGGATGCAATAATTTCTGACGTTTAATTTCGTCATTGATCATCCCTGCTTGCACGGGACTTCCACCTGGGCTATTAATTTTTAAAATAATGCCTTGCGTACCGGAGCTTGCATATGCGCGTCGAAGACTTTCAAAAAAATCTTTCGCATTGACTTCGTCTTTTTCACCAATGACACCACTTAACTCAATCATGGCCGTATGCTTACTTGAACTTACCCCGGGTGCTCTTTCAGCGCCGAAACCTAAAAATAAAAGTGTAAAAATAAAAAAGAAGGTAAGAGATTTAAATACAATGCTCCAACGTCGAGCTATTTTTTGTTCATGCAAAGCTGAGAGTGCAATGTTTTCTAATGCTTGTCGCTCCCAATGAGAATCTAATTTTTTTTCTGTTATTTTACGTATTGCCATGTGCTTCACTCCGAAGATACTTAATTAAATTTCAATCCATAATACATCGTTTGATTCGATTATATTTAATTTTTCTAATAATTTCCCGCGACAAGGCCCTGCAACACACTCACCCGTGGCGGGGTGGTAAATGGCACCATGCGTTGAACATAGAATCCATTGCTTTTCATCATCCATAAATTCATTAGGCTTATAATCAAGTTCAATTGGCATATGCTGACATTGATTGATATAAGCGTGGTACTGACCCTCAAAAAAGACTACAAACCCGGATTCGATGATCGTATTCCGTTCACATGTAAATTTGATGGTTGAACCATCCTCCAAAAAAGCCTTTTTTTCTATTTCAATTTTCTTAAGTGTACTCATGGTAATAAAAAATCGACCACTGCTTTAAATGAATCACAACATGCTAAGGGCTCATAACTTTTTAATACTTCTTTGGGTTGGGCTCCATAGGTCACAGCAATAGTTTGTATGTGAGCATTTTTACCCATTTCGAGATCATAGTGCGTATCCCCCACCATCACTGCCCGAGTCCTTGGCATCATTGTTTCTTCTAGAATTGCTTCAATCATATGAGGATGGGGTTTTGAAAAACATTCATCAACCGTTTTAGTAATTAAAAAATATCTTTTTAATTCAGTATGTTGTAGAGCAAAATTAAGTCCATTTCTACTTTTACCCGTAGCTACTGCCAGTTTACATTTATGTTGGTAAAGTCGCTCAATGCCCTCTTTTACCCCTTCAAAAAGATAGACCTTGGCTTCATTGGCGTGATAATACGAACGATATATCACCTTCATTTTTTCTAATATGTCCTCTGCAATATGCGGAAATAATTTTAAAAATAATGCGTTGATACCAAGTCCTATGGAACTTAAAGTCAATGCGCGCGAGGGGGGTGGTATATTTAACTCAACTGCTGCCGCCATGACCGCATCGACAATCATTCCTGTGGAATCTGCGATAGTGCCATCCCAATCTAAAATCACAAGATCAAAAAGCGGTGCTTTCATGATTGACTTTGACTTATAAAAGTGGCTAACTCATCAGGTAAAGGGGCATTAAGTTCTAAAGGCTCTTCCGTTAAAGGATGCTTCATTTTCATTATAAAAGCATGTAAAAACAATCGCTTAAAACCTTTTTTTTCAAGTGATTTATTAAGTTTAAAATCGCCATATTTATCATCCCCTAAAATAGGGTATCCCAGATGTGATAGCTGAACTCTTAATTGATGAGTACGTCCAGTCACGAGTTTGGCTTCTAACAATGAATAAGGGCCAAGTATTTTTTTTAAATAAAAAATAGATTTACTCATTTGTTGATCTTCATCATTTTCGTCTATGGTCACATGTACTCGCCTCTCACCTCGATGCGTAAGTGTTTTTTTAAGCCTCAATTCAACGATTTTTTTAGCCTCAGTCCAATGGCCCTGAACCATCATGGTATATTTTTTTTCAATACGATTTTGTCGCATCATTTCATGCATCATCACTAAAGCAGATCGTTTCTTTGCGATTAATAAAATGCCTGAAGTGTCTCGATCAATTCGATGCACGAGCTCTAAAAATTTGGCATGCGGCCTTAAATGCCGAATTAATTCAATCACGCCAAAATTAAGTCCACTTCCCCCATGCACAGCAATGCCACTTGGCTTATTGATTGCAAGTAAAGCTTCATCCTCATAAAGAATACTTTTCTCGAACCAAGCAGTGTGGGGCCATTTAGGAGCCTCTGTAGTCTGATTTTTTTGCCCCTCCATAGCGATGGGGGGTATTCTTACTAAGTCCTCTAATTTGAGACGGTATGATGTATCGACACGCTTCTTGTTGACGCGCACTTCACCACTTCTAAGAATCTTATAGATATGACTTTTGGGAATATTTTTTAAAATCTTGAGTAAAAAGTTATCAATTTTTTGAGCTTCACTGGCTTCATCTATGATGACGAATGTTGCTTTTTCATGTGAAAAAAGATTTTTAGCGTGAGTTTTTTCAACCATATTTTGTGTAATTGAATTTATGCCCTATACTAGAGGTGTTCAGAGTCTCTTAATCAATTAAATGAAAGAGTTAATGAATCTGAATTATACCGTGACAACAAATTACTATGGCTTTTTCCGCTCGCCTTATTTTGAGTAGCGGCCCTGAAACAAGGTTAAAAAATTTAAAGAATATTTTAGTACTATTGCACATGTCCTCAACGAAGATTCATAAATATTTTGCTCAACCCACTTAACAATTAAGCGCTGTGATTAAGTAAATAATTTAAAAACTTTTTTATAAAAAAGTTTTAACAGAAGAGATGCTTAGCCTCAACTGAGGTGAGATGTGCACTTGAATAGCTGAATAAAAAATATTCTTTATCTTAAAACCCATTTGTAGGAGTTTTAGATAATGAAACGTATGCTTTTTAATGCAACCCAATCTGAAGAATTGCGAGTTGCGATTGTAGATGGTCAAAAGTTAATTGATTTAGATATTGAACGCGGAAGTCGTGCTCTAAAGAAAAGTAATATTTACAAGGGAATCATCACTCGAATAGAGCCCTCTCTCGAAGCAGCTTTCGTAAACTATGGTGTAGAACGTCATGGTTTTCTTCCCTTCAAAGAAATTTCACCTCAATACTTTAAACCATCAACTCAAAATCGGCCTCGTATCCAAGATGTGTTGGAAGAAGGCCAAGAAATTATTGTACAAGTCACCAAAGAAGAACGAGGTAATAAAGGTGCAGCATTATCAAGCTACCTCTCTCTTGCAGGACGATATATTGTATTAATGCCTAACAATCCTGATGGGGGTGGCGTATCAAGACGCGTGGAAGGGGAAGAACGTAATGAATTCCGTGACCATATTTCAAATCTAGATATTCCCGATGGTATGAGCGTTATCGGCCGAACAGCTGGTGTGGGCTCCTCCGTTGAAGAACTTCAATGGGATTTAAATTACCTTAAACAATTATGGACCGCTATTGAGGAGGCTTCGCAAGGTCAATCCGGTGCCTTTCTTATATATCAAGAAGGCAATCTTGTAATTCGAGCCATCAGAGACTATTTTCACCCTGATATCGGCGAAATTCTAATTGATACAAAAGAGATTTATGATCAAGCGACTCAATTTATGAATCATGTCATGCCAAACTACGTCGATCGTGTAAAACTATACGAAGACGAAGTTTCTTTATTTTCTCGTTTTCAAATAGAACATCAAATTGAATCAGCATTCTCAAGAGAAGTTCGATTGCCGTCTGGAGGTGCTATTATTATTGACCACACAGAAGCCTTGGTCTCTATTGACGTAAACTCCTCCAGAGCGACTAAAGGAAGTGATATTGAACATACGGCTTTCAATACTAATATTGAAGCCGCTGAAGAAGTCGCCAAGCAATTAAGATTGCGAGATTTGGCTGGTTTAATCGTCATTGATTTTATTGATATGGAAAGTCAAAAAAATCAGCGTGAAGTAGAAAATCGTTTTCGAGAAGCTCTTCATCATGACCGTGCTCGCATCCAAACAGGTAAAATTTCTCGCTTTGGATTGCTTGAGCTTTCACGTCAACGACTTCGTCCCAGCATTGGGGAATCAAGTAATAGCATTTGTACAAAATGTAATGGCACGGGCTCGATCAGAGATATTCAATCTACGGCATTACATATCCTCAGAATGATTCAAGAAGAAGCTATGAAAGATCATAGTGCTTCAATTTCAGCGCAACTCCCAATTGACATAGCGACATTTCTACTCAATGAAAAACGCTCTGAAATATATAATCTTGAACAGCGCCTAAAAGTTGAAATTATCTTAATTCCTAATAAGCATCTTGAGTCGCCAAACTATTCAATCTCGAGCGCAAAACAAGAAGAAATGACAAATCAATCAGTAAAACCTAGCTATCAAATGGCCGAAACGCTGAATGAAGGAAATCAAATAGTAAATTACAAGCAAGTATCTCATGAAACAAAACAAGAACCTGCAGTCAAAGGAATCATTCCCACGAGCCCTGCGCCATCTGGTACTGGGAAATCGAATAAAACTTTATTTGGTTTCTTTAAAAATTTAATAGCGGGTGATGATGAGGATACAGAAAATCATCAAGAAGATAAACTAGAAACCACTGAAAGCAGTGAAAACAATCGTCCACGACCCCATCAAAATAATCGCGGACGGAATAATCGTCATCAGAAATTTAAACAACATAATAGAAAACAATTGCAAGGAGAAAGTCAACCTTCTCAATCGGATATCGCCACGAATTCCTCTGAAAAAGTATCGCCTTCAGATACGCGACCCCATCAAGAGAGTAACAGAAGAGGTAGAAACAATAAACGTGGTCGTTTCAATAAAGATCGAGATGCCAGAGCGAATCAAGGGCTAAACGATTTTGAGAAAAAAGCTCTAGCGACTCAAGAGGCCCCTGGATTCAATATGCCTATGACGGAAGCTCATATACCTCCAACCCTCCAAGCAGAGCCCACAGAAGCTTCTAAAAAGCCTACCAAGTCTAAAAAGCGAATAGAAGAAAAGCCCATAGATCTTAAGGCAATTGGTCTTGAGCTTGTTGAAACAAAAACCAAATCAAAACCTAAAGCTAAAAAAGACATAGAAGAAAAACCTAAAAAAGCAGCACCTAAGAAAACGGCTGCTTGGCAAAAGAAAGAGAAAAATAAAGCTAAAGATGAGCCTATCGTGATGATCGAAACGAAGACTACAAAGAAAAAAGCGGTTAAATAGTTTATTGTTTAATTAAGCTTATCGAGAGCCAGCCTATGTATGCCATTAATAGAGATCCAATCACGTGAAGCGCAATAAGAGTGAGTGAGGCAACGAACTCATTCTTTTGCAGCAATTGAAAAATATCAGCGGTAAAAGCAGAGAAAGTTGTAAGGCCACCTAAAAAACCTATATTAATCATCAATTTTAAGTCGGGGCTAAGTTCACTAAACAACTCGAAAGCGCCCATGGATATGCCTGTTAAATACCCACCTAATAAATTCGCAATGAATGCCCCTAATGGAAATAGTGGATGCATAGTATTAAATAAAATCCCTAAACCCCATCGACACCAGGCACCAAAGGCTGCAGCTAATCCTATATATAAAAAATTTTTCAAGATAATTTTAAAAAATGTTCACGATAATATTTTAATTCATCAATAGATTCATATATATCTGATAACGCTTCATGTTTACTTGATTTTTTAAAGCCCTGATATAACGCAGGTCTCCATCGACGAGACAGTTCTTTAAAAACGCTGATGTCTAGATTCCTATAATGAAAATAGCTTTCAAGATGAGGCATGTGCTTTGCCATGAAACGTCGATCTTGGCAGATTGAATTCCCACACATTGGAGATTTATTGGGCGCAATATACTTTTTTAAAAACTCAATAGTCATCTCTGATGCATATGCTTCATCAAATGTTGATTGCTTAACTCTTTCAATAAGACCTGATTTCAAGTGCGTAGATTGATTCCAGGCATCCATACTATTCAATATTTCATCTGCCTGATGAATCGCAATAACAGGGCCTTCTGCGATGATATTTAAGTGAGGGTCAGTCACTACGGTTGCTACTTCGAGCACCTTATCAGTCTCGGTATTAAGCCCACTCATTTCCATATCAATCCATATTAAATTATCGTTCGAAGAACTCATCATGATTTCCATTAAAATAGTACTAATTGCTTAAAACAATCTACAACATAAGATTGTTTTCATACAGAATACTAGAATATTAACTTAATTCAGAGCGATTATGGACGAAATACTACGTAACACTTTTATGGCAATTCTTGCCTTAACGACAGGTATTCATTTATGGCTTGTAAAAAGACATATGAATTTTGTATCACTAAATAAACATAAAGTACCTGATGCCTTTAAGAAAAATATTAGTCTTAAGGATCATCAAAAAGCAGCAGATTATGCAATTGAAAAAAGTAAATTAAGCTTTACAGATACCATCGTTCAAGCGCTTATCTTATTACTTTTAACTGTAGGCGGATTGATCAGCATCATCTCACAATTTTTGAATGAAGTTACATCGCCTCTTTTAAAAGATGTCGCCATCATTTTGAGCGTGATGTTGATGACAAGCCTGATCGATCTTCCTTTTAATTATTATAAAACATTCAGTATTGATGAAAAATTTGGTTTTAATCGAATGACAAAAAAATTATTTTTTACAGATCTTTATAAACAAACAATTTTAGGCTTAAGTCTTGGCCTTCCTATTTTATTTATTGCGTTGTGGATGCTGAAAAATGCGGGAGTTTATTGGTGGTTTTATTTGTGGGCAGTGTGGAGTTTATTTAATCTTTTAATACTCGCTATCTATCCTACTTGGATCGCTCCTTTTTTTAATAAATTCTCACCACTAAAAGATAAGTCCTTAAAAAATAAAATCATCGCACTATTGAAAAAATGTGGTTTTAAATCCCAAGGATTATTTGTCATGGACGGATCAGCAAGAAGTAATCATGGCAATGCCTATTTCACAGGATTTGGTAAAAATAAACGTATCGTATTTTTTGATACCCTTTTAGAACGCCTAAATCACAATGAAATTGAAGCTGTGTTAGCGCATGAACTTGGTCATTTTCATCATAACCACGTTAAAAAAAGAATTTTAATGATGTTCTTAGTGAGTTTCATAGGTCTCGCTATTTTAGGTTATCTAAAAGATCAACTTTGGTTTTATCATGGTCTTGGTATTACAACGCCAACAGATGGAAGTGCGCTACTTCTTTTTATGTTAGTTGGCCCTACTTTTATTTTTTTCATCAAACCTATTATGGCTTTCTATTCTAGACAAAATGAATTTGAAGCAGATCGTTATGCAAAAACACATTCCAGCGCAAAATACCTCAAAGACTCGCTCGTTAAACTTTATCGCGATAATGCATCCACTTTAACGCCCGATCCAATCTATTCGGCATTTTATGATTCTCATCCCCCAGCATTACAGCGCATTGCGAGGCTATAGAACATTTAATATGAAGCAATGTTAAAATGCCGTTTACTTAGACGACATTAAACTTTAATCCATGGACATCACTACCCGCCTAGAATTTGATGCAGGTCATCGCATACCCAACCATAAAAGTAACTGTAAAAATTTACATGGCCATCGCTATGCAATCGAAGTGACTGTGACAGGTCCTATTCATGATGATATTAAAAGTTCAGACTTTGGTATGGTTATTGATTTTTCAGACGTCAAACAAATAATTAGAGATTTAATCGTAGATCGTTGGGATCATGCGTTTATTGTTTATAAAGATGATCATGAAATTGTGAATTTTTTAAATACATTGCCTAATCATAAAACTGTCATTTTTCCAGTTGTTCCAACTGCAGAAAATATGGCAGCTGAAGCCTACTTAATTTTAAGCTCTGAGTTTAATCATCGTTTTCATCATCAGCTTAAAATTAAACAAATCCGGATCTATGAAACGCCCAACAGCTGGGCTGATGCATTGTAAAGTTTATTACCAAACAAATTTTTTTTCGCTTTTCAATTTATGCAAATAAGCTTCGTGGCTTTTGAGCTCTTCGTCATCAGCTTTTAGGACAAAAAGGTTAGTTGGGCGATTGGCATTTTTTTCTCCAATAATATCTAAACCATTATATTGAAAATCAATCATAAGATCCTCTTGTCCCCGAGTCATAGCGAGATAAACTTCGGCCAAAAGCTGGGCATCTAATAAGGCTCCATGCAAACTTCTTTGTGAATTATCAATATTATAAAAACGACACAAAGCATCCAAATTATTTCGTTGACCTGGACGCATGTCTTTTGCCATTTTTAAAGTATCAATCACATCTGCAACCGCTTCCTCAATAGGAGGCATTTCAATTAAGCCAAGCTCCATATTAATAAATCCAATATCAAATGGTGCATTATGAATAATGAGTATTGCCTCTTTTACAAATTTTATGAAATCAGAAGCAATTTCCTTAAATCTGGGCTTGTCATGTAAAAAATCTGAAGTGATACCATGGACCTCCTGAGCTGCAGGATCTATCTCTCTATCTGGATTGATATAAAAATGAAAAGAATTATTGGTAGGTCGGCGATTTATAATTTCAACTGCAGCAATTTCAATAATACGATGACCCTGATTTGCATACAGCCCGGTTGTTTCGGTATCTAAAAAAATAGATCTCATGATGATTCCTTCAATAAATTATCAATACCCTGATTTGCGAGTTGATCTGCCTTTTCATTACCATCATGGCCTGCATGACCTTTCACCCATAACCATTCAATTGAATGAGTTGATGCAAGTTCATCAAGCCTTTGCCATAAGTCTATATTTTTGATAATTTTTTTACTACTATTTCTCCAATGATTACGCTTCCATGCATGAATCCATTCCGTAATACCCTTTTGGACATAGGTAGAATCCGTATAAATTTTAATTGCTGAGGCCTGTTTAATAATTTCGAGTGCTTTAATTACGGCTAATAACTCCATACGATTATTGGTCGTATTTTTTTCACCACCACTAATAGATTTTTCATTGGTTCCAGAAATTAATAAGGCACCCCATCCACCATGGCCTGGATTGCCTCTGCATGCACCATCAGTATATATAGTAATAGTAGATTTCATGGTTCAACTTTATACATTTTTAGATTTTTGTGCAGAATAAATGGGTGTTTTAATTAAACTCTTTTGCCATAAGGGTTGAATAGGCGTCATCCCAGGTACCTTCTTTTGTATAACAAGAAAATAAAATCCCCCCAACATCGGCCACCATCGATCGCCTAATTTTTCCATCACTTCCAATTTTTTCAACCATGAAGAGTGCTGAATTGGAGGAACATAACATCCCATTTTTCCTTCAACCATTTCTAACCCCACAATAGGAAGCCACTCCTTAATTTTACTTAATGATAAAAATTTAGTATTCCAAGGAAAATCAATATCAAAACTTAAAAATTTTCTTAGTCCCCATAAACTTGCGGGATTAAAACCTGTGATAATGAGACGTCCCTCGGGCAACAATACCCGGTGGATCTCTTTTAGTAATTTATAAGGTTCAGACATTTGTTCTAAAATGTGAGGAGCAATAAGTAAATCTACTGAAGACTCGTCAAAGGGTAAAGCTTCGTTAGTGGTGATTAAATCAGCTTGATTTGAGTTTAACGAAAATTTGTTGTGAATACGTGAATGATCCAAAAAATCAATATCAAAATTACCCATTTGGATCGCATAAAACCCAAAAGTATCAACCACGATAGGTTTAATATACATATATTCTAAAGCATATATATATCGGCCTAAAGGGCTATTAAACCATACATGTGGTGAAATTTTAGGCATAAAAAATATCTTATAATGGTAGAAATACTTTACTATGATTACAAATGACAGGCTACAAAGAAAAACAATTAATTAAAATCGAGCCCATTAAAGCCTTTCAGGATAATTATATTTGGTTAATTCATAACGACAAGAATGGTATTGTAGTAGATCCCGGTGATGCATACCCAGTCATTGAAGCATTAAACATAAAAAATCTCAGTTTAGTAGCTATTTTAATCACACATCATCACGCAGATCATATTGGTGGCGTTTCAGAACTTCACAAAAAATATCCACATATTAAAATCTATGCCCCAGAAAAAGATAAATATGATTTTGTCAATACAAGCCTAAAAAACGGCGATGAAATTAATATTCCTGAGCTACAAATAAACTATAAAATAATTGAAATTCCTGGGCATACCCAAGGTCATATTGCTTATTATGATATGAAAAACCTTTTCTGTGGCGACACCCTTTTTGCATGTGGGTGCGGCAGAATATTCGATGGAACGCATGAGCAAATGTATAACTCATTAAAGAAAATAAGTGCGCTACCAAAAGAGACGAAAATCTATTGTGCTCATGAATATACAAAAAAAAATATTGCATTTGCCTTGTCATTAAAACCGCATGATAAAAACCTAAAATTAAGAAGTGAATTTACTTCAAAACTAAAAATCACTATTCCATCGTTACTGGATGAAGAGTTAAAAACAAATCCATTTCTCAATTGCGATTCTCTAGAGACATTCAAAAGGCTTAGAAACCTTAAAGACCATTACTGAAACAATGATACTCTCAAAATATTTATTCGCTTTTATCTCCATCTCAGTATGTCTAATGTCGAGCGCTTTAGCAGAAAAAAATATTCTAGATGAAGAAATCAGCATTCAAGAGGAAGAAGTCAGCATGCAGAATCAGGAAATTAGTATTTTAGATAATGAAGTGATTGATCAAAAAATCGAGCAATTAAATACTTTAAATTTAAACTCAAACAGCTCATCGAACAAACTAAAAAATAATCCACCCAACAAATATGAAATTAATTTATGGCAGCGAATTTATTCAAAATTTAATATTAAAAATGAAAATAATTCAAGATCTCAAAAATATGAAAAATGGTATTCGGCACGTCCTGAATATATAGAAAAAATGATAGATCGAAGTCAGAAATATCTCTTCTATGTTGTAGGAGAAGTTGAAAAAAGAGGGATGCCATCAGAAATAGCACTCTTACCTATGATCGAAAGTGCATATAATCCGATTGCAAAATCAAGAAGTAAAGCCGTAGGTATTTGGCAATTTATTCCCTCTACAGGAAGACTCTATGGCTTAAAACAAGACTGGTGGCAAGACAAAAGACGCAATGTGATTGATGCAACGAATGCAGCTCTTGATTATCTACAAAAACTTCATGCATTATTTGGTACTTGGGATCTTGCATTAGCTGCCTATAATGCCGGGGAAGGAACTGTGAGTCGAGCGATAGCTAGAAATAAAGCAAAAGGTCTACCAACTGACTATGCAAATCTAAAACTACCGGCTGAGACAAAAGATTATGTTCCAAAACTGCAAGCTATAAAAAATATTGTATCTAATCCAAGCCAATATGGACTTTATATCAATCCGATACCTAATCGACCATATTTCACTTATGTTGAAGCCCCTGCAGTCATAGATGCTGATCTTGCTGCAAATCTTGCGGAAATTACTTATGATGAATTTTTGCTTTTAAATTCTGAGCATAGAAGACCACTTATTAAAACAAATGAAAAAACACAAAAATTTATATTGCCTATAAATGCGGCTGATACCTTTATAAAAAATCTTAGCCAAAATGAGAAGCCATTAGTTTCATGGAATATTTATCAACCAAAACGTAATGAAAAAATCAAGACAATAGCGAATAAATTCGGTATGGAAGAAAAAGATCTTGTTAAAGCAAATGATTTAAATCCGCAAAGACTAATCAAGCCTTCCTCAATCATATTAGTAGCAAAGAAAGAAGGTTTAGAGATAAATGAAAATCATGATATTTCTGAATCAAAAAATTATATAGAAAGCAAAACTGATAATTTAGTAAAACCAAATAAATACAAAGTTAAGCCAGGCGATACACTTACTAAAATTGCAAAAAAATATAGGATATCGGTTGCTGAATTAAAAGATATTAATCAAATTTCTTCATCAGATATTCGAATTGGATCGATCCTACAACTTACAAGAAACAATTAACGAATGCACTTTATGTTTTTAAGATATATTTTCATTTTATTTTTTTTACTAAACTTCACCTCTTGTAGTAGTAAGAAAGAAGTTTTTTATAACTATGAAGGTATTTTTAAAAGTGAAAAAGGTGGGATGTTAATTGATGCAATGTCTGGTGAGCCAAGCAATCTTATCTCAATGATTGCAGGGGATTCGGCCTCATCAGCAATCTCAGGTAATATTTTTAATAAACTTATTAAATATGATAAAAATTTAGAGCTAGCGCCTGAATTAGCTGCTAAATGGACAATTTCTGACGACCAAAAAACAATTACTTTTTATTTGAAAAAAAATCTTACATGGGCTGATGGTCATGAGCTCACAAGTGATGACGTTCTTTTTACATGGAAACTAGTCACAGACGAAAAAACAAGAACTCCGTATGGATCAGACTATAAATTAGTGGATGAAGCTGAAGCGCCTGATCCTTATACATTTCGTATTCATTATAAAAAAGCTTATGCGCCTGCCTTGGACAGCTGGGCATCACTTCAAATTCTACCAAAGCATATCCTCAAAGATGAGGATATCAATCAGACATTTTTTTCAAGAAAGCCAACTGGATCCAGTTACTACAAATTAACTCAATGGATAAATGGAGAAAAAATAACTTTAGAAGCCAATCCTTCTTCAGTGATGGGTGAGCCGAATATCAATCAACTCACATCAAGATTTATTCCTGACACATCCTCACAATTTTTAGAATTAATTGCGGACAATATTGATCTTATGAATATTAATCCCATTCAATTTGCTCGTGTCATCCCCTCGAGACCTGATCTAAAAAATAAGCTAGCGCTTTATAAAGAACTTGGAAATAGCTATACCTATCTGGGCTTTAATTTAAAACATAGTCCATTTAATGACTTAAAAGTGAGGCAAGCGATCAATTATGCTCTGGATAAGCAAGAAATAATTGATGGGGTACTTTTAGGTTTAGGGGAGCCTGTAGCATCCCCCTACAAACCTGGAACTCGATGGAGTGATAAAAATCTTCATCCCTACCCTTATGATAAAAACCAAGCCCTTAAATTACTTCATGAAGCTGGTTTTAATGATTCAAATCATGACGGCATCTTAGATAAAGATGGAAAGCCTTTTACCTTTGAAATTCTCACAAATCAAAACAAACAAAGAGAGATGACTGCAGTCCTTATTCAAAGAAGGCTTAAAGATATTGGTATTGATGTAAAAATAAGAGTCATTGAATGGGCAAGCTTTGTAAATCAATTTATTAAAACAGGCGATTTTGATGCGGTAATTCTTGGCTGGAGCCTATCGCTCGATCCTGATCAATATAATATATGGCATTCTTCACAACAAAAATCTGGTCAATTTAATTTTATTGGATATAACAATAAAGAAGTTGATGAACTCCTTGAAGAGGGTCGCACTGAATTAAGCGCTGAAAAGCGAGAAAAAATTTATCATGCATTTTCGAAAATTTTACTTAAGGAAAGTCCTATCATTTATCTTTACGCTGGATACGGTTTAACAGCTATGAATAAACGTATTAAAGGTATTGAGTCACCTGCGCCCCCAGCTGGAATTTCGTATAATTCCTATGAGTGGTTTATTCCCTCCTCTCTTAGAAGAAATGAAATAACGCCATAAAATGCTTAATTATCTTATTAAACGTTTGCTATGGATGATTCCAATGTTAATTGGCATCAGTCTTATTTCTTTTTTTATTATGCATTTAGCGCCCGGTGATATTACTGCATCAGAATCTGCATTTAATCCAAAAGCATCGGAGGAATCTCGACAAAAATTAAGAGCACTTTACAATTTAGATAAGCCCTTAATGACGCAATATAGCTTGTGGTTAAAACGTATTGTTAAACTAGACTTTGGTAACTCTTTCGCCTCCCATCAGCGTCCCGTCTTATGGGAGACTAAAGATACTAAAGGAAATATCAGTAAAGGTATGATTCAAGATGCATTACCTATAACGCTTATGATTAATTTAATGGGGCTACTTATCATCTTTGCGTTATCTATTTTTCTAGGTGTGGTTTCTGCAGTCAATCAAAATCGATGGCCAGACCGGCTCATTACTATCATTGTATTTATAGGCTTTGCGGTGCCAGGTTTTTGGCTAGCACTTCTACTCATGTATTGGACTGGGGTCACACATGCTTGGCTTCCTATTTCAGGTCTTCATAGTGCAGGTTTTGAAAAGATGAATCATTTTGCACAATATGTAGATTTATTTAAGCATCTTATATTGCCCGTTTCTATTTCATGTTTAGGTGGGCTCGCAAGCATTTCTCTTTATGTAAGAAATGGAATGTTAGATGTCCTTCAGCAAGATTTTATTACCACGGCTCGAGCCAAAGGCTTACCAGAAAATAAAGTTATTTATAAACATGCTCTAAGAAATACACTGCTACCACTTATTACTATCATAGGCTTATCTATTCCAGGCTTGATTGGTGGCTCTGTCATTGGAGAATCTATTTTTGCTATTTCTGGCATGGGTAAATTATTTTTTGACGCAGTTTTAATGAGAGATTTTCCTGTGGTAATGGGCATTCTTACAATTGGATCGGTTCTAACTTTATTTGGGAATTTAATCGCAGATATTGGCTATGCCTGGGCAGATCCCAGAATTAGACGAGGCATTTCAAATTGAAAAAAATCATACAAAATCCACTAGCTTTAAGTGGGCTTATTATTATTATTAGTATTCTTTTTATAGCGATTTTCGCCCCATGGTTATCACCTTATGATCCTAATTACATTGATATTCATTCTATTCTTTTACCACCGAGTCTTTCACACCTGATGGGGACCGATGGGCTCGGAAGAGATGTTTTTTCACGTATGCTCTATGGATCGAGAATTTCACTTCTAGTAGGTTTTGTCGCAGTAGGGATCGCTACTTTAATTGGTACATTTTTGGGTGCTGTTGCTGGATTTTATCGTGGTTATATCGATTCAATTATCATGCGTTTTGTAGATATCATGTTATCTATTCCTACTTTTTTTCTTATTCTTGCAGTGATTGCTTTTTTAACGCCATCTATTTGGAATATTATGATTGTTATTGGGTTAACCTCGTGGATGGGTGTGACGCGTCTTGTTCGCGCAGAATTTTTAAGTCTTAGAAATCGAGAGTATGTATTAGCTTCCGAAGCGATGGGCGCTTCAGATTTCAGACTTATCTCCAAACATCTTCTTCCAAACAGCTTAACACCTATTATTGTAAGCTCTGTTTTGGGTATCGCAAGTGCAGTTTTAACTGAATCTGGATTAAGTTTTCTTGGGCTTGGAGTTCAAGCGCCACAATCATCTTGGGGAAATATTCTCACAGATGGCAAGGAATATATTCAGTTTGCATGGTGGCTTTCATTATTTCCAGGGCTCGCTATTTTGATTACAGTCCTAGGTTATAATTTACTCGGTGAAGGATTGAGAGATTTACTTGATCCAAAGAATAAGAATCAAAAAAAATAAAGGGATACAACATGGGTTTTTTGACAGGTAAACGCGTTTTAATTCTTGGTTTATTAAGCGACCGTTCTATTGCATATGGTATTGCTTCAGCCATGAAAAGAGAAGG